>Ga0182024_10004254_pt1 | contig 33135 bp, 28 predicted proteins | sample P32metaG_FD_120480 | JGI IMG/M metagenome (GOLD analysis project Ga0182024, IMG submission 120480) | Permafrost microbial communities from Stordalen Mire, Sweden - P3-2 metaG (Illumina Assembly) | ecosystem: Environmental > Terrestrial > Soil > Wetlands > Permafrost | place: Sweden: Stordalen... | reverse complement strand
GACTCGCTCGGCCTTCCTCGCCTGTTCGATGGTGGGACGTAACCCACTGAACCGCCGTATGCGGACCCGCATGTACGGTGGTGTGGCAGGGGTGAGCAGGCGACTGCTCCCCCTATGCCGATTGCGCACACACTTTTGCTGACAACTTAATGTTCCCTCGGCCTGTCTGCAAAGGTCATCCTCGCTTGACCCTCGCCGCCAGCAGGAATAAACTTGTCTTTCCAGTTGAAACTCAGTTTCAACTGAATATCACATGATTTCCGCTCTTCTTCTTGCTCTTCGCGAAGGTGTCGAAGCCGCGCTGGTCGTGGGCATTGTACTCGTGTATCTAGATCGCTCTGGCCGGCGCGCGCTCGCAAAATACGTGTGGGCGGGGACGGTTCTCGCTGTCGCGGGAAGCATTGCCGCGGCCGCGCTTTTACAGCGCTGGCGCATCAGCGAGGATGGCTATGAGGGCGTCCTGATGCTCGTCGCTGGCGCTCTGGTCGTCACCATGATCCTTTGGATGAACCGGGTGGCTCGCAGCCTGCGCAAGGAAATTGAGCAGCGTGTTGACACCTATGCCAGCCGGGGCGGATTCGCCGCTGGCTTCGGTCTGGGCCTTTTTGTCTTTCTAATGATCATTCGCGAAGGCGCGGAACTTGTGCTGATCCTGCGCGCTGTCGAATTCTCAAGCGAGGGTCTGGGAGTATGGATTGGCGCGGCGTTGGGCTTGGCCCTGGCCGTTGCCGTGGGCATCTTTTTCTTCAAGGGCACGCTTCGCATTCCGTTGCAGAAATTTTTTGCGGTTACCACCACTATCCTTATTGTCGTTGCTTTTCAACTGGGATTGACCGGGCTGCACGAGCTTAGTGAGGCTGAGTGGCTGCCCTCCAGCCGCACGGAGATGGCTTGGATTGGTCCCATTGTTCGCAACGAGATTTTCTTTTTTGTGGTGATACTGGGTGTCGCCGGTCTGGCGATTTTGCGCCAGTATGCCGCTACTCCCCAGTCCGTGGCTGCAGAACCTGTCAGCTCCACCAATACTGCGGAACGCCGTCGTCTGGAATGGGAGCGCCGCAAGCAGCGCCGCTGGACGTTCGCCGGAGCGTTTGCATTTCTAGCCGTCATTCTACTGCTCACCGCCGATTTCGTTTACGCACGCGCCGCATCCAAGCCCGCGACAGCCCAGGAATTGGTGGCTGTAAATGGCGTGGTTACGATCCTCCTTTCCGAACTCACTGATTCAAATCTCCATTTTTACTCGGCCGATTCCGGTGGCACGGTGGTTCGGTTTCTGGTGATTCATAAGCATAACGGGGAATACGCCGTCGCTCTTGACGCCTGCCAGATTTGCGGCGCGCGCGGATATCGCCAGGAAGGCGACAACATCATCTGCCGCAATTGCGGCGCTGCAATGTATGCTCCGTCCATCGGTGAAGTGGGCGGATGCAATCCCATTCCCGTTACTTCCCACGTCATGGGAGCGCAGATTGTTGTGGATCTTTCCTCGCTCTCCGGCGCCACCGCTCAGATTCATCCCTGACCCATGTTCATTCGCCTGGTGGCTCGCTCCTTCGTTCGTAATCCGCTCCGCAAGCTGTTGGGAGTTCTCGCCGTACTGCTCGGAATTGCCGTCTCCACGGCCACACTCACGATGGCGATTGATGTCGGAGATCGGCTCGCCGCCGAATTTCGCGGGTTCGGCGCAAACATTCTGGTGCGTCCAGTGGCGGATAGTCTCCCCTTGGAAGTGGGCGGCGTGGACTATCGCCCGGTGGATGAGGGCGCATGGCTGGCCGAAGCCGATCTGGGCAAACTGAAGACGATTTTTTGGAGGCACAATATTGTTGGTTTCACGCCATTTCTAGAATTACCGGTCACGCTGCAATTGGCAGGCGGTGCCTATGCGCCCGCAAACGCATCCTCAACCCCGCTCGGCGCTGTCCCTGTGTCTTCGCCCATCACTTTAATCGGCTCATGGTATCAACATGACGTCGCCGTGCCCGACGGCACGTCCTTTCGAACTGGTCTCGCTCGCACCCATCCCTGGTGGGATGTTCGTGGCAGTTGGTTTTCCGATGGCGCCGCGGAATGTGTGGTGGGTGATAGGCTGGCGGCCCGTCTTGGCATTTATGCGGGAGAAGTCCTTCGCATCAGTTCCACTAACGGCAGTTCTCAGACGGTGACGTTAACTGTTGCTGGCATCCTTTCCACTGGCGGCGCGGAAGATGACGCCATTGTTGCGCCGCTCGCGGTCGCTCAGCAGCTTTCCGGCCATCCGGGCCAGTTTCGTACTCTTTTCGTCAGTGCCATCACCAAGCCTGAGGACGCGTTTTCCGAACGCAATCCCGCCACGATGAGCGGCGCGGAATACGATCGTTGGTATTGCTCTCCATATATTTCCTCGATCGGCCGCCAGATTCAGCAGGTGCTCCCCGGAACGGAAGCGCGGCCCATTCGCCGCATCGCCGAAACCGAAGGCCGCATTCTCACTCGCGTCAGTGGACTTTTCTGGCTGGTGACGCTGGCCGCTCTCGCCGCGGCCATGCTGGCTATCTCCGCTATTTCTGTTACCAGTATTTTGGAGCGGCGCTCCGAAATCGGCTTGCTCAAAGCGCTTGGCGCGCGCAATGGGCTCACCTCTTTCCTGATTCTCGGAGAATCTGCTCTGCTTGCGCTGGTGGGTGGGCTGGCCGGCTATGTGACTGGCACCGGCTTGGCGAGGCTGCTGGGAGAGGCTGTTTTTGGCGCACCATCGCAGCCCCGTCTCATCGTGGTGCCCGTTGTTCTCGGTCTGGCTCTCGCTGTAACTATTCTGGGCAGCGCGCTTCCGCTGCGGCAGGCCGCGCAATTCGATCCCGCCGCAATCTTGCGGGGCGAGTAAAATGTTTACGCGCTTGCTGTGGGGCATCCTTCGATCCAGCAGTGGACGGCTGATTGTCGCGCTGCTGGCACTAACCAGTGGCGCGGCTGTACTTGCCGCTCTTCTCACCATGCAGGCTGACGTCCAGCGGAAACTCTCTGGTGAATTTCGCACCCTCGGCGCAAATTTAATCATCCAGCCGCCGCAGGCTCTGCCCACCGCTCGCGAAATTAACAGCGCCGCCACTACAACATTGTTGGACGCCAGCGTCATTCGCGCTGCTACCACCGCAGGTATTCCTGGCACAAGTCTCGCGCCATATCTTTACGTTGTGGCTCAGGCCAACGGCCGGCCGATTGTCGTAGCTGGGACCTGGCCCGGCGCGGCGCTGAGATTGTCGCCTTCGTGGAAACTCGTGCAAGGCCGCTGGATGGATTTGCCCCACGACGATTCCGAGTGCATGTTGGGCCGTGACGTGGCGCACGCCCTCGGCCTCGCGCCCGGCGATCAAATTCGTCTGCAGACCAGCCATGCTTCGCCGCGCCTCATCATTGCCGGAATACTGGAGGCTGGCGCCGACGAAGACGATCAGGTGATCGTCAGTCTCGCTCTGGCTCAGCAACTGGCTGGCACGCCCGACAAAATCAGTCTGGTCGCGGTGAACGTGCCGGGTTCCGCTTCGCAAATGGAGCAGGCTCGCCGCCGTTTAGCTGCGGCGCTGCCCACTGCCGAGGTGCGTCCCCTTCGCCAGGTCACCGAAGCCCAGGGCGACATTGCAAGGCGCTTGCGTGTGCTTGTCGCATCCATGGTGATTTTGATTCTGCTGTTGACGCTGCTCTGCGTGCTGGCCACCATGGCCGCGCTGGCCGTCGAACGCCGCCTTGACGTTGGTCTTATGCGCGCGCTGGGCGGCTCCATTTCCCGCGTCGTCTCGCTCTTCCTTGCCGAGGCGGCCTTGCTAGGCGCGCTTTCAGGGCTCGCAGGCTACCTGATTGGCATCGTGCTGGCTCGCTGGGTGGGAGGGCGCGTCTTTCAATCGCTCATTTCGCCGCAATGGAAAATTCTGCCGCTGACCGTCGCCATTATGGTTGCGGTCGCTCTAGCGGGTGCGCTTCCGTTGCGCCTGCTCGGCAAGGTGCGCCCCGGCGCAATATTAAGAGGCGAAGCATGACCACTCGCGATTCAGCCCCGCGCGATGTTTCCGTCCTGGTGGACGTGCGCGATCTTTCCAAACGCTTTGGCGAAGTCAACGCGCTTGAAAGCGTCAGCTTCCAGGTGGCCTCCGGCGAATGGATCGCCATGACCGGCCCCTCCGGTTCAGGCAAGACCACTCTCATCAACGTTCTCGGGGGACTCGACACGCCCACTTCCGGCCACGCGATCGTGGACGGCATGGACGTCGCCGCGCTCAACGAGGCCGAGCTCACCCGTTATCGTGCGCGCAAAATCGGATTTGTTTTTCAGCAGTTTCACCTGGTGCCGTATCTCAGCGCCGTGGAAAACGTGATGCTCGCGCAATATCTCCACAGCGTAGCCGATAAACGGGAAGCGTGCGCGGCCCTGGAGCGCGTTGGCCTGGGCGACCGCCTGCGCCATCGCCCCTCGCAGCTTTCCGGCGGAGAGCAACAACGCGTGGCCGTGGTTCGCGCACTGATCAATCAGCCAAGCCTGATTCTTGCCGATGAACCCACGGGCAACCTCGACGACGCCAACGAGCGAATCGTGCTGGAAATCTTTCGGGAGCTCCATGCCGAGGGCCACACTATCCTGATGGTTACTCACAATCCCGCCATCGGCGATTTGGCCGATCGCGAAATCAGGCTGGAGCATGGCCGCCTGGCGTCGCCAGCGTCTATCACTACACCAGAAGCGCCCAAGGTTAAGAACGCTCGCGCGCCTGAAACCGCCAATCGCTGACTGGAGACTTCGCCATGCCAATTCCCATTGACGTTCGCAAAAAGCCGATGGACGTGAAAATTCACGTCTCCACCGCCGCAGGCATGGATATCATCTGGTCCGACACCCATGCCAGCCACTACGATTTCGCCTACCTTCGCGACCTTTGCCCCTGCGCGCTTTGCAACGATGAACGGGAAAAAAAAAGCCGCATCGTGTCTTCCGGTTCCGGCGGGGCCGTGCTGCCCATGTTCAAGGCCAAAGTTACCGCCAAAGCGGCGCGCTCCGTCGGCCACTACGCCATTCAAATAGACTTTTCCGACGGCCATTCCACCGGCATCTTCAGCTTTGACCATCTCCGGGAAATCTGCCCGTGCCCCGCTTGCCAAAGGGAATTCGGCGCTGTGTGACAAGTATGAGGAAGCGCGCGCTTTGTCCACGATATGGAAAAACCATCCGATAAATTTCTAATGAAGTTTGTTAACGCAGGTAAGCTTCGCACAATCATCGACCGCCCCGCGAGCGGAACGGCATATCTTAGCGGTCAACCGCCATATTGATAAGAACGAAAATGATTGCGTGGGAGGAGGAGTCTTAACGGTATGAACCAATTTCCGCTGGGGTTTGTATGGGCGGATTGGCTACGGTTGTCCCGGAGATGGAGGGGGGGCCTGTGGATTCGATACGCTCGTCGATCCAGCAGAGCCGCCGAACGAGCCTGTTGAACCGAAGGAACTTGTCGAGCCGCCCGTTTGGCCACTGGCACCCGGCTGTGGAGCAGCGGCGCCAGCGGGGGCCGCTGCTGCTATGTCCAGTTGAGGGTTCCAGATAAATTCCCACTTCTTGTACGTCTTTCCAGTCTGAAAAATCTTGATTGAGGCCTTGTCCATTTTGCTGGCCACACCGGTAAGATTGCCGCCAAACACCTGACCAGTAGTATCCGCATTGCTCGCGTCTGTACCTGCTGAGGAAGATTGATCTCCCGGGGAGGTATTATTCGGCGAGGCGCTCCCGGGAGCGCCGAATCCAATCCCTTGCCCAGGAATGTTGGACTGTCCTGTTTGGCCCGAAGCGCCGCCGGATTGTCCATTCCCCGCCTGGCCGCCGCCGGATTGATAGATAGTATTGGTGGGTCCAGTCTGGCTCGTCGTGCCGCCTTGGGTTGAACCGCCCAGTCCCGTACTGCCCTGCCCGCCAGATTGCGTTGAGGAATCTTGTGGCGAACCATTGGAACTCTGGGAACTGCCAAATCCAGTATTCGAACCAAAGCTTGAACTGGAACCGAAACTCGAACTTGAACCAAAACTAGAACCTGAGCCAGAGTTGGAACCTGGGGCGGACAATCCGGGAATTCCCTGACCCGGCACCGGCGTGCCTCCCGCGGGCGCACCAAAGGAAATTCCGCTGTTCGGACGCAGCTTGGCAACCATATCCTGTAGCGAGTTGTAGAGCAGACTGTTGATCAACTGCCCCGTTGAGGTCACATAAATCAACCGCCAGGAACCGTCCTCCGGGTTCATTGGGTCCTTATACGCCTGCCGCATAAAGTGAATTCCGTTCTGTTCCTTCACAATATCGTCAAGGGTCTGCGGGTATTTCCCCATTTTCTTGTAGTAGAGCTTTACGCCCCGCTCATACTGATTGCCCCGGTAAATTAACTCGGCCTCTTTTTCGCGGCGCCCCTGCTGCATAATGTTGGGAATAGCCGAGGCCATGGCCACCATTACCAGGGCCACCATGAAAATAACCATCAGTAATGCGTAGCCTTTCTCTAATTGGCCCAGGGATCGTTGTTCAGCTTTCTGCCCACCCTGCACTGTGCTTTGCAAGCCGGAACTAGGCTCGGGACGAGATAATTCCGGTGCGGGCATTTTCAACGGTGAAAAGTAATTGGTCATTTGTTATTACTCGGTACTTGGAGGCGCCGGACTGGGTACGGGGTTTCCCAAAGCTCCAAATCCCGCCGGTGCCGCGGACACGTCGAGGCTTAGTGTGGTATTGCGCTTGGAGGAGATTTCCTGTACGTCCACGCTGTTGTTGTTGATTTTCAGCACGCGAAAATTATTCAGCAGGATGCCCCCCTGCGCTACTACGAAAACGTCATCGCTGTTGGTGAAAAAGGCCCGCCGCTCACCTGTTCTGGGATCAGCGGCGTACCCAAAAAATTTGGCGGGCACGTTCACCGGGGGAATGGGAGGGGACAGCGCACGCTTCTTCGCTTCTTCCTCTTGCATTTTCTTCACCACCGAGGGAGGCGGAGGAGGGGCTTCACCGGTAAAAATATTGCGGTGAGTCCCGGAATATTCCGTGTTGCGAATGCGGTCGAGTAAGTCCAGCCGAAGGGAGGGATCTTCCACCTTCAAAGGCTCGTAGCGTTCATCGGCAACCACGCCGGCGAAAGAAGGACCGCTATTGTGGTTCAAATAGAATACAAACGCCAGCACAGCCGCCAGACCGCCCAGAACATAACCCTGATTTTTCTTGCTCATGCTCATGAACGGAAATACGTCCTCAGCGAAAGGCTTAACTTCAAATTATTGCCGCTTGAGCCGGCGCTCAAGGCCAGATTTTCAAGCACGTAAAAATTGTTGGAACGCTCCAGACCGTTGATCAGCTTAATCAGGCCATTGTAATCGCCCTCCACCGCGGCGGTCACTTGCACCTCGGTGACGCCACGGTCTTTAATGTCTTTTTGGCGATAGCCCACCACGCTGGTTCTCAAGCCGGCCTTTCCCGCAATGTCGCCCAGATCTTCTACGATCACCGCATAGCCCGTCCTGCCCGGGGGCAGGTCTTTCGTATAGAACACATCGCTCTGTTTGCCCACCTGAGCCAAGTGGGAACGAATAATTTCCGCGTGCTTAACGTCGGCGGCAAGCAGGCGCTCCTCCGCCAGCAGCCCGGCCTCGTGCGCATGCTTCGATTCTGGAGTATCGCTAGAGGCGCGCCATGCCAAAACGAGAAGGATCAAATCCAACATCACCAGTACGCCCAATGCCACGCGTATGTAAAGCTTCGATTTCGGGTTCAGGCGAATCATGTGGTGGAGTACATGGCCTCCAGCTCCATCAGCACTTTATCGTTCAAGTTGCCCTGTTGTTCCTTGGGATGCGTTTCCTGTCGCACTTCCACGTCCGAAAAAGTTTTGGACTTTTCGAGAGCCTTCAGAAATTCCAGTTTGCCGTCATCGCTCTGCGCGCCAATGACCAGTTTCACTTCCAGATGACCGTTCCTCAACTGCGGCGCTATGCTCACCAGACGAACGCCCGTGGGCAATGTGGTTTCCAAATCCTGAAAGATTTCGGTCCAGGGAAAACTCCTCTGTTGGATGAGTGAATTCAGGAACGCCGCTCGCTCAATGTTCTCGCGCTGGGCCGGCTGCCCAAAAAACGTCCTCAGACTTTCTTGCTGCTGCCGCAAAGTTTGGATATCGTCCTCGGTCTGCGAAATCTGAGCGCGAACCAGGCTATCCGCTCGCCGGACATGGACGACGTGCACGGAAAGCAACACCAGGGCCACCAGAGCAACCACTCCGCCCGCCCCATAGGTAACGACAAAACGGCGCTGATTTTCCAGCGCCTTTGTCGCAAGGTTAAGCCTAACCTTCATTAGTTCCCCACCTCTTCGGACATCAAACGCGGCGTTCCAGTCCCCATCCAACTAGGCCTTCGAGGTTTTGGTTGAGCAACCCAGCGGCCTGCTCGGGGAGCACGATTCCGTCAGCGCCTTCGCCGAGGGCCAGCACCCCACAACTCAACTCGCGCGTCAGCATTTCACGCATTTCAACCTCACGCGTGCCGAATCCAGCCAGCCGCACACGCTCCAGGTTGCCGTTCCACGTGTCCTGATAATAGGCCACGGCGGGGAAAATCTCGTCCATCAGCGCCTGCAGTGGCGATTGGGATATCGACTGCAGTACCGAGGGCAGCGGCAGAGTAGCTATCGCGGAGGCCATTTCACTCGAGCGATAGACGCAAAGCGTCTGGCCGTGGACAATGACGGTAGTCAGATGTCGACCGCTGATACGCACCATCATGGTCGCACCCTTGGCGTCAAGCAATGGCAGCGATGCGAGGGATGAACTTAGGATCACTCCCGGGGACAAGCCAGCCCCCTCCGCGAGAGCCTCGTATTCGCGTAGCACGCGCTGGCGCGCCAGCGCAGTAACGACTTCCGCCCCCCCGTCCTTGCCATTTTGCCTCATGAAGGAAACGACGGTTTCTTCGACGTCGAAGGGAACGCTCTTCTTCAGGCGAAAGCGCAGCATCGGAATAGCATCTTCCTCGCGGCGGGGAAAGCTATCAAATGGAAGAATAAACACGCGCACGACGGGATCGGGCACCAATAGGGCCACGTTCCCGGAAGTCGCGCCAAGACGGTTCAACACCATCGCCAGGGCAGCCTGAACTGCGTCAGCATTAGCGATGTTCGTTTCTACCGCCGAGGGTTGAATGGCACCCGCGGGAATTTCTTCGATAGCATGGCCCTCCAGCTTGCGCCCCTGCGCGTCCCATTGAGCGGCGGCCACGTGAGTCTGGGCAATTTCCAGTACCACGGCCGGGTGAGGCAGGGAGTCCAGCCACTCGAAAAAACGGCCCAGCGGCCCCAGCCTTGCGGCATAACTTTCCCACGCGCGAAAATCAGTCAATGAATGTCACCTTATTGATTTCCCTGAGCGAGGTCATCCCGGAGCGGACCTTCTTCAGCGCGGAATCCCGCAGAAACGTCATTCCTTCCTCGCGGGCCGCGCGTTTGATTTCCGAAGTGGGGCGCCGGTCAATGGTCATTTCGCGGATGTGATCGGAAAGGTCAAGCAATTCAGAAATAGCCGTGCGCCCACGATGCCCCGAGCCGGAACATTCGATACACCCTTTTCCTTCATAGAACGGAGTATCGCCCCATTTTTCACGGTCAATGCCTGATTCGCGGAGCACTTCATCGGAGTAGTGTTTTGGCTCCTTGCACGTTTCACAAATCACGCGCACCAACCGTTGCGCGAGAATGCAGTTCAAGGCCGATACGAAATTGTAGGGATCGACACCCATATTGATGAACCGGCCAATCACGTCGAAGGCGTTATTCGCGTGGACGGTAGTGAACACCAGGTGGCCGGTCAGCGCGGAGTTAATGGCAATCTGAGCGGTTTCCTGGTCGCGAATTTCGCCAACCATTATTTTATCGGGATCGTGACGCAAAATAGAGCGCAGCCCGCGCGCGAATGTGAGGCCCTTCTTTTCGTTCACGGGAATCTGGGTAATTCCCCGAACCTGATATTCCACCGGATCTTCGATGGTGATGATTTTATCTTCCTCACTCTTAATCTCATTGATCGCTGCATATAGCGTCGTGGTCTTACCGGAACCCGTAGGCCCGGTGACCAGCACCATGCCGTATGGCTCGCGGATGTAGCGCCGCACCTTATGAAGTTCCTCGGGATCAAAGCCCACCACGTCCAGAGTCAGGTTATGGAATTTCTCGCTCAGCGTTTCCTTGTCGAGCACGCGAAGCACCGCGTCTTCGCCGTTGATGGATGGCATGATCGAAACGCGGAAGTCAATAAACCGGCCCTTATATCGCACGCGGAAACGCCCGTCCTGCGGGATGCGTCGCTCGGCAATGTCCAGCTCGCTCATCACCTTGATGCGCGAAAGAATCTGCGAGTGCCATTCCTTGGCCAGCGGCTGCATGGCCGCCTGTAGCACGCCGTCAATGCGGTATTTCACGATTACTTCAGTGTTGCCGGTCTCGATGTGAATGTCGCTGGCGCGTCGCTCCAGCGATGTGAAGATCACAGTGTCCACCAGCCGCACTACCGGGCTCGACCCGGTATCCCGGGTGAGCTTTTCCATCGAAATATTTTCGTCGCCGCCATCTTCGGCGCTCACCACTTGCAGGGTGAAACCTTCGGTAGCCTGATCGAGCACGCGCTGGGATTGTTCGGTGCGCTTTAGGATGTCGCCGATCTGCGAAGCTGTAGCCACACGAAGCTGCAGCTTCTTGCCCAGCAGCAGGGAAAGTTCATCGGTCTGCAATAGCTGGCTAGGATCCGAAACGACGACAACCAGAGTGCCGTCATGTGATTCCAAGGGCACGAAATTGTAGCGGAACATAAGCTCCGCTGGAATGCTTCGGAACAGATCGGGGTCCACGCGCTGCTCGCGCAAATCTATGAACGGGCAGCGATAGCGCTCCGCAAGACGCTTGGTGCGTTCCTGTTCGGCAGCTTCTTCGGAGGAAAACGGCTGAGGGAGATGCGCTTCCATAGTCTCCTACGACGACCCCACGTTAATGGAGAAAAGCGGCAAATAAAGTGAAATAAGTACAAAAGCCACAATAAGCGCCATAAACACCAAAATAGCTGGCTCGATCACGGTAATGAGCGCATTCGTTCGGATGGCGGTTTCTTCCTCGTAAAAAATGGCCACACTATTCAGCATGGGAGCAAGTGCGCCCGATGCTTCGCCAACCTCAACCATCTCCAGGGCCAGGGACGGCATCATGCCCGTGCTGGCGAGCGCCACATTGAGCGATTCGCCCTCCCGCACTCGATCCGCGGCCTGGCGCACCGCAGCAGAAAGTAGCCGGGTGCCCAGCGCTTCCGAGGAAGTCTGCAGCGCGGTTACCAGAGGCGTGCCCCCGGCCAGTAAAGTTGCCAGAGTGCGCACAAATTGTGCGACGTGAAATTTCAGCCAGGTGTCACCAATGAATGGTGTCTTCATTTTCAAGCGGTCCAGCTTCAGACCGCCACTTTCAGTGCGCGACCATAAATACAGCAGAATAATCCCTACGATAGACCCCAGAAATCCCACCAAAATATACATCCGGTAGCCAACCACAATGGTGGTGAGCAATTGCGTGGGGCCAGGCAGCTTCACACCTAAATCGCTGTAAAGCTTGGCGAACTGCGGAATCACGGCGGTGAAAAGATAGGTGAGAATTGAGGAGCCGACCACCACCAGAATCGCCGGATAAATTAGAACGCCAATTACTTTCTTCCGCACACCGCTGGTTACCCGCTGATAAGCGATGTAATCGTCCAGGACACCCGCCAGGTTTCCACTGCGTTCGCCCGCCAACAGAGCCGTGGTGTACACCTTGGGAAAAACACCCGCGGCCTCAAAGGCATCGGAGAGGGGGGCACCTTCGCGGACCCGCTGTCTTACGTCAATGAGTAGTGGCCTTAAACTGGGCGCGGCAGTCCGTTCGCTTAGCAAATCAAGAGCTTTCAATATTGGCAGCCCCGCTTTAATCAGAGTGTTGAATTGCTGATTAAATACCAGGAACTCCGCCCCGCGTACGGCGCGGTCACCCCGGGAACGGCCCATGGACGCCATGAGGCCGAAATGGGCCTTGATGGAGTAAACAAAAAACCCGCGGTCCGCGAGTTTTTGCTTGGCCTCCGCTGCGGACTGAGCCGTCTCAATTTGCTGAAAGACACGGCCAGCCGGATCGCCGACTTTGCAAACAAATTCAGCCATTTGGCAGGTAATGCCGCTGCTGGTTTCGGCGGCTTCCTCTAGAAGTGTAGCATCGAGCCCGGTGGGGCAAAAGCACTCACACTGGTAAGATTCGCACGGAGCAATGACGGTTGCTTACAGCGTTAACACGTTATGCAATCATATTATTGCGCGGACGAAGGAACCGTTCATGGCCGGGCGGCCAGTAGTTGCGAAGCCTGCACGATGGCCACGCCGGGCGGCGGTGCAAAGTGAAACTTGTCCTCCGCCAAGGGCAGATTTTCGCGCCAATCGCCGAACTGAAACTCCAGTTCCTGTGCGCCGGCTTGGCGTATTACAGCACGAACCAAACGGGAACTGGAATCGATCTCCAATAGCACATCACGGAACTGTGCGGATTCCTGGGAGGAAGCCCGGGGGGCGCAGAGTAAAACCTGATCACCATCGGAAGCAGATGTCGTATCGCCCGGTAGACCCGCGGGCAATAGAGCCACCGTGCCGCACAATCGGTCGAGTCGAACGCGTCCGGTCAGCAGTGCGAGCGGCGTCCGCCAATCATCACTTTCTCTCACCGTTTGACGGGTTGCTGTGCGGTCTGCTGGCACGTAGAACCAAACGTTCTTTCCGTCCACGAGAAAAAGTTTTTTCTCCGGCGATTCGTAATCCCATCGCATGCGGCCCGGCCGGGAAAAATACACCGTTCCAGATTCCACCCTCACCGTTTGGCCTCCCTCAATATAGCGCTCAAGAAAAACCGCCTGCAAAGTTCGGACATTGTGGTAATGCGCGTCCAGCCGCATCGCCAGAGTTCGGGCATCACTATTCGTGGGGATTGACACAGCCAACCATGCGGAAAGCATCCATCCGAGCAGCATCTTCGGAGTCTAGCAGACTGCGCGGAAAACCCTGATGAACGCGGGCGTGGCAGTCCGCGCACCATTAGGTTGGGCTTCTGACGGACCGCCTTCGATGTGTTGTCGAAGAGCCCCGCACTTATTGCAATGGGGTGCTGGCCTCGGTGGGAGCCGAACCGTCGGTTGTGAACCGAATCACACCCGACGGGTCCGTAAAGAATCCGCGCTGGCCTGTCGTACCCACAGGAATTGGCAGCGCAGTCATGGTATATGCATTCACGCCTGGCACTGCACAACCAGGCCCAGACGTGGTTACCGCAGTGCCCGGGAGATAAGTAATGTGTATCCCGACTTGGTACTCACCTTACCGGCGCCCGCGGCGGAAAGAACGCTATCGATCAACAAAGCTGTCGAGCAGGTGGCAACTACTACAGTGGACGAGCCTCCAAGCGCGCCCAGCGTCGGCGAATAGCCGGTCCCATAGGTGGAAGAATATGTAACGCTGGCGGTAGTGATGGTGCGGAGCGAGCCGACCGCGGACGCCTCGTTCGCAGCCATTTTCGAACGCAGCAAGTTGGGAATGGCAATTGCGGCGATGATCAAGATAATCGCGACAACGGTCAACAGTTCGATTAGCGTAAATCCCTTATCCCGGTTTTTCATGATATCTCCAGTGAAACTGGCAAGTCCGGGATCTCCCGGCTGTTCTCGCCATAACAGGGGCAATTGAAGCGCCAACCAGTTGCATTTTGCATTACCAGTTGGCTACATCCGCATTTCGCCGCATAAGTGCAGTGAACGATCGTCCGCGAAAGTTCCAAACCGGCACATCGCAGCCGTTATGGCCCGGGTATTGTCTCGATTAAGAAAAAGGGATTAGTGCACGGTTCACGAGGGAAGCAACTGAAGACAAATAATTGACACCGCAACGCGGGACCGAAAACCTATTGCAGTGTAGCGCTGCTCGTCGTGGGGATGCTGCCGTCAGTGCTAAAGCGGATCACTCCAGACGTATCGGCGAAAAAGCCCCGTTGGCCCGTTGATCCTACCTGCACGGGAACAGCGGTCAGCGTGAACGTATTCACGCCGGGGTTCGTGCAGCCGGGCGGCGGATTGCTCACTGGCGTCTCAGGAACGTAAGTAATCGTATAGCCTTGCTTGATGCTGGTGTTACCAATGCCGTTGTGGGAGAGCACGTTGTCAACCAACAACGCGCTGTCACAGGTCGCCGTAACGGTTCCGTTGGCGCCGCCCAAAGAGCCTAGGCTAGGCGGGTACCCATTTCCATAAGTGGAGTTGTATTGCACCGATGCGGTCACAATCGCTTTCAGCGAATAAATTGCCGATGTTTCGTTAGCGGACATGCGCGCGCGGTTCAAACTGGGAATGGCAATACCTGCAATAATCAAGATGATCGCGACCACAATCAGCAATTCCATAAGCGAAAAACCGTTTCTGCGTTGGGATTTCATGCTTGGCCTCTTCCTTGTGGGGCGACTGGCAGCGCCTGGGATGCTGGCGCTACCACTTTCGGTCCCCAACACTAGTCTATGATGCCGCCAAAGGGCGGTGCGAGGACGATGACATCATAATAAGGCGGGGGCGGCAACGCAAGCGGCCAAAAAAATGAGTGGTGGCGCATCTGGGAAGGCTTTAGGCGCAAAATTGCGCTGCACTCATGCTTGGACATCCCGAAACGGCGCGGAACTCCCAGATTGACAGGGTGCCTCCGTTTTCTAGAAATGTACCGGATCGAAACGAAGGATTGGTTTGGAAGTTCAAGCCAACTGAATTTCGCGGACTCGTGGGCTGGCCGGGATGCGGCTTGGGAAACACACTTAGATGACAAGAGGACATCCCTTTTGGGGGATTCATAAAATATCCTGGCCATAAAATATTGCTGGCCATCATATGGAGATATCCATCAACAGAATGTTGCGCTTTTGCCACAGCAAGGCTTGACTTCGGCAGTAGTCAGTTGATAATTTTCTATTCATGACACCGTTGCTGCAATCCGTCGTCCAGATCGCATATGTGCTCTTGGCATTGCCACCTTGTCGTGTCCAAATCGCCACACTCTCACTGCGTTATATCCGTCGGCCCCGATGGCTAAACGGGCAGACGCAGCGGCACTAATGTAATGGGGAGTCGCCGCAGCCGCCGCCTTTGGCTAGTTTTCGGTGGGGTAGCAGTTGTTCTGCTCGCCGCCGCTGTCTTCACCCTCGGTTCCCTTAACGTGCCGGTTCACCCGCCGAATGGGAATGGTTTCGTAGTGCTGTTCGCGCTTTCAACCTTTATTTTCGCCGCCTTCTTAATTTTTGGCCTGATTCTGGCGCGCAGCCTCGTTCGGCTTTGGGCCGAACGGCGCGCTGGACAAATGGGATCCCGATTCAAAACCCAGATGGTAATGGGTGCCATGGGGCTCTCCTTGCTACCCATCGTGTTCCTGTTCTTCTTTAGTTATGCGCTCGTTAACCGCACGCTGAATCTGTGGTTTCCGCGGCCTCTCGAAATCTCTGCCGCCGAAGGACAAAGCTTGTTGGAAGAATGGGAGTCCACGGAATATGCCCGGCTGCGAGCAATGGCGGACTTCGCCGCAAGCCGGAACATGACCATTGCCGCAGCATGGGACGCGTTTCGCGGCGATGCCGACGAGATTTGGATTGAAGATTTATCCGGGAAGGTTACTGCGGCGAGAGACTTGACTTGGCGGGCCATAGAATCCGCCTCAACTCAAACTAACGCCGCCAGCCTGCCTGCGCCGCTGGCCCTGCAATCTCTTCGCGTCAATGCCAACGCCGAGGAATTCTGGCAAATGAATAACCACACATTCTTGGCGGCGCGCGCTTCACTGCATGGATCCGGCGGATCGGGTGACATTCTGTTTGGACGAGGTCTGCCCAGCGATTTCCTGCAACGTATGGACGCCATGAAGCAACAAAGCCGCGTATATGGGCAGCAGCGCGAACAGATTCGCATTTATAAGAAGCAAATACTGCTGGCGCTGCTGATGATTACCGTCCTTCTATTGAGCACCACAACATGGGTGGCCCTCTTTCTGGCCAAGATCGTCACCGTTCCGATTCAGGCAATGGCCGAAGGCACTCAGGAAGTGGCTCGCGGTAATTTCGACTATCGTGTCGTTGTGCAGGCCCAGGATGAGCTCGGCGCGCTTGTGTCTTCGTTCAACGAAATGACCGCGCAGCTTGGGGACAGCCGTCGTCAAATTGACGAATTCACGCGCAGTCTCCAGCAAGCTGTGGAAGAGCGTGAGCGGCGCCGCCAGTTGATGGAGGCCATCCTCGAAAATATTCCGACCGGCGTGGTCTCGCTAACTTCCGCTGGCGAGATTTCGAGGGTGAACGCAGCTGCGGCCCTTATTCTTGGAAAGTCCGCGGACGGCGCGCGAACTCTTGGCGATTTGGTGGGCGAACAGGCTAGCGGCATTATCCAGCATCTGATGCGCCGCGCCTTGCGCTTGGGTGTCGCCTCGCGTGAAATGGAGCTGCCCTCGCTTGGACGCCAGGCCCACGCCGCAATCACCGTGAGCGCCTTGGGTACCCGTTCCGATAACCTCGGATACTTGCTCGTAATTGACGATCTTACTGAGCTGTTGCAGGCCCAAAAGGCTTCTGCTTGGCAGGAAGTGGCGCGGCGCATTGCTCACGAAATCAAGAATCCACTCACCCCGATTCAGCTTTCCGCGCAACGCATGCTGCGCTATCTCGATCGCGCTCCCGCCAGTTTGGCAGCCGCTGGGTGTGTATCTTCCGAATTTTCCGCCCTGGTGGCGGAATGTTCCCATCTAATTGAACAGGAGGCAGGCGCGCTCGCCTCGCTGGTGGACGAATTTTCGCAGTTTGTGCGCTTTCCATCCGCGCGGCTGGAACCTGCCGATGCCAACAGCATCGTCACCAATGCAATCCAACTCTTTCACGGGCGAATGGAAGGAATTGCCCTGCGCCTCGATTTGTCGCCAGCATTGCCCCCAATTCGCGCCGATGCGGAATTGCTAAAGCGTGTTATCGTCAACTTGGTTGACAATGCCGCCGAGGCTCTCGAACAATCAATCGTTCGGGAAATCGTTGTCTCCACGCGGCTGGACAGTCGTGGTGGCGCGGTGGAAGTTGCAGTCTCCGATACCGGTCGCGGCATTTCACTAGAAGATAAAGACCGCCTGTTTCTGCCGCATTTTTCCACCAAGAGCCGGGGCACCGGACTGGGGCTGGCCATTGCCAGCCGCATCGTGGCCGAACATCACGGGACATTGAGAGCACAGGATAATATCCCGCTGGGTTCCCGCTTCATAATAAGGTTACCGATAGTGGACGCGGGTCCGGGAATCGGCGGGTAGCGTCACCCGTAAAGCATGAATTTTCCAATTCTTGTCGTGGACGACGAAAGCGGCATCCGGCAGTCGCTTTGCGCCCTGTTGCGTGACGAAGGATACTCCGCCGAGGCTGTTTCCAGCGGCGAAGAATGCCTGCAAGCCACCCAGAAGAAGCTCTATAGCCTGATTTTCCTCGATGTCTGGCTCAAGGGAATTGATGGGGTGGAAGCGTTGCGCCAGTTGCAACTGCAAGATGCGCCGCCCATGGTCATCATGATCTCCGGCCATGCCAGCATCGAAACGGCGGTCCGGGCCACCAAACTCGGTGCGTTCAATTTCATCGAAAAGCCGCTATCGCTCGAAAAAGTCGTTCTCGCAGTGCGAAACGCCGTGGATTTTTCGCGGCTCGCACAGGAAAATCGCCATCTGCGCGGCGAGTTGGAGCAGCGCTTCCAGCTTCTGGGCGATAGCGTGCCTATGAAAGCCCTTCGGCAGCAAATTGCATTGACCGCGCCCACCAATGGACGCGTGCTAATTTATGGCGAAAGCGGTACCGGCAAGGAACTAATTGCCCATGCCCTACACTTGCAGAGTCACCGCGCTAACCGCCCTTTTGTCGAAGTTAACTGCGCGGCTATTCCCGAAGAACTTATCGAATCCGAGCTTTTTGGGCATCGCAAAGGCAGCTTCACCGGAGCCAGTGAAGACAAGCCTGGAAAATTTCAGCGTGCCGACGAAGGCACGATTTTCCTTGACGAAGTGGCCGATATGAGCATGAAAACGCAGGCAAAAGTGTTGCGCGTGCTGGAGCAGCAAAGCGTGGAACCGGTGGGGGCGGGCAGTGCAATTGCCGTGGATGTTCGCGTGATTGCCGCCACCAATAAACGCCTGGAAGACGAAATCGCAAGGGGCGCGTTTCGCGAGGATCTCTTCTACCGCCTCAATGTAATCCCTTTCGTTGTTCCACCTCTCCGGGAGCGCAAACCCGACATCCCGGTTCTCGCGCGCCATTTTCTAGCCGAGTTTTCCCGCGAATACAGCCGCGGAGCGCGGCAGTTTAGTCCCGAGGCGGTCGAGGTACTAACTCGCTATACGTGGCCCGGCAACGTTCGCGAGTTAAAGAATCTAGTGGAGCGGCTGGTGATCATTGCCCCGGAAGATTGCATTGAGCCCCATCACCTGCCGCCCGAAATATTTCGCGTCGACCGTGATAATGATTCCAGCGCAACCCTGAGCGACGCCCGCGCGGCTTATGAACGCGTCTTTATCCTGCGCAAGCTTGAGGAAAACCAGTGGAACATGACGCGAACCGCCGCCGCTGTCGGACTGGAGCGCAGCCACCTTTATCGCAAAATGAAATCACTGGGCATCGCGGTTGCGCGGTCTAGCCATGATGCTTGATTTCCTATGTCGAAGCCATTACTTCGCGCTCGTTAAACATCGTGGGTTAGTCTCCGCCATCACGCAAGTATTCGAGCGGCGAATCAGTTCATAGCGGGACTTTACCCACCAGGCCAATTGGGCATGCATGTTTTCCCAGAGCTAAGCCACTGACTGCCTCGTCCGGCGATTTGTGGCGTTTTTGTCGCAGGCCAACGGTTCTTCCTGTTGACAGACGCCATTGTACGGAGGCCCACGGTGTAGTACAGTTTCAATACGGATGGAAATATTCCTAAATCTGCTGTGGCTGACGCTGGCGGTAATAGCGCTCGTTGTGTGGCGTGTTCGCAACCACGATCACGGCGCCGCCGAACTGCGCCGTGAAGGTGTGGCACTGCTCTTCGTTTTGGTATTGATGTTCTTTGTAATTTCCATGACCGACGATCTGCACGCGGAGATAATTCTGACCGAGGATTACTCGTTTGTGCGCCGTCAGGCTGTGTGGGTGTCGTCCTCGCACCATCTCCTTTCAGCTGCCAATGTAGGGTGCCATCAGGCGGCTGCATTACCAACGTTGCCGCTGCTCAACTCCCCTGAATATTCCGTACCCATTTTATCAGCCCCTCGCGTGTGGCCGGTGGCGCGGGTTAGTGCGTCAATACCTGGGCGCTCCCCTCCTAGCCTTACTGCCTAGCCTGTTAGTGTTCGCCGCCCGTGCAGCTGCGGGCTGGTATCCCACTTCATCGTTTTTATACTCAGGAGCGCGCGGCGTTTTTCATGCCGGCGGGCTTCGGTAGCGGAGTTGCCATGACCTACTTTGCACGGATGTCGGTGCCGGTTGCGTTATGTCTGGCTATCGTGATGGCCGGATGTGGCGGTCACTCCCCGGAAACTGAGTCGCCAGCGCCAGCCATCGCCCAGCAGGGGCAGGTTTATGTGGCATCGGACCCTCGCGGAATTCGAGTGGTGACGGCAAAAGAAAAAGCCGTGCCGGACCTCCTGGTAGCCCCAGCCCATGTGGAGCCTGACCCCACGCAAGTGGTTCACGTCTTCGCTCCAGTTGGCGGCCGGCTGACGGCGATGAAGGTTCGTCCCGGTGATCACGTGGCCAGGGGAGCATTGATTGCGCAACTGGATAGCGGCGATGTGGCTGGCGATTTGGCCTCATATCAAGTTGCGAAGGCCACTGCTGATCTGAAAGAGCGCGCCCTGAGCCGGGCGGCCGAGCTTTATCAGCATCATGCGATTGCTCAGAAGGACTATGAACAGGCTCAAGCCGATGCGGCCTCGGCCCAGGTAGCCCTCAATCAAGCGCGGGATCAGGCTCGAATTCTGGGCATCGACCCGGCCAGTGCCACATGGTCGAGTCATGTTGATGTGCGCGCCCCTCGTGCGGGCGTTGTCTTGGACGTTGGCGCGGCGGCCGGCGAGTTTTCGAAGTCGCTGGGCGCAACGGATCCGCTATGCACCATCGCGGACATAGAAACAGTTTGGGTTGTCGGTGACGTGTTGGAAAGTGATGTTGCCGCGGTGAAGATAGGCGCGATGGCGCAGATTAGTATGAATGCTTATCCCGGCCAGACATGGCAAGGACGCATAGCGGCAACAGGAGACGTAATAGACCCCATGACCCACACAATGAAAGTGCGCGTCGTGCTGGCCAATCCCGGATTCTTGTTGAAGCCGGAGATGTACGGCACGTTGAGCGTGGTACGTTCAACGTCGGAAGCGATTTTGATTCCTGATTCGGCCGTAGTACGTGAGGGCATGTCCGCCTACGTATTCGTGAAGAAGGCTGACAACCAGTTCGAAAAGCGAGATGTAACGCCCGGACGTTCCGCTGGTGATCAAGTGATGATTAAGAATGGCTTGAAGACCGGGGAATCAGTAGTCAGCGAAGGCGCTCTTCTACTGCGGGCCGCATCCTGATGGATCAGGCGAACTAACACCATGCGCCGTCTATCTTACATTCTCCTTCAATACCGGCCCCTGGTGGTTATCTTCCTATTCACCTGGCTGGCTGCTGGGTTTCTCATTTTTCTTCAACTCGATATAGAAGCATATCCCGATCCATCGCCTCCGTTGGTTGAAGTCATTACCCAGAATCCATCGTGGTCTGCCGAAGAAATGGAACGTCAGGTGACAGTTCCCGTTGAAACCGAGCTCTTTGGCGTTCCCCGGCTAGCGACGTTGCGGTCCATTACAATTTTTGGATTGAGTGACGTGAAGCTTTATTTCGATTTTTCGAGCGACTATTTTCATGACCGCCAGGAAGTACTCAATCGCCTCCAAACAATCTCTCTGCCATCGAATTTGCAGCCCCAGCTTTCGCCCTGGTCGCCGACGGGGGAAATCTATCGTTACCAGGTGGTCGGCCCCGGCTATTCGTTGAACGATCTGACGGCAGAGCAGAACTGGACTATCACGCGAGAGATCAAGCAGGTTCCCGGGATCATTGACGTCACCACTTTTGGCGGAACAACCAAGCAGTACCAGGCTGAAATTGACCCGGGCCGCTTGCTTCAGTACGGAATTACCCTGCCGCAGGTCGTAACCGCCGTCGGTAATAGCAATGCCAATGTTGGCGGAAATTACCTGACCATGGGGTCACAGAGTGTGAACGTCCGTGGTATCGGGCTCCTGAGCAACTTGCAGGATATGGGCAGCGTGATTGTGGCGGAACATAACGGCGCGCCCATTTTTCTTCGCGATATTGCCGACGTCCATGAAGGCTATCAGCCGCGCCTTGGCCAGATTGGAGTGGATGAAAATAACGACACAATCGAAGCTATTGTTCTGCTGAACCGCGACGAAAAGTCATTACCGGCTCTCGCTGGGGTTCGCGCCAAGGTTCAGGCGTTGAACAGCGGCTTGTTGCCGCCGGGAATGAAAATTCGACCGCTCTATGATCGGACCGATTTGATTAATCTGACGACGGCCACAGTGCGCCATCTGGTGTTGCTAGGGGTCTTTCTGGTAACGGCCCTGCTGGTGGTCTTTTTGGGCGATGTTACCATTTCCCTTATCGCCGCTCTGACGATTCCGTGTGCCCTGCTCTTCGCCTTCGCGCTCATGGTGTTCACGGGGCGATCGGCTAACCTGATTTCGATAGGCGCAATTGACTTCGGAATCCTGGTAGACGTCGCCGTGGTGGTTTTGGAAAGCGTTTACCGGCAAATGCGGGCTCGTTCCGCGGAAACCAGTATCGAAGACGCCATCGCCAGCGGCGCAGCCGATGCCACCCGCCCAGTAGTGTTTTCCGTATTGGTCATCATCGTGGCCATGATTCCGCTATTCACCATGGAAGGGGTACCAGGCAGAATTTTTGCTCCCATGTCCATCACTTATGGTTGCGCTCTTGTGGGCGCGCTTCTGTTTGCCTTGTTGATAGCGCCGGTGCTCTGTTCTTTCCGAAGCAACTTGGCGGCAAATGGCCGCTCGGAAACGCATTTGGTGGAATGGCTAAAGAAGCGCTATTCGCGTTCGCTTGATTGGGTCCTGGCTCACTCCGCTATCGCGTCGGGGGCTGCGGTGATTGTTTTGATTGGTACCTTTGCTCTGCTGCCTCTCCTCGGTGGGGAATTCATGCCAAAACTCGAGGAAGGGAACCTGTGGGTGCGAGCCACTTTGCCACAGGATGTTTCCATTGAAATGGCCACTCGCCTCTCGGGCGAATTTCGCGCGGTCATGCGCAGCTTTCCGGAAGTTAGTCAGGTCACTTCACAAACCGGGCGTCCGGATGACGGCACCGATTCCACTACCTTTGGCAACATTGAATTTGGAGTGTCCCTGCAGCCCGAATCAAAATGGCCCCGTAGCGTGGACAAGCCGGAGCTGGTCCGGCAGATCAGCGCGCAGCTTGATAAATATCCCGGCGTGGACTGGGATTTCTCGCAGAATATTGAAGACAATGTGGAAGAGGCCATGCAGGGTGTAAAGGGAGAGGACTCCGTAAAAATTTTCGGACCTGATATTGACGTCCTTTCCCAAAAGGCTGGTGAAATACGCGACATCATGGCGCAGGTGCGCGGTATTGCCGATCTTGCTGTATTCCAGGAAACTGGCCAGCCCGAATTGCTGATTTCGATTAACCGTGCCGCCAGCTCCCGGTACGGCATCGCCGCCGCCGATGTGAATGCCGCTGTCCAGGCCGCGATCGGTGGCATTGCCGCTACGCAGATTTTGGAAGGGGACCGCCGGTTCGATTTCGTGGTGCGTTATCCTCTGACCTCCCGCCAGACTCCGGACGCCATTCGCAACATTTTGCTTCCCACCTCCGATGGGGGACGCATTCCGCTCGGCCAGGTTGCCGACGTGTCGTTGAAACAGGGTGTCTTTACCGTCTATCGCGAAAATGGCCGCCGGTACATCCCTGTATCATTTGGCGTAAGGGGGCGCGATTTATCCGGCACGATCCAGGACGCCCAGCAGCGTCTGACGCGCGATCTGCGTCTGCCGCCGGGCTATACCTACGAATGGTCGGGTGAATATGACAGTCTTCAGAAGGAAGAGCGCCGGTTGCTTTTTGTGGTTCCGCTAAGTTTGCTGATCATCGCAATACTGCTTTTCACCGCGTTCAATTCCTGGCGCGAAATGCTCTTGTGTTTGGCTGCGCTGCCATTTGGATTGCTGGGGGGCGTGCTGTCGTTGATCATCACCCGGACGCCTTTCAGTATTTCTGCAGCGGTGGGATTTGCGTCCGTGATTGGCGTCTGCACGCTGGGTAGTGTGGTGCTTGTGTCGGGGGTTCGGCGCGCCCGCGCCCAATTGGGCGATAGCTTGCAGTCGGTGCGCGCGGGAGCGTTAGATGAAATGCGGCCCGTGGTGATGGCCTGCGCGGCGGCCGGATTGGGCCTGCTTCCCGCAGCGGTCGCTCACGGCATCGGAGTGCAGGCGCAGCAGCCCCTCGCGCGAGTCGTTGTCGGCGGCATGGTTACCTCGCCATTCGCCATCCTGTTCCTCATCCCCATATTCGAGAAGCTTTGGAATTCGCGCTCAAGCCGTTCAGATTAGAACTCTCTATAAACGGGACTTGAAGAATCCGATACGCCGTTGGCTGGGAGCTTTATTGCATTGAAGATCCGAGGGCCATTGGCCTCGGCGGCGCTATGGGTTTCAGCGAAATTGGTGGACCACGGGGGGCTCGAACCCCCGACCTCCTCGTTGCGAACGAGGCGCTCTCCCAGCTGAGCTAGTGGCCCATATCTTTCATTCTATTGCATTTACGCTGCCTCGGCAATTTCCTGGGTGCAAATGAAAAGCGGTTTGGGTGCAACGTTTGCACCCAACGGCTCCAATGTGAACCCAAGTCCCGCCTTCTCTGCAAATTCTTTCCGGTACGAGACGCGGTTCTTGATCTTGCTATACCGATCTGTGACCGACCTTGAACTGTGTCCAATCCAATAATCGGTCAGCATTCGCGGTACGTCAACCGTGTCCAAATGCGTCACTCTGAATCTGCGGAAAGAATGCAGCCCTGCTCTCGGTGCGCCAATCTCCGTCAATGGTGGATGCAGATGTCGCCGTGCAATGTTCGTTGTCGATAGCGGCTTGCCACTGGCGGTATGGAATAGCAGCCCATCCGTACGCTCTCCGATAAATTCTTTCAGCATTGCAGCGAGTGATGAATGTAAATCTATTTGTCGGTTTCCCGCTTCGGTTTTTGGCGTCTGGAAAACGCCTTTCCTAACGGACTGGCTCACCGTCACTGTGCTGCAATTATCTGAAAGATGCTCAACGCGAAGCGCGAGAGCCTCTCCGATCCGAAGCCCACTCCCACCAAGCAATGCAAACAGGACGCGGCATTGTCCCTGAGAATTCGAGACGAGATGCTGCATCGCTTCCGGGGAAAGCTCAGGTTGATGCTGATTGCGGATCGGAGGAAGCCGAAGCTGAGATGTTTTCCAGAGACGCGGAAAACGAATCTCACCATTGTCATTCACCACGGAAGAAATAATCTGCAATCCAAGTTGAACGATGCAATGAACCGTTTTAGGGCTCGGCTTTCCTTGCGCCTTCATCCGGTCAACCATATCCTTGAACGATCTGAATCTGACATCGCCAAGGAACAGGTCGCCAAATTCCGGCAGAAGAAATTTATCGAGATAGTAATTGCTGCTCTCCATTGTGGCTGGCTTAAAATCCGGTTTCACTTCGTCAAGCCACTTCCGAGCGTGATCCCGGAATGTGTCGCCATTGCTGACGGCTTCCGCACGTTCAAGCGGCAGAGGCGTATTGCAACCGGATTCGATTAACATTTTCATCGCTGTGTTCATTAGCTCCGCTCCTTCCAATGCACCAGGCCCACTGATCGGGCAAATGCGATCTGATTTGTAAACCCGTTCATGTTGGCCCGGTACGTCGATTCGATAACGAAGCCGTTTCCATCCTCCGTGTTCGATAATGTGTAGCTTCTGTCCCTTGCGGGCGGCCATAGATTTCCTCCGATGGCCCCGCTTCGGAATCGCTATCGACGACGATCTCTCGTTTCTCTCACAAAGTCGAGGACTTTCTGATCGAATGGCGGGATCGCACACAACTCCGGCCTGCGGAATGCAAGCGTTTTCTGATTGCCGGGTTGTGATGTCGTCTTGCATATAAAGCCAAATTTAAAAACGGATAACGCACCCCTTGCACCGGGTGACGCCCCCAAGCGGGTCGTCAAACAGCGGTGATTGTTCGCTATATCTACCTAATACCGTGGAAAAGGTGATCGGGGCCTGCCATGGGTAAATCTCATCGAAGATTCCGAGAAGATCATCGCGGCAAGGCTGCCCTCGGGAATCGCCGACGGATTCCCACCAATTTATATTCCTTGCTGTTGTGCGCCAGGACCACCGGTCACCCGGGCCAGAATCGCCGCGCGATTTTGCCTCGATACCGAATCTTTAGAATTTTGCGGCGGTCTTCTTAAGAAAGATTCACCGGGCGGGTGCCACCAGGGAGCCGAACTTGGCTCGAATGTGGGATCAATGCCATTGGGGTGCGGGCATCCGTAGCTGAGGCCCGGGTCCCACCCCTGACTGCTGACCAAGGCGCAATTGAGTACCCCAGGCCGGGGCCACCACGACCCCTCATGGAGTTAGTGACCTTGCCGAGGGCGGAGGCGGAGGTTCTCCCCTCGCGACACTCCTTAGGCCCTACCAGAGCGCGCGTTAAATTGGCAAGTTGCCTCACCTAACGCACGACCTTCGGGCTCTTGCTTCAATTCTTCAACTATTTCGCTAATCGTCCTCCATGTCGCCTCGCCCTTCTCGTCGTGAAATCTTTCCGGGAAGCGATAGATATCGCGATCAACTCTCAAGATGAAACCGGCCAGGATCGCGGCGGAGGCATCGTTCATGCACAATTGGGCCTCAGTCGCAGCCGATTCAATTTCAGTGATTGGTGCTTGAATCAAGACGGCGTCATGAACTGGGCAACACACATCAACTCCGCGACGACACATCTCTATGATCGCCAGTCGCAACATTTCAGCTGCGTTTGCTTGTGCGCCGAAGTTCAGTACCGTATTGGGCTTGACCCGGTCTCCGCGATGGAGTGTCCATCCCAACCGAGTGGATATCTTCGAGCCGATGTCATAATCATCTATCTGGTTCTCGCGCCAGGCGATGTACTTGGAATACCTTTGCTTGTACCCTGCGAACACTTGTCTGGCAGTCGCTGCTCCCACTTTGGTTTTCTTGGAGAACCCCCACTCGGTTTGTCCATAGCCAATCCCCAAGGTGGCGCCTTTATACAGGTCCCGGATTGGGCGATGGGTTTTCTTCGTAGCGCCGGCCGGTGCAGCGCCACACTGGATCGCCAGTTCCATATAGGGATCCCCAGCTTCGTATGACCGGAGCATGTTTTTGTCGCCGGACAAGATTGCACCGATCCCGAATTCCTGATTCGACCAGTCAAGGTAGGCGAGAGCCATATCCTTGGGGGCCTTGATGAGGAACCGTACCCATTTCGCCGGGGCAAAGATGAACGTCCCCCGTTCCGCGTCGCCCCGTGGGTTATTGCGCGACGTGGTCGTCCCGAACGCCCCAAGGAGCACGCGATTGCGCCCATCCATGTCGCAAGCGATGTTCAGCTGTGGCATGGTGACGGTTTTGTAAAGCTGCCAAAGGTATTCCAGCTCGGGGGTGAGTGTGACCATCCCTTCCCATGTTTCTTTGTTGAGTTGGCGGGACTTGGACTTGTCCGTTCGAGGCCACGCTTTTTCTAGGCCTTCGGCCTCAAGGAACATTTCAAACTTTTGATGGGAGAACTTCAGGCCGTCAAAAATGTTGTATTCAGCGAGACTATCGCCCGCCAGTCGCAGACGGATGGGGTCCCAGTTATCCTGCAGGAAACGCAGGGTGTCAATATCCAGCGGTACGCCGATACGCTCCATGTCCGTGCATGCCTTCATGTATTCACCATGGAGGATTGCGCGCGCAAGGCCTTTGGTTAATTGGAGCATAAAAAGACCTCAAGCTTGGGTAACAGTCTTTGAAGGCTGCTAACGTCTGACATGCAATAATCGAGCAATGCTGTGCGTTCTGACAGGCTGTAACTCGCTGTTGTCTTGTCAGCCACGGCCAGTGACCGCATTTCGTCTTTTTCGGTTGCTGTGATGTGCTCCAACCCACAATATTGCAGCGCATCGACCAAACTACGCCCCTGATCCTTGCGTCGCACCCCCGCAGTCATGGCACTGAATTCCACACAGGTATCCAGCACATTTTCTGGAAGTGGCCAACCCAGGGACATGTGGCTGAGAAGTTCTGCGGAAGCATAGTGGGCGACGAAGGCGCACCCGGAATCGAGCGGGTAAGGGCACGTAATCTGTTGGTCACACCAAATGCGGTGCTCGACGCCGCTGCGTAGCTCGAGTGCACATATGCAGCGAACGTCGTAAAAACCGTCCCCACGAAGTCGAAACTCGCTGTCAACAAGAACGACTTCGCGGAAATAATCAAGCAGACGCGATTGAGTGGTCATAGCCAGTGTTCCTTAACGATATGGTGATCGGCCGTGTCGATGATGCGTCCGTCCCCGAATGCGAGGCTCAGAAGCTCTTCAAACGTCTTGTTGGCCGGAAATTGTGCGTCATCATTAAAGTTGTTAGCAACACGCTTCATATATGTGTTCGCGGAACGGTCGGCCACCAAACGTACCCATTTCTCCATCGCAGCAATTGCAATTTGTCGGCCAGATCGTGACCACCCGTCCGATGATGTAGCCGAGATGGGCCATAGGAAGCACGAGCCATCGCGGTGTATCCCCAAGAAGAGGGTGTAGAGCTGGATGCCATCAAGCATGCCAACCATGTCAGGGTAGACTGCATAGGTTTCCGTACCGCTAGAGGATTCAATCTTAAACAGGTTGACATCCGCGTGTAGGGTGGGATGGATGCGGAAGAACTGACCTTTATTCGGCTTACGAACCGGCAAGCTGACCAGTTCGTCCACGGCGACGTCGCCGGCATTCCGGGATTGATCTATCAGGCCGGCGGCAAGTGCGAGTGCTTTCGATTTTGGCTGCGGCCCAGTCGGGCTCGATGGAGTCGCAATCAAAGATTTTATCTCGTTTGAGACGACGCCCGGATTCTGATTGAGCATCGTTGTTACCGGTGCAGGCTTCACATCCCGATCTTGCATTTCATTTTGTATCATTTGTGTTCTCCTTTTGAATTGTGACACTACTTCCTTTACACTCTCGAAAACGTTCGTTAATCAACCTTCTACCTCACCGACACCGTCCCGAGGACGGATCGCGTTACCCTGCAGACCACATCGACTAATACCAGGCGGCGGGCCATTCCGGATCAGAAAGTCGCCGGCTAACATCGGCCGACACCCCGCCGGGTGAGGCCAGGGGGTGGGTCCCGAGGCCCCGACGTCCTGGTATCCTATATAAAGAAGAAGATATATCTGTGTATCTTGTGAACCATACTCTTCTTCGGTCTGATTGCTTTCAGGAGAGCCATTCCACGTAGGTAACAGGTGTTGAAGGGTTTACAGAAGCCTTTCTTTAAACCACCTTATACCCTATGCCTCCTCGCCGCCGGTGCTCCCTGCTTGGTCACATCTCTCACACTCGACCTCCTTTTAATGGGCCGTCTTTCATTATATAGAGCTTCATCAATATCCAGTGCTTCGACGAGACTGTCATAGCCACCAGTTCGATATAAACCGAACCCTCCGATATAATCAGTCCGTTCAAGAGAGCAGTTATTCCCGTCACACACCATCATACCGGGCTTATATCGAATTGGGTAAAGACGACCCACTCTTTTTATATTTCCCGCCTTAACTCAAGTGTAAGTCCGTTCAAGAGAGCAGTTATTCCCCTCACACACCATCATACTGGGCTTATATCGAAGTGGATAAAGATTACCCACTCTGTTTATATCTCCCGTTTTAACTCAAGTGTGGCGTGACGTATAGCTGTGCGATCACTACTTATATTATACTCTGGGAATATAAATAGGCTAAGAACAGGCATTCTTTTTTATATTGTCCGTTTGTGCCCATGATGTGGAGTGAGCGGTCATTTAAAGTTATACTTCTATATCCCATACCTGCACAATACCGTTTGCCGATCTGAAACAGATAATGTTTTGCAGGATATTTATATTGTGTTGTTTAAAGTGAGTTAAACCACAGGTTGGTGTCGTCAGAAGCTTTAAAGCGAAATAAGCGGATTAACCACGATTAAACGGAGCAGACAGCGCCCAGGCTTATACAGTCCAGCAACATTCATGATTAAACCGGTGCTTATGCTGTCTAAGCGTGAGCAACGCAGGCGGCAGGAGCGGCGCTACGGATTAATCTATATAATGACCTTGGCCTTGGGGTCTATGTTCGCAGCATACTGCCATATTTAGTTGGGTTATAAATCTGATGGACGACAAATCTACCTGTTCGGGGTCAAATCGTAAAGCGTGATGTTGGCCACTGTCCATTCATGGTTGTCCTCGGCGCTAGGATGGTCTCGGTAGGGCATAGGCTTTGCCTAGGCGCAACGCTCCGTGCCTCCTTGAGGAAATGTCCACCAAGGTACCGGGGAAATCGCTTAGAAGGCGGTTCCCGCCCAACGGGCATACTGGTAAATGGGCCACGGGAGGATTTAAGACGGAGCTTTGCCAAACCCAGAGGGGGGGTTGCCTTTAGTGCTGTCTTAGTTATACGCCCATATAACGGTAACGATCGTCTACCTGGGCGCTCGCAAGCTGGCACTGCCCGAAATCGCGCCGGTGGGGTTGGGGGGTGTCCTGGTGTCCAGGGGCATTGCGGTCCTGAGGTCCGGGTGTCCTATATAAAGAAGAAGATATATCTGTGTCCTTTGTGACACTTATAAGGTCCTATCAGGATTTGCCGCCTATAACATACCCCCCGATTTCCGTCGAATCCGCCACGCCTCCTTTCCCTTGATAAGGCCGCACGCTCTATCAGGGGCTTAGCCTGGGCGGCAGCCTCAGTAACGCTCCCTGTTATATCGCCTGCGAATGATTGCCCATACAGGCTGAAGGGCAGTGAAAAACGCTTATGCCGCGGATCCGAACTGGAGCGCCTATTCCAATCGTTTGCTAGTGAATCAAACGACTATGGCTTCCATTTGTAGGGCATGAAGGTTATGCGCCCAAAGCGCGACATCCGGCCCAAACAAGGAGAATTATCATGAATCAAGAACAATCACCACTAATTTCGACCCAAAAGGCTGCTCAGGAGTTGGGCGTACACCCGTCAACCCTGCGTAAGTGGGCAAATCGCGGGAAATTGCCCTTTCACAAGGTGGGCAAGGTTTATAAATTCGTTCCATCCGATGTAGAGACATTCATTGCCAAGACGCGCGTTGATGAGGCATTGAACGCAAATGCGCCTTCCAACCCGGTGAATCAGGCCGTGCCAGAACAGGCGGTCGCCGCTAGGGAGGGCTTATAACATGGACAAGAATCAAATCATTGCCCGACTGCAACAACTATGGCGCAAGTCCGTAACTGATGAGTTTACCCCGACGGTCGACCAGATATCCTTCTGGCTTAACGCCTACAGCCCGTCGATTATTAGTGACTCCATGAGGGTCTTAGGAAAGTACCTAACCAAGCATGAGATGCCGGGAGACGAGTGTATTCGTTACCTGGGTGCGACGATGAGGAACATGCTAAGACAGCGTGGAAACGTCGATCTTTCACGGATCCTGGTCGGGAATAAGGCCCCGGTAGAGGAATCGGATTTCGACGATGGCGGCCTCGATAGCGATCGTTGTGAGTGGTCACCATGCAACGATGACTATAGTGATGTGAAACTGGACTAAACCAAAGGCTCATGCCCTGGCATGAGCCTTTTCCATTCATTTGGCCGGCAATACCCCCCGCATTACTTGTCTCGCTGCCCTGACCGACAGGTCCGGACCTGCCGGAGTGGAACAGCGCCTCGTTGCCTTGTTTGGAACCCGCTGGAGCATGAGCCATAAATATATCGCCGATGTTCGCCTTTTATAACCGAACTTGTTCCCACTCAGTATGTTAGAGGGGAGCAGACGATTCGCAGTCTGTCTAAGCAAGGAGGGTAGCCAATCCAAATGAAGCGACCGCCCATTCCACGTCAGCGGATCTACGATCTGTACTGGTACTTCGCCTTTGAACGACAGCGCATTTTTGAGCGGCGCATCGCCGGAGAGCCTCCGCCTTGGACCGATGATCCCATCCTACGTGATTTCAAATTCTGCAACGTCTTCAGTGTCGTCGACCGGGTGTCGCAATATCAAATCCGCAACGTCTCATATCACGAGGAGCCCGGTTCCCAGGAGGATCGCCTGTTTCAGGTCATCGCCTTCCGCATCTTCAGCAAGATCGAGACCTGGCTCGCGGTCCGCAAATTTCTAGGCCGCTATCCGTTGATTCGGGATATCAAGAAGAATTCCTTCGTCGAGGCACTTGAGGAGGCCAAGCGCGCTAATGGCGGGCTCTATACAGGGGCCTTTATTCTCGACCCTGCCAGTGCTTATGGCAAACCGTTCAAGCACCTTAACCACGTGGAATTACTCAGGGATATGTTTTTGCGCGGTTCCATAGGTAAACGCCTGTTGAGAGCACAATCACTGCGCGAAGTGTACGACATCATCGATGAATACCCCGGGATGGGTGGTTTCATGTCGTACCAGATTGCGATCGCGCTAAATTACACCGATCTCATCAATTTCTCAGAAAACGACTTCACGCAAGCTGGGCCAGGCGCGCTCCGAGGCATTACGAAGGCATTCGAGGACACCAGCGACTATACACCGTCTGAGATTATCCTTTGGATGGTCGAGCACCAGAAGGAGGAGTTCGCTCGACTGGGTCTGCCATTTACAGGGCTATGGGGGCGCGCGCTCCATGCCTTCGACAGCCAGGGGCTCTTCTGTGCGGTCGACAAATATTGTCGCGAGGCGGCACCGGAGCTGTTGAGCGCCCGTAAGCGCATCAAGAGAAGGTTTTCAATATCTCCTGACCCAATCCAGCTCTTTCTTCCTCCAAAGTGGGGGTTAAATGACAGGCTTCCTCGCAATCCCGTCCTCGGAGAACGCAACAACAACCCTGAAACAATGTGAATCCATTCGGTCTCGAAAGCGCAAGGATGCCCTCGCCAACCGGTTAAGATGAGATTTGATACAGACAATCTATAGAATGCAATCGAGAAGGCCGTGAAGCAACGTGGGCCGTTTGTGAATGACGGGGGTTAACTTGTCACAAATCGTCATTGGGCACTCTGGCCCCCATCTTGAGGATAAGGATCCGATCGGTGCTCGGAATACGACAATAACAGTGCGGATGGGGATAACGACCGTTTCATGTGGCCACCGTGCCAGGATGACGACAGCGATCTGAACCTAGGTTGAGCCGTGGCCTAGGTGCATAGCCGTAATTGGCTGTGTGAGTTAAAACACCAGCCGTAAGGAACAAACTGTCCACCCTATAACTATTGAAGTGAGCACGTATAGTGCCTTTAGCTCCAAACAGAGGCTTGACGGTCCGTCCCTTGCTGGAAGCGTAAGGGGTAGCTACCTCTACCCTATCTGCCTTGTAGAGCCGCTCTACGGCCTTTCTGTCGCGAGTAACGACCATCCTAGCCTGCATTATTCGTGAAAAGTGATTCAGCGAGGTTTTTGGAGAGAGAGCGACAATCTGCGACTAATGGCAGAGATAAGTTGAACTGGAAGACTGATTCTAAAGTTGTTAGCGGAGCTGAAGTTCAGGTTTTGAAGCCAAACGAGACACCCCAACCAGAAGGGTGACAGTAACAAATTCCTATCGTGGAGGACCTGGATTAGCCGCTTTGGGCGCCCAAGCTCAAGGCCAGACGATGAAAGCTATGGAGATACGGAAAGGACCGGGGTAAGTGCAGCACGATGCGACGT
>Ga0182024_10004253_pt1 | contig 33137 bp, 25 predicted proteins | sample P32metaG_FD_120480 | JGI IMG/M metagenome (GOLD analysis project Ga0182024, IMG submission 120480) | Permafrost microbial communities from Stordalen Mire, Sweden - P3-2 metaG (Illumina Assembly) | ecosystem: Environmental > Terrestrial > Soil > Wetlands > Permafrost | place: Sweden: Stordalen... | reverse complement strand
TCGGGGGCCGCTGGCCAGACGATCGCCAAGGCGAGACGGAACACGCACCCGTCAGGGAAACCTGGGGGACTGAGCCCGTCCGAACCTCACGGCAATCGAGCAACCAGCGGCCTACCTCACCAACGGCACTCCCACGACTGGCTCTTCCCGGCGGAGATCGATGGCGGCGCATGGCGAGGCGGGCGGCGACATCAGGTGAGGGAGGACGTACGCGGGGCGTTGGCCATCGATGCCTCCTCGACGATCGAGGATCGCACGATCGACATCACCACCACAGGCCGGCGCTCCGGCGAGCCGCGGCGGATCGAGATCGCCTTCTACCGGTTGGGCGACGACATCTACCTGAGCGGGATCCCTGGACCCAAGCCGCGCAACTGGCTGGCCAACCTGGAGGCCCAACCGCAGTTCACCCTCCACCTCAAGCGCGGCGTCGTCGCCGACCTGCAGGCTACGGCCGCGGTCATCGTCGACCCGCCGGAACGCCGGCGTGTCCTCGCCGTCTTCGTCGAGAAGTTCAACTGTCGCCGTGGCCCCGACAGTCCGTGGCCGGAGGCCGTGCTCGATGAGTGGGACGCCCTCAGCCCGTTGGCCAGGATCACCTTCGCGAGACCGAATGAAGAGCCGATCGGTGCCCCCGCAGAGCGAGTCGTAGGATCCTTTTCGTTAGGAAAGGGGGAGCAGATGAAGCCGACAACTCGTCCGAACGGCGAGGCCGCTTCAGCGAAGATGACCGAGCTGATTCAAGAGCTGGGGGATTGGAGAGGAGAGACCCTCGCTCATGTCCGTCGGCTCATCCACGACGCCGATCCCGACATCGAGGAGGAGTGGAAATGGGAGAAGCCAACGTCTGCCGGCGTCCCCGTCTGGTCCCATGACGGCGGCATCTGCACGGGGGAGTCGTACAAGGAGGTCGTGAAAATCACCTTCTTTCGCGGAGCCTCCATCAATGACCCGAAGAAGCTGTTCAATTCCAGCCTGGAAGGGAAGACAAGGCGGGCGATCGACCTCCGCGAAGGGGAGAAGATCAAAGAGGCTGCCTTCAAGCAACTCATCCGCACTGCCGTATCGGCCAACTCCGCGGTGCTCGCTGAACGGGCAACCAAGAAGAAGTGAGTCGCGCCACAGACGGCAGGTCCCGGCGGGCCGAGTCACGTCCTCCAGCGCTGCACGGCGAGCACGGTGAGGGCAAATAGCACACATGACGCAGCCAGAAACACCGCACTCTCGGCTGCCTGGAGCGCCCAGTAGTGGCCGCCCGGCTGGAGCTGGAACACGTAGTGAAGCTTGTGGAGCGCGGCGCACTGCTGGATGGTGTGCACGGGCCTGGCGCTCCGGCCCACCCGGTTCGTGCATCCGGCAATGACGTCATTTGCGCTCTGCCAGGACCGTCCCGGAGCCGGGCTAGCCCGGCCGAGTGGGACAAAGCCCTCGTTGAGGACCCACGCGTTCGAGGGCGCTGTCGGCGCGACCGTAGTGGTGACGGGCGGGATGAGAACGGGCCGGACGAAGAGGCGCACGATGAAGCGAAAGGCGGCGAAAAGAACGACGCCGGCGGCGAAAGCCCAGCCGGTGCGGTGGATGAGCGAACCGAGCAGCGCTCCGAGCATGAAAGCGAACAACCCGTAGAAGACGGGAGCAAAGCCCGAGACGTCGAAGTTGAACGAGACTATTCGGTCCCCGCGCTGTACTTCGCCGGTCCACCATTGAACGAGCGGCATGAGGACGCCGATGATGGCCATCGTGGCGAAGGCGCCCACGGCAAGCTTCTGAGTCAGCCACCTGGATCTCGTCATCGTCTGGGTCCACGCGAGGCGATTCGTCCGTTGGGCGATCTCGCCACCGACGAGCGGCGCGCCGAGGACGAGACCGAGCAGGCCCGGAATGGCGACGCCGATGCCGACCCCAGCGGCGCTGAAATCGCTCGAGCTGTAGTAGCGATCGGCGGCGGCCATGCAAGTTGTAGAGGAACCCGGCTGGTTGCAATGGAGGCCGGAGAAGGCAGTCCAGGCGGATTCTTGGTGGGCGCCAGTGACCACGAGCAGGATTGCAACGGCCCCGATTGCGCCGAGCGCGACGGCGAAGAGGGCGCGCTCCATTCGCCAGGTGGCCCAGATCATCGGGGTGGTCCGGCGGCGCCGGTGATGTTCCTGTCTCCCACCAGGACGGCGCCCTGTGAGCTGGCCGGTGGCGAGTTTCCCGCTCCACCGCCGCCTCGGAGATAGGCGATCACGATCTCTTCAAGGGTCGGCTCGACGACGCGCCACCCAGGGTCCCTGATCGGCTCATCCACGCGGACAAGGAGATTCGTCTGACGTTCAGCGTGTGTCGTGGACACGACAACGGCGCCCGGCGGGGCCCCGCCGGAGTCGTGCGGCCCGACGAGGAGGCGATGGCTTGCGAGCACGTATTCGAGGTCGTCGGCCACATGCACGCGAGACGCCGAGAGGATGATGACGAAGTCACACACTGTCGCCAGATCGGCAATGGCGTGCGAGGAGAGAAGGACCGTCGTCCCGTCCTCGACCACCGCGCGGAGCAAGATCTGCATCAGCCCCTCGCGCGCCACGGGGTCGAGCGCAGCGACCGGCTCGTCCAAGAGCAGCAGCTCCGGCCGCTTGGCGATGCACATCGTGAGGGCGACCTGGGCCTGCTGTCCCACCGAGAGCCTGCCCACTCGCGAGTCGCTCGGGATGCCGAGCTCCGTGAGGTACCGCGCGGCGGCGGGGGCATCCCAGCCCGGGTTCAGCCGTTCGCCGAATCGCAACATCTCGCTCACTTTGAAGGAGCGGTACAGGGGCCGCTCCTGGTCGAGGTAGCCGACCCTACGAAGCACTTCGACCGTCTGGTTGCTGTGGGAGTGGCCGAAGACCCGAACCTCGCCCGTCGTCGGTCGAGTAATACCGGCCGCCATCCTGAGCAGCGTCGACTTCCCGGAGCCGTTCGGCCCGACAAGGCCGGCGACACGACCGGGTGGAAGAGCGAACGAGCAGTCCCGCACGCCCCAGGTCCGGCCGTAGCGCTTGCCGAGACCGACCGTCTCAAGCGCGGCGGCGGTCCCGCTCACCGTGTCGACCGGAAGAGTTCCGGCTCGGCCCTCATGGCCGCGGCGACGAGGCCCGAAATACTCTCGTCGTCGAGGCCGGCGCCGCGTGCTCTCTCCATCCAGCCCTGCAGCTCGAGGGAGAGTTCTTCGAGCCGCTCCGGAGCGGCGGAGGACGATGTGGAGGCGAGCACGAACGTGCCGATCCCTGGGCGGCCCTCTACGAATCCCGCCTGCTCGAGGTCGCGATAGGCGCGGTGCACCGTGTTGGGGTTGATCGAGATCTGGGTCACCACGTCACGGACCGACGGCAGTTGGTCTCCCGGGTGCAATAGCCCCAGGCTGATCGCTTGGCGCACTTGATCAACGAGCTGCCGATAAGGAGCCACGCCCGTGCGGGGATCCAACCGGAAGCGGATCAACGGCGAGGGTCCGGTGTCCATATGTATTAGTACGATAGCACGGACGGTACCCGACATGAAGATAGTCGGCGCCGGCGTCGTCGCTCGTCGCTCGCCGGTCCTTATTGCCTTGGAATATCCGCTCCAGCCGCGGGCAGGACAGCGCCAGGATCGTTCCACCGCTGCTGCCGCACCCCGGGGACGCAGAGCACGGCGGCCATCGAGAGAACGACATAAGACGCTCCGACGAGAAACGTCGCTCGGATCCCGAACACGTGCGAGATCGGCCCCACGATTGCGAATCCGATGGGCAGGAACACCAAAGGGAGATCTTAGGCAGATACTGGCGCTATGGCGTCAATATCGGGCAGAGCGTCGAGGCTAGCCGGTTCCGATGCGGCACCGAGATCCGCTCGGAAGGCAAGCTCGTTCGGCGGCTTCGGGATGCTAATGCAGTACCCCTGGACGACGTCACAGCCGAGGTCACCGAGCAACTTGAGAGTGGCTTCATCCTCGATGCCTTCGGCCACGATCCGCAGACCCATCGCATGGCCGAGCTCAATCGTCGAGCGGACGAGCTCGAGGCCGCGCCCGCTGTCACCCCCAGCAAGCCTCATAATGAACGAGCGGTCGAGCTTGAGCTCCCCCACCGCAAGACTGCTCAGGTAGGCCAACGAGGTGACTCCGGCCCCAAAGTCATCAATGGAGACGACAAGGCCCAGGTCACGCAGCTCTTCAATGACATGTCGGGCCCTTTCGAAGTCCGAGATCATGCATGTCTCGGTGATCTCAAGGACTAAGGACTGCGCAGGAACTCCGTGACGCTCGAGCTGAGCCCGGACAGCATCGGCGAACCCCGGCTCGAGGAGGTTAGTCGGCGAGATGTTCACTCCGACGACGAGGTGGCGTCCAGCGGCTCGCCATGACGCGCACTGCTTGACGGCTTCTTCGAGCACCCACTGTGTTATCGGTTGCATGAGGCCTGCTTCTTCGGCGAGCGGGAGGAACCTGTCGGGCGGAAGCAGGCCGAGCCGAGGATGCTCCCACCGGATGAGAGCCTCGACGGCGAGGATCTCGCCCGTGCGCAGATCGAGCTGCGGCTGGTAGTGCAGCACGAGGTGGCCATCTTCGATCGATGTCCGCAGCTCCTCCAGCATCCGCAGATGGTCTCCGTCCTCGTCGAGACTCCGCTCGTAGATGGCGAATGAGGAGTTCCCCAACTTGGCTCGATACATCGCTACGTCAGCACACCAGACGAGTCCGGCACTGTCGGTGGCGTCGGCAGGCGCGAGAGCGATGCCGATGCTGGCGCTGATCCGGGCGCTCACGACGTCCAAGACGAATGGCTCCTCGAGGCTCGCGGTGACCCTCGCAGCGACTGTCGTGGCGTAGTCAGAGCCCCCATCTATGAGCACGACGGCAAACTCATCACCGCCGATGCGGACGAGCAGGTCGGTGTCTCGCAAGGAGCCCGCAAGTCGCGCCCCGAGCTGCTTTAAGAGCTCGTCGCCCGCTGGATGGCCGAAGGAGTCGTTGATCTCCTTGAAGCGGTTGAGGTCGATGAAGAGGAACGCCAGCGTGCGCTGTGACGCCATTGCGCCGCGAGCGTCAGCAAAGAAGGCGTCAAGGACGCGAAAGAGGTAACGACGGTTGGCAAGACCGGTGAGGTCGTCGGTCACCGATTGACGGTGGCGCTCCTGGCTGAGGACACGAATCCCTCGCACCGACAGCGCTAGGCGAATGCCGACCGTCATCAACGTGGCGGTAGCAAGCCCGATGGCGACGCGCCCGACATGGTGCCAAGAGCTGACAAAGAGAATCCCGAGAGCAGAAGCAGCAGTCAGCCCGGGTAGGAGGAATCCGGGCGGCCTCTGATCGAGAAGCAGGTTCGAAGGTCGGGAACGCAACCAGACGGCGGCGGACATCACGACGATTGCTGTCGGCCATGCTGCGCCGTTGAAGACCGAGCCGACGTGGGAGACCTGCGAGCTCTGGAACAAGTTGAACGTGTCCCCGACGACATTCAGCCCGATCCCGCTCGCCAAGAGGATCCACGGCGCCTTCCGCCTCCCCGAGAGCATCGCCGTACCGCCGACCACTAGGCCGAGGAGCAGGAGGTCTCCGATCGGGTACGCCAGGCTGGTGATCGTTGCTGCAATATTGCCGCCGGTCGTCTTCACAATGCTGTGGAAGGCGAAGGCCGCACAAACTGCCGCCGCCCCGAGACCTGCTATGGCGCCGTCGAGCCAGCTCGGGGTGGTGAGCCTTTTCACCTCGCCCCGCATGAACATCACCACGGCGATGTAGCAGAAGGGGTAAAAGCCCAGGTAGAAGACGTCTGCCAGTGACGGTGTCGGAGGCGTCGCGCCCCCGAGGGACTGCACGGTCAGCACTACGTCGCCGACACTCCATGAGAGAAGGCTGACTCCGAGGGCGAGTGGCCATGCGCGGTTCCCCGATCCTCGGGTGAGGCCCCTCGTGATGCACAGGGCGCTCGCGACGAGCTCGACTCCGCAGACGAGCCAGCCGTCGAGCCACGGCCAATACTGGTTGTCGCCACGAATGATCAGTGAGAAGAGAAAGCCGGCGAGCAGGACGCCCAAAAGTCCGTAGGTGACCCAGAGCACGGTTCTCGCCGGGCTGGCCTTCTGGCCCGGGTCGTGGCTGCGGGCCGAGCGCTCCTCGACACGGATCCCATTCACCGACTTGCTATCGACAATGTGGCCGCGATCCTTGAGATTTGACTCACTCCGATCTCGCCTGGCCCCAAGAACGCACGCCATGGTCCCGCTTATCCCAAGTCATCGACCGCTGCTCCCCTCGAACGAGCGTAATCGGTTAGGAAACTCGCCAAGTTAGGCCCTCAGGTGAGACCTGACTCAACCTCTCGGCATGCAAAAGCCCGCCGGCGAAACCCCGGGGCGCTAGTGCAGATGCCGCTAGTGCCTACTTGTCGTCTTGTCGGAGTGACGTCGCAGTCGTGGTCACTTGTCCGAGCAGATCTTCGCGGCCACTTGGGATACCTACCGCTTCATCTTAGTGTCCGCTACGTCTCGCGACATGTGTTCGGGATGTCCTGAAATCAGACAACCCGGAGGGTCAGACAACCCGGAGAGTCGGGCCTTCCACACTCATGGGAGGCACCATCTGCAATCTCACCGATCATTAGCGGGGAGGGGGGCCGCCCCCTCCCGCTAATACTTGTGCTCGTTGAAGAAACGAGAGTTCGAGAGTCGTGTCAACGGCCAAGTTGCAGTCCTCACCGGTAGCCAACTAAATGTCCTCACCCGAGGTCACGGCTTCTTTGGCGGCCCTCCCTCAGCTTACCGCCGGTTAGCAATCCGTTAGCAATTGCCCTGCGACGGCGGAGTTGATTTGATCAGCCGATGGTCACAAAGATATAACCCCATGTCAACAAGTCGTGCGGGCGAGAGGAGTCGAACCTCCACCCCCGAAGGGACCGGGACCTAAACCCGGCGCGTCTGCCATTTCGCCACGCCCGCTGGGTGACGCCGGCCATCTGCAGCCGGCTGCTCCGAAAGCGTACCGGGAGGCAGGGGTAGAGGAGGGGAGCCAGGGCGAAAGCGCGACGGTGCTGCCTCCGGTAGCCTCGATCACAGGTTCACAAGGAGGATCGATGTCGACACGGCATGACCGGGCTGGGTTCACGGATGGGATGAGCGGAGCATTCGCTGCGTCCGGTGTGGGAGAGCAGGCGAGCGAGATCTACAAGCAGTTGCTGAAGGAACGGATCATCTTCCTCGGCACCCAGGTCGATCAGGCGTCGGCCAACCTCATCTGTGCCCAGCTGCTGCTGCTCGAGGCCGAGGATCTGGAGCGTGACATCTTTCTGTACGTCAATTCCCCCGGCGGTTCTGTGACGGACGGCCTCGCCATTTACGACACGATGCAGTACGTCCGGTGCGATGTCTCGACGATCTGTCTCGGGCTGGCGGCATCCATGGGCCAGTTCCTCCTGTGCGCCGGGGCACCCGGTAAGAGGTTCGCACTCCCGCACAGCCGGATCCTGATGCACCAGCCGTCCGGCCAGATGCAGGGGCAGGCGGCTGACATCGCCATTCAAGCCGAGCAGATCATCTACTTGAAGCGCATGATGGCGGAACGGATCTCGTTCCACACCGGCCAGCCGATCGAGCGGATCGAGGCCGACTCCGATCGCGACCGGTGGTTCACCGCCGAGGAAGCCAAGGACTACGGGTTCATCGACAAGGTGATCGACCGCTCGTCGCTGGCTGCGACGGTCTGAGCCTCAAGCTCGCCGCACCCCCCACCAAGACTCGAGCCCGCGGGCCGCCCTCAGGGGGCGGAGATTCCCACGATGGGCTCCGGCAGCCCCGGGGTCTCGGGATGCCTGAGGCTGGGCGGGAAGGCGTAGACGACCCCCGTCTCAGAGGTCAGGTAGTACCCGCGGTTCCCCTTGGCCGCCGTGATGCCGACGATGGGCGAGAGCACCCGCGTCCCGGGCTCACCGAGGTGCAAGGTCACTCCGAGGGGGTGGATCGTGCTGTTGGCCGATACGAGCCACAGCCCGAGCCCGCCGGGGGCGGCGGCGGCGCCGACGATGTGGGCCACACCACCGGCCTGCCCGAGGCCGTGGGCGGATCCGAACCCGTAGGCGTTGCCGCCGGAGGTGACGACCCAGTATCCGCCACCCCGGGGGTTGGCGACGATGGCGACCGCGTACCCGTTGATCCTGCGCGGCTCGCCGTAATAGCGGGCGCCGAAGGCATAGACATGCCCTTCGCCGTCGAGGAGGTAGTAGCCGGCATCACTGCCGGCGGCTGCTGCGATGCCGACGACCGGTGCCCCCGGGGGAACGCTGCCACCGGTCCAGTCGTTCGTGGAGGTGTCGCCCACCGAGCGGGCGTCGCCGTAGGCGTAGACGCGCCCGTCCGACAACGCCATCCAGTAGCCGCCCCCGCCCGAGGTGCTCGCCTCGCCCACGACAGGTGAGGCGATCACCATGTTGTGGAGGCCACCGCAGTTGACGAGACCGTTGTTCGTCAGCTCGTTGCCGTCGGCCCGCACCAGCCGGTAACCCTTGGTCGTTCCCTGTCTACAGGAGACCTTCCCGTCGCCCCACGGGTCCGGTATGCCGGTGTGAGCGGCATTGGCGCGCCATTGCGACCACTCGACCGAGTCCGGCGCCCCCGGGAGGGAATAGGCGTACAGGTCGGCAAACCCGCCCTTCGTGCACGAGAAGGCCAGCTCCCAACCGCTCCCACCGGATCCCCGGACCGGCGATGCCGCCGGGGTGTCGTTGACGGAGCAGAAATGTCCAAGCTCGGTGGAGGCCGTGCCGTAGAGGGCGGCGCCGTTGGCCCCGTCCAGCACGAGAACGCCCGGATTGGCCCCGACGAGCACATCGCCCGGCCCCGATCCACTCACGTTCACCACGGACGGCGAGGAGAGGATCTGGTACTTGCTGCTCACATCAGCGGACCACAACCTCCGGCCGCTCCCGCTCCACTCGCTCACGATTGACGGGCCGTGCAGGCAATGAGCACACGATGTCGATATGACAACAGGCGGCCCTCCGAAGGTTATCTGGGCGATCACCGGCGAGCCGAACGTCGGGCCCGAGGCTTTCACCGGCCAGCCCGGCACCGTGGCGCCGTTGCGGGCGTAGAAGGCGAATATCTCGTTGGTGGCCGGATTGCGCGAGTACGGCGAGTTGAAGCTGGTACCGACCACCACAGCCGGCTGGTTGGTCGGGTTGCCCCGGCCGGGATTGATGACGCCGATGGCGGGGCTCGACCAGACGGTCTGGCCGACACAGCGCTCCCACATGAGCCACGGCGACTTGGTGCTGCTCGAGTACCGGTAGTCGGTCACCCAGCCGCCGTAGCACGGGACGCCCCCGTAGGACTTGAAGCCTGTGGAGTCGCCGCCCATGATGATGTCCTCGCGCCCTGTGTGGGACGTGTCGACGAGCGCCGGCGAGGACCAGATCGTGTCGGCCCGCTGGATGGGGAAACCCGGTATGAGCCAGCCCCGCGGGGTCAGGGCGTAGACGAAGTGGTCGTAGGAGCCGAAGACGATGTCCTGCTCGCCGTTACCGAGGATGTCGCCCACTGCGGGAGTGGCAAAGACCGAGTTGTCGTTCCTGGCGCCGCTCCACTGGGCGAAGGTGTCCTTCGTGTGGAAGACGAAGCGGACCTTGCCGGAGGCGAGGAAGGCGATGACGCCCCCGTTCTGGTACGGGACGCTCTGCGATCCCGCCCCGACGATTATCGTCGGCGGCTTCGACGGCCCGTCGAGATAGGCGACCGTGGGGCTCGACTCGATGGCAGTGGGCGTGCTGCCGGTGATGTCCACCTTCTGCGGCCAGCCTGGGAGGAGCCTCCCGCTCGCCGCGTTGACCACATACACCTCGCCGTTGAGGGTGGCCGCCACGACGGCGCGGACCCCGTCGATCGTGGCGAACGTGGGCGAAGTGAAGCCCGTCTTCGTCCCGATCCGGTCTATCCATTTCGGCGCTGTAAAGGTGCTCGAGCTCGTGGTGTTCTGAGCGGAACCGGCCGTCACGGCTGACGGAGCCGCCGTGGAGGTGGTCGCCGGCAGCCCGAGAAGTGCGGCAGACACCGCCATGGCGCCTGCTAGCAGAAGACCCGTGCTACGCCCGGGGCCGGTCAGGCCGCGCCGATAAAACCGGTGGTTACTTTGCCCGCGCATCCCTTGGCTATCGGCAGGCGGTGAGCCCGCCTTGAGGTCTAGCGTGCACGGTCGCCGGAGGACGGCGGCGCCACAAGTGCGAGCTTCGCACCTAGCATCCAACTCGCGCTCGCGCCCCGGCCCTGATCTCCGGGGGCGATGTGCACCATGACCTGCGCTCGAGGAGCCAGCATTGCCAGACGAGTCGTCCCAGCGGCAGAGGATCGCATTCATCACGCCTCGCTTCGGAGCCGGAGTAGTCGGGGGAGCCGAGCAGATGGCGGGTGAGGCCGCCTTCGGGCTCGCCCGGCGCGGCCATGACGTCGCGGTGCTGACCACCTGCGCCAGAGATCACTACACCTGGGCGAACGACTTCCCGGCTGGGGTGACCGAGGAAGGACCTGTCACCGTCCATCGCTTCGAGACGGTCGCTGGAGCCGATCATCTCCGGTGGGAACGCCTGCAGCAGCGCCTCGTGAGCGGCGACAAGTTGACCGAGCGGGAGGAGATCTCGTGGGTCAACGGACGGTTCCGGGTCCCTGACCTGTACCTGTACCTCGCCGGGACCGCCCGGGAGTACGACGCTCTCGTCTTCTCGCCGTACCTGTCGCCCACCAGCTTCTACTGCGCTGGAATCGCCCCCGAGCGGACGATCATCATGCCGTGCCTGCACGATGAGAGCTACGCCCATCTCCCGTCTGTGAAAGCGATGCTGGCCGGAGCAGCGGCAGTGTGGTTCCTGACCGAGCCGGAGCACCGTCTCGGACACCGGCTGGCGCCACTGCCCGCCGAGCACCCCGTCATCGGGGGTGCCGTCGAGGTGCCCACGGCCTACGACCCCGCCGGCTTCCGGAAGCGCCACCGGCTCGAGCGGCCGTTCGCGCTGTACGCCGGCCGCCGGGAGGAGGGCAAGGGGTGGGACCAGGTGCTGCACGGCTTCGGGACGGCCATCGTGAGGCACCGGCTGCCGTTCGACCTCGTCACCTTCGGCGTGGGGGATCCCAACGTGCCCGTCGGCCTCGAGAGCCGGGTCATCGACCTCGGCTACCTCGATTCGGCGGAGGTACCCGATGCGTTCGCGGCCGCCGACTGCTACCTGCAGCCGAGTGTGAACGAGAGCTTTTCACGCACCATCATGGACGCCTGGCTCGGGGGGACACTGGTCATCGCCAACGGCGGGAGCGACGTGGTTGGCTGGCACTGCGAACGGTCCGGCGCCGGGATCGTCTACCGCGACGAGCTGGAGCTTGCCGAATGTCTCCGGTTCGTGGCCGAGGCGCCGGAAGCAGCAGCGAACATCGCCGGCCGCGGCCGGGACTACGTCCTTTCCAACTACACCTGGCCACGGGTGCTCGACGCCATGGAGTCCTCCCTCGCGGCCATGGAGTCCTCCCTCGAGGCAAAGGGATGAGGATCCTCGTAGCGGGTTCCCTACCTCCGCCGGCACACGGCCATCGTGCCGCGCTATTGGACGAGGTGGCCCAACTCCGTACAGGCGGGCACGAGGTGGAGGTGCTGTCGCTCGACCCCCTCGCAGCCGCTCATCGCTACATGACGGCTCCGGGTCTGCCGGCCGCACTCGAGGTGGCTCTCGCCGGGGCCCGATTCGACAGCGTCGTGGTCCAGCTCGAGCCCGGCCTGCCGGTTCGTATCGGTGCACGGCGCCCCGAGCGCGCCGTCGCCCTCCTCGCCCTCGCCGTCGCCCTCCGCCGGCTCGACGAGGTCACGATTCGCTGGGACCGGCCCGACGATCTGCCTGGCGGCCCCGGTGGCCGTCCCGGGCGGGCGCTGTGGGCCACGGCCCGTCGGATCGATCTCGGTCCCGCCGTCGACGCCGACGAGCTCGCCGCCCTGCTGCCGGACGGCCGGGAGCGACTGCGGGTCGTTCGACCCGGCGCGGCGACGCCGATCGTTGAGCCGGACGTGAACTGGGGTGACGGTACCGGCATCACCGCTGCCCAGGTGAACGAAGTCGTCAGGCGCCGCGCCGCCGCCACCCGGCAATCGCTCGTGCAGGTGATGGGGCGATCAGAGGGGAGCGTCCAACCGGTCGTCCGGGTCGACCAGTGGGAGTGGCTCCCGGCCCCTGGGCTCGGCGTGCCCGACCTCGGGCAGCTCGTGAGCAACGGGTCGCGCCGGCCCGCCGACGGCCGGTCGATGCGCCAGGTGGCCGCACTCGCCTTGGCGAGCGCTGAGCGCCACAGCGCCACCCGACCGGCTGCTCGTATGGCTCGGTGGGCCTTGTCCGAGGTTCGGGCGGCCACCCGGTCCCGTTGACAGCGGCCGGGTCTTCTGCGGGCAGGCGGGACACCCCGGCCCTCAGTGCACTCCCATCACATCGAGTAGTGCGCCGGCGGCGCGCTCGGTCGTCTGCTCGGCCGCCCAGGCGGCAGCCCGAGCCGACAGGCGGCGCCGCTCTCGCTCATCGCCGAGCAGCCCGCTCAACACTTCGGCGAGCTCCGGAGGGCCGATTCGCCCAGGGATCTTCACCACGACGTGTCCGGGCAGCTCGCCCAGCCACCCGAGGCGGCTCACGACAGTGGGTATGCCGGCGGCGAGGCAGTTGCCGACAGCCGCCGAGGCCTCCCCGCCGTCGCGGGCGCGGAGCTGCACCGCCAGGTCCGCCCGCCCGAGGTGCTCCAGATAGCTCTCGCGGTCGACCATGCCCGTGAGGTGGACTCGCTCCTGCACGCCGAGATCGGCCGCCAGACCCCGCAGGCTGGCGGACACGGCATCCGACACCGGCCCGACAATGAAGAGCTCGATGTCCTTGCCGGCCGTGAGCAGCTCGGCCACGGCGCAAAGGAGCACGTCGAGCTTCTTCGCCGGGTCGACTATGCCGAAGGAGGCAATGCGGAGCCGTCCCCTGCCGTGACGACCGGCGGCGACAGTCCTCACGGTCGTGAGTTCCGTCTCCGGGAGCGCGATGGCAAAGGGAAGCACTCCGAGACGGCGGGAGAGGACCGGACCAACGTCGACCTCGGCCAGGTGGAGCGCCGCCTGCGAGTTGACGAGCACGCTCGAGGCACGGGCGGCGATCTCACGCAGTAACAGGAGCCCGCCACTCTCCTCGTCTGCGGCAGAGACTCGATTGTCCTGTCCCCATCCTTCGGAAGGACAGCTCGAGGGGCTGCGCCGGACGACATCGCCCTGAGGGTCAGTGTCGGGGTCGAGCGAGCCTCCCGAGTACCGGAACAAGTTCGTCATCCGCACGTCGTGCGCCATCACGATCCCCTCACCACGTCGGCGGAGCGCCGTCAGGGCGCCGGCGTGGAACTCGCTGTTGCCGAGGACGTAGACCACTTCGTCGTAGCCAGCCCGGGCGGCGTCGATGCCGCCGAAACTGCGAGCGTCGTACCACCCTGCCGCGGGCACCTCCGGGCGCGCCGGTGCCCGGTCACGCCCGTCGGCGAAGCAGTCCATCTCCGCCTGTGGATCCCGCCGCCGCAGCTCGGCCCTCAGGGCCGGCGCCAGCCTCGCACCGTACTCCGCCACCCCGGATGGCACTGGGGGAAAGGGGGAGATGAGAGCGAGTCGGCGCGGTCGCGTCGGCCGGCGCCAGGGCCGTCTCGGCCGCCGCGCCAGTCCTTCGAGGACGTGAACGACCCCGCCCCAAGCCGTCTCCCGAGACAGCGACGTTGCGTCGCTCCCTTGACTCGCTGGCTCTGCAGCGGGAGCGACGAGCCGTCCGCCGGAGCCGTCGAGCGTCCCCGGACCGACGAGGGTGACCCGGGCCGGGTCGATCCCGATCTTCGCCAGATCGAGGACCGCCTGCTCGGAGGTGGCCAGCAACGCATCGGCGTGACGCAGCGCCTCGAAAGTCGCCGCTCGACCCAACCGCCACTCGGCGACCGAGCGGGCCCCCTTGTTGTCCCCCTCGGTAGCCGCCGCCGATTCCGTCCCAAAGTCGAGGCCGTGGACGGCGGCACAGAAGGATAGTCCTTCGCTCTCCACCACCGCCGGCCACAACTTGGGCATCTCGACGCCGATGTCGCCACAGAAGAGGCTGAGATAGACACGCGCCTCCGGCTGGATGGCGCCGGGCGCGCCCGCGGAGGAGAGCTTGCCGAGGGCGTGCAGATGGGTGACATCGCCCGGGGACGGCCATTCCAGTGCGAGCAGGTAACGGCCCACCAGGTGCGGGGAGCGCTCCTCGAGGAAGCCGGCGAGCTCGAGCGCAAGCTTCGCGGGAAGCGCTGTTCTCGAGCCCGGGGACTGCAGCACGCGGACGTCGACCACCACCGCGCCGGCGCTGCTGGGACCAGCGCCGCCCGGACCGGCACCGGACCGTTCGCCGGTGCTCATTTCGAGACGTTCACGGTCTCCTCGAGAACCTCGAGGCGGCCGCGGGCCGACTCGAGCAGCCGGCCGAGCAACTGCGTCGTCTCGATATGGGTCTCGATCGAGGCATCGACCGTGCTGATCACCTGCAGGAGCTTGGCGTGCACATCGCCGATGCCTTGCTCGAGCGCCGACACCTCCGCCGAGAGCCTCTTCAGCTCTCCGAAGACATCAGTCAACTGGCGCAGAATCTCAGTCTCGCGCTCGGTATGGCCGCGGAGGGCGAGGTCGGTCACGGACCGCAGCCGCGATCCGAGGCGCGGCCTTGATCGACCCCCGGGGGAGCGGGCCTCGGGACTCACGGCGACTCCTTTGCTCCGGGCCGCCCGCGCGGCGGCGGCGATCGGGCGGGAGCCTACCTGCCCGGGCCGGGGCCGGCTCTCCGGAACCCCCTCTGCGCCAGGCTGGCAGTCAAGGGGCGCGAGTGCCAGCGTGCGGCTGTGCTTGCAGCGATTCAGGCAGCTGGCACCACTAAGATCCCCGCAATGACGGCGGTAGCCAAGCCGGGTCTCGGGTATGGCCCGCCGGAACAGGAGATGGACCGCGAGGACCTTCCGCAGCGGGTCGTCTCGGCAAAGGTGCCCCTCGGAAAGCGCCTGGTGGCGTTGTGGGCGTCTCGGGAGCTGCTGGGTTTCCTTGTCCGGAAGGAATTGAAGGTCCGGTACAAGAACAGCGTTCTCGGCTTCGTCTGGTCCTTCCTCAACCCGGCGTTGGTGCTGCTCATCTACTACGTCGTCTTCAAGTACTTCCTCCACAACACCCAGCCGGACTTCGCCCTTTACCTGTTCGCCGGGCTGTTGGCCTGGAACCTCTTCAACAACTCGCTGCTCTCGGCCTCCGGCGTGCTCGTCTCCCACGCCGGCATCGTGAAGAAGGTCGCCTTCTCCCGCGAGATACTTGCCCTCGCCCAGGTCGGGACTGCGATCTGCTACTTCTTCTTCCAGACCTGCATCCTCGTGGTCTTCCTCGCCGGCTTCCAGGTGCTTCCGGACTTCACCTACGTGCCCCTCCTGCTGCTCGCCTTCGTGGCCGACGTCATCTTGTCGGCCGGCCTCGCCGTCTTCCTCTCGGCGGTCAACGTCTACCTCCGCGACGTGCAGCACTTCGTCGAGGTCCTGCTCGTGGCGCTGTTCTTCAGCCCTCCGATCGTCTACGCCTTCCACGGCGTCGGCCTCACGAAATTCCACCTCCGCATGTTCTACGAGGCCAACCCTCTGTTGTGGATAGTGCTGGCCTTCCAGCGCTGCCTGTACGGCAACGTTGTGCCTCCCGGGGGCAAGGCGGTGACGGGCGGGACACTCTTCGTGATGCCGCGCTGGGGGATGGGCACGTACTACATCGGGGTCGGGGCCGTCATCGTCGGCGGGCTGCTGATCTGCCTGTTCGCCATGATCGTGTTCGGGCGTGTCGAGGGCAACTTCGCCGAGGAGCTTTGAGGACCGCCCGGTGAGCCTGGCCATCGACGTTCAGAGCGTCTCCAAGCGCTTCCGGCTCTACAAGGAGAAGTACACCTCCTTGAAGGAGCGGATCGTGCACGCCGGCAAGGTGCCGTTCGAGGAATTCTGGGCGCTGCGCGATGTCGAGCTCGAGATCCCGCAGGGAGAGACCCTGGGGATCCTGGGGCGGAACGGCTCGGGCAAGTCGACGCTGCTCAAGTGCATGGCCGGGATACTCCAGCCGACCTCGGGGCAGATCCTCCTCCGCGGCCACCTGGCGGCGATGCTCGAACTCGGCGCCGGCTTCCAGCCCGAGATGTCGGGACGGGACAACATCTTCCTCAATGCCTCCCTCCTCGGGCTCTCGAAGAAACAGATCGAGAAGAGCTTCGACGAGATCGTCGCCTTCGCCGAGCTGGAGCCGTTCATCGACAACCAGGTCCGTTTCTACTCGTCTGGCATGTACGTCCGGCTCGGCTTTGCCGTCGCCGTCAACGTCCACCCCGACATCCTCCTCGTCGACGAGGTGCTGGCGGTTGGGGACGAGCGCTTCCAGCAAAAGTGCATGGAGCGGATCCAGCAGTTCAAGCAGGAGGGTCGCACGATCGTCGTCGTCTCCCACGCCGCCGATGTCATGCGCCAGATATGCGACCGCGTGGCGGTCATCGACGCCGGGGCGCTCATCAGCGTGGCTGCTCCCGGAGAAGCCATCCGGGCCTTCCGCGACCGGCTGATCGAGACCGGGGACGCCGCCACTCCGCTCCCCGCCGTGGAGGAGACCGGCGCCGTCCCGCTCGTTGTCGATCCGACCGGGCCCGTCCCCGTCGTCGCCGACCGCCGGGTGGCCATCACCGGCTGCCGCCTCGAGCTGCCCGGCGCACCGGAGCGGGCTCACGTGTTCCCGGGCGAGGGGATCACGATCGCGCTCGACCTGAGGGTGCGCGCCCGCGTGCCCAACGTCGCCTTCGGCTGCGCTGTCTTCTCTGACAATGGTCACCTCCTGTTCGACTGTGACAGCACCATGATCGGCGAGCGGCACGATCTCGAGCCCGGTCCCTCCACCGTGCTCTTCGAGTTCACCGAGCTTCCGCTGCTTGACGGTCGCTACACCGTCAACGTCCGCGTCCAGGAGGCCGGCGCCGGCACCGTCTACGCCCGCCAGGAGCCGGCGGGCACCTTCGAAGTGGTGAACCCAGGCCGGGCGACGGGACTGGTCACGCTGCCTTTCAGGGTGAACTTGAAACCCCAGCAACTGGGGTGAACGGCCCCCACCCGGACGGCGCCGGCGCGGCGCGACACGAAGCGGCCAACAGGCGGCCGGACGCTGTCGCGGACGAGAAGGCCGGCCTGGGCGGTGCGGAGGAGAGTATCGACACGGCTTCCGTGGTCGCCGAGGCGTTCGCCGAGTCTGCCCGGCTGCGTGAGTCGGGCGCCCTGCCGAGCGGGTTCGAAGCCGACCTCGAGCGCCGCTTCCTTGCCATCGCGAGAGATCCGGAGACGCTCGCCAAGGAGGCGGCGGCGGGGGCATCCTCTCGCAGCGGCTCGGCCGGGAACCAGGGCAGCGGTCTCCGCCGGCTGCTCCCGCGGGTGGCACAGCGATCGCGGAGGGCGGCCGGCTCGTTCGCCCATTCCACCCGGCGGGCAGCGGCCCCGCGGGTGCGTTCCATCGAGAGATCGTCGGTCGAGCGCGCCGGCCGGCTGGCAGAGACCGTCGTCACCCGCGGCTACGTGGCTGTCGACCACGCCAACCGCCTGGCCACCGATCGCAGCTCCGGCCGTCTCTTCAGCCGGCTGGCCCGCGTCTCTCCGGCCGGCCGGACCCGGCCGCCGGACCGGCCGCGGCCCTCATGGGGGGGCGAAGGACCCTTGGCGGGGGAGACGACCGGATCCGACCCGGCGAACGGCCCGCGCAACGCCCAGCGTGAACTCGAAGACTGGGCGATCGAACGCCTGGGGCGCGCCGGCGGTGGTCCGATCGTCCATGTGGAGTGTGGTGACGGGGCGCTCGTCAGGCGGCTGGCGGGGGCGGGCTTCGACTCGGCGGGGGCCGATCCGGCCGGCGATGCCGTCCGGGGGTCACCGGCGGTCACCACCACCGACAGCGTGGTGCGTGCCGGTGCGCTCGAGTTCCTCGGCAGCTGCTCCCGATCGTCGCTCGGCGGCCTGGTGCTCTCCGGGATCACCGAGCGCCTGAGCCCGGGCCGGGCACGCGCCCTCACCCATCTGGCGGCCACTCGCCTGCGGCCTGGAGGCGTGGTCGTCGTCATCAGCGCGCATCCGGACAACGGGGCCGGCGACGTCGTCAGCGCCGACCTGAGCCCGGGCCGGCCCCTCCACCCGGTCACGTGGTGCCATCTCCTCTCGAGGTACGGTCTCGCCGAGCTGACCGTGAACGACCCGGTCGGCCAGCCGAGCCACCGCTATGCCGTGGCTGCCCGTGTGCCCGGGGCCGGCCGGTGACCGGCCGGCCGATCCGCTTCGATCAGGTCATCCCCTCGATCGCCGAGCGGGACGCAGTCAGCTACCACACCTTGGAGACCCAGCGTGCGCTCCGGGAGATGGGCTTCGTCTCGGAGATTTTCGCCCGGGAGATGTCTCCCGGCATGGTCGCCCACGCCCGGCCGCTTGCTGAGCTCCCCCGGGACGACGCCAGCCGGCAGTGGCTCTGTTACCAAGCCTCCATCGGCAGCCCGGCCGCCGAGGCCTTCATCGCCCACCCGGGCGGCAAGGTGGTCACCTATCACAACATCACGCCGGCGCCGCTCGTCGAGGGATGGATGCCCTTCCTCGGCGAGGAGGTCCGCCTCGGCCGCCACCAGCTGCCCGAACTGGCGGCGGTGTCCGAGACAGGCATCGCCGTCTCCAAGTACAACGCGGCCGAGCTCAGAGAGGCGGGGTTCGCCACCACTGCGGTCGCGTCCTTGATGATGGATCGGTCGAACTTCGACTCGGCCGCCGAGCCGGGCCGGCGCGCCGAGTTGGCGGCGGCCAAACGAACGGGCGGGTCCGACTGGCTCTTCGTCGGCCAGATGCTGCCCCACAAGTGCCACCAGGATGTCATTAAGGCGTTCGCCTGCTCGTTGCGGGTCTTCGACCCCAAGGCGAGGCTCCACCTCATCGGGCGGGAGAGCTGTCCCGGTTATGTGCTCGCGCTCCACCGGTTCATCCAAGATCTCGGCATCGCCTCATCCGTCGACTTCGCCGGATCGGTGAGCCCGGCCGAGCTCACCGCTCACTACCAGGCTGCTGACGTCCTCGTGTGCTGCTCAGCCCACGAAGGCTTCTGTGCTCCGATCATCGAGGCGATGCACCACGGCGTCCCCGTCGTGGCGTACGCGGTAGCGGCGGTACCCGAGACGGTGCTCGACGCCGGGCTGTTGCTGAGCTCGAAGGAACCGCTGCTGGTGGCCACGGCCGCCGAGCGGGTGCTGCGCGATCGGTTGCTCCGGGAAGTCCTGGTCGATCGGGGCCGAGAGAGAGCAAGACGCTTCTCGCTCGATGCCGCCCGTGTGGCGTTCGTCGCCGCCCTCGAAGAGGCCCTCGAGCGAGCAGGCTGAAAGATGGCAGCCTCATCGCCACCTCCGCCATCACCGGTCGCCGGAGGGGGCAGATGGTGGTCGGGCCCGGTGGCGCGCTATACGGTCGGCCTCGTCCTCGGTGGTGTGGCGTTGTGGGCGGTCACCGGCCAGCGCGGTGAGCTCACCGGGCTCGGCTCGGAGCTGAGCCGGATCAATCCGCTCTGGGTGGTTCTCGCCGTCATCGCCGAGTTCCTGTCCTTCGTCGCCTTCTCCCGGATGCAGGGGCGCCTCTTACGGGCCGGCGGGTGCCGGATGAACGGCCTTCGGCTCCTCTCCATGACGGCGGCGGCGGCGACGATTGCCAGCTCGCTGCCGGCGGGACCGGCTGTGGCCAGTGTCTACGCCTACCGGCAATACCGGCGGGCCGGGGCGGACGAGTCCCTGTCGGTCTGGACGCTCTTCGCCACGCTGGCCTGCTCAGCTCTCGGGCTGGCGCTGCTCGCCTCCGCCGGGGTGTCGCTCGCCGAGCAGCGAGGGGCTGCCTACGACCTCATCGGCGTGACTGTGGGGGTGCTCGCCTTGGCGCTGCTCCTCGTCACGCTGCTCTGGCGACGCCGCGTTCTCGAGGCCGTCGCCGTCAGGTGCCTCCGCGTCGTGAAAGCCGTCACCCGGCGCCCGAAGTCGGACATAGAGCGTCTCGTCGCCACCGTCGTCCGTCATCTCGACCGGGTCCACCTCGGCTGGCGCGACTTCGTATCTGCGATGGCCTGGTCAATGGCCAACTGGATGCTCGACTGTGCCTGCCTGGCAGCCGGCTATCTCGCCGTCGGGGCGGGCGTGCCCTGGAGAGGGTTGCTGCTCGCCTACGGAGCCGGGCAGCTGGCAGCGAACCTACCGGTTACCCCGGGCGGCCTCGGGGTGGTCGAGGGCAGCCTGACCGTCGCTCTCGTCGCCTACGGAGGGGCGCAGGCATCCACGGTGGCGGCCGTGATCCTGTATCGCATCGTCAGCTTCTGGGGCTTTCTTCCGGTCGGCTGGGCGGCGTGGGGTGCCCTTGCCATCCGGGACCGCCGGAGCGACCGTCGCAGCCCACCGGGACCTGCCGAACAGATGCTCGCCGGCGTCAGGCCGCCTGCGACTACGGCCGAGCCCGTGCCATGATGACGCGAACGAGGCTGAGACACATGATCCGCTGGAGGAAGTCGTCTGTCGTCGCCGCCCTGCTGTTGGGATTGGCGACAGCCGCTACGGCCTGCACGTCGGGAGGGGCCATCCTCGGGACTCGCGACAGCTCCTGCTTCCGGGTGCTGCCGAGCGCCCGGCGCGACGTCGGCTCGGCACCCAGATTCGCCGGGGTGCGCCACCTGCCGCCCGGGGTGCTGATCGAGTACGTGAAGCACGGCCATGTTCCGGTGGGCACTGTCCCCGATCGCCTGCTGGACGCCCCCGGCGCCGCCTGCCTGGTGGCATTCCGGGGCAGCTTCACGCCCGCGCAGGTCCGCCTCGGCTGGGCACCGCTGCCGGGGCCTTACCGGGCGGCGATCGTCGTCGTCGAGGAGTCGAGCGACCGAGTCCTCGCCACGGTGCTCCTCCGCTCCGGCGCGAGCCCGCTCGACTTCATCCATCGCTTCGCCTTCCAGCGCTGACCGGGCAGCCACGGCCGGTCAAGGCTCAGCTGGCCAGGCGTCAGCTCGTCAGCGGCTCAGGCGGCCACTCGAGGTCCACGTCCATCTCATCGCCGTCGGGGCTGGGCTCTCCGTCACGGCGGGGGACGAGCTCCAGCTCATCCACCGTGCCGGCCCGGACGAGGTCTTCGCGGGCGAGCTCCAATGAGGCGATCAGTGGCGCTGCAGCAGTGATCGTGACGCGGGCGGCCGGCGCCCGCACAGAGCGGCTCGCCTCGCTCTTGCGGCGGCGGATTGCCCCGAGGGCGGCACTGGTCACCTCTAGCAGCTCCGGACGGGGCTCGTCGCCGGCGGCTGCCATCAGCTCCGCCGGGTCGGGCCAAGGGGAGCGGTGCACCGAGCCGTCGTTCCACCACGACCACACTTCCTCTGTGCAGTAAGGGAGAAACGGGGCAAAACCTCGCTGCAGGACTCCGAGGGAGATGGCGAGCGCACATTGGGCCGAAATGGCGCCGGCGGTGCCCGCCTCGCCGTAGGCCCGCGCCTTCACGAGCTCGACGTAGTCGTCACAGTACGACCAGAAGAAACCCTCCAAGAGCTCGAGGGAACGGGAATGGTCGAAGCGCTCGAAGGCTTGTGTCGCCTCGGTGACGACGCCGGCGAGTGAGGCAAGCAGCGCCGCGTCGAGGGCTTCGCTGACCACGCCCGGCGACCCGGCGCCCGGCTGGCTTGGGGAGGGCTCTTCGCTCAAGGACAACACGAAGCGGGAGACGTTCAGCATCTTGATGGCGAGACGCCGGCCCACCTTCATCTGCTGCTCGTCGTAGGCGGTGTCGACACCGAGGCGGGCCGAGGCCGCCCAGTAGCGCACGGCGTCAGTTCCGTAGTGCTCGAGCGGCTCGCTCGGCACGAAGGCGGCGTTGCCCTTCGACTTGGAGAGCTTCTTCCGGTCCGGGTCGAGGATCCAACCGGAAATGGCAGCGTGCTGCCACGGGAGCTGCTGCTGCTCGAGCTCGGCCCGCACGATGGTCGTGAAGAGCCAGGTGCGGATTATGTCGTGCGCCTGCGGCCTCAGGTCCATAGGGAAGACCCGGCCGAATAGGTCTGGGTCGTCGATCCATCCGCCGGCGATCTGCGGCGACAACGACGACGTCGCCCAGGTGTCCATGATGTCAGCGTCACCGACAAAACCGCCCGGCCGGCCTCGTTGCGACTCGTCCCACCCGGTCGGGCGGTCGGTCGAGGGGTCGACCGGCAGCCTTTCGGGCTCTGCGGTGAGCAGCTCCTCGGGGAGCGCCTCGCCGGCGTCGTCGAGCCGGTACCAGACCGGGAACGGCACCCCGAAGAAACGCTGGCGCGAAATGTTCCAGTCGCCCGTCAGTCCTTCGACCCAGGACTCGAAGCGCGCCCGCATGAACTCCGGGTGCCAGCAGAGCTCCCGCCCACGCTGCAGCAGGCGGTCACGCATGGCCATCGTCCGCACGTACCACTGGGGCGAGGAGACGATCTCGAGAGGGCGCTCGCCCCGCTCGTAGAATTTCACCGAGTGCTCGACCTCTCGGGGTTCGCCCACCAGATCGTCCGACTCCCGCAGCAGCTCGATCACGCGCCGCTGCGCCTGTTTCACGGTGCGGCCGGTGAGCTCGGCGTAGTGGCGCCCCGCCAGCTCCGGATTGTCGGACTCCCAGCCGGGCTCGCCGAAGGGTGCTTCACCGAAACGGCCGTCCCGCTGGATCACAGTCCGCGTCGGGAGCGAGAGCTCCCGCCACCACGTCACGTCTGTGAGGTCGCCGAAAGTGCAGATCATGGCGATTCCCGTGCCCTTCTCCGGCTCGGCCAGACGGTGGGCGAGGACGGGCACGCGCGCCGCGAAGAGCGGCGTCAGCACCTCGGTGCCGAACAGCGCCTTGTAGCGCTCGTCAGAAGGGTGGGCAACGAGCGCCACACAGGCGGGAATCAGCTCCGGACGCGTGGTGTCGATCTCGACGGCGCCGGCGTCGGCACCGCCGGCTTTAGGGAAGCGGACACGGTAGTACGCACCCTGTAGCGGGCGGTCCTCGAGCTCGGCCTGGGCGACAGCCGTGCGGAAGTCGACGTCCCACAACGTCGGCGAGTCCTGCCGGTACGCCTCGTCGCGCGCCAGCATCCTCAAGAAACCCAGCTGCGACGCCCTGCGAGCCCGCTCCCCGATCGTGGTGTAGTGGTGCCGCCAGTCGTAGGAGAGGCCGAGCAGCCGCAGGAGGCCCTCGAAGGCCTGCTCGTCCTCGGCGGTGAGCCGCAGGCACAGCTCGATGAAGTTCGGCCGCGATATGGGCACGGGCGGATCGAACGGGGTCGCCGGGGGCTGAAAGCCGGGGTCGTACGGCTGCGTGGGGTCGCAGCGGACGCCGAAGTAGTTCTGCACGCGGCGCTCGGTGGCAAGGCCGTTGTCATCCCACCCGATCGGGTAGAAGACGGCCTTGCCGCGCATGCGCTGGAACCTCGCCATCATGTCGGTGTGCGAGTAGGAGAAAACGTGACCGATGTGGAGCGATCCGGAGACCGTTGGCGGCGGAGTGTCGATAGAGAACACGTCGGGTCGTTCTCGTGAGCGGTCGAAGTGATAGGTGCCGGCGGCTTCCCATTGCTTGGACCACTTCGCCTCGAGGCCGTCGAGGGACGGCCGATCCGGCACGCGGGAAGCTTTCATAGCCCTAGTACCGTACTTGCGTGCTACGGCTCCACGACACAGCAACGGGGAGAAAAGCCCCGGTCGAGTCGCCCGACCAGGCAGTGCCGGTAGGCCTCTACGTCTGTGGGCCAACCGTGTACGGGCCACCGCACATCGGGCACGGACGCCTCACGCTCGTCTACGACGTGCTGCGGCGATACATCGAGTGGAGCGGGCAGACGATCCGTCACGTCTCGAACGTGACAGACATAGACGACAAGATCATCGCCCTCGCAAGGGAGGAACGGCGGCCCGTGTCAGAGGTCGCCGCTCAGCACGAGGAACAGTGGTGGGCGGCGATGGACAGCCTGGGGGCACTGCGGCCACACGACGTGCCGCACGCCACCGATTACATCGAGCAGATGGTCGCCCTTATAGAGGAGCTCGCCCGCAGGGAAGTCGCCTACGAGGCTCCCGACGGCATGTATTTTGACGTGACCCGGATAACGGGCTATGGCCTGCTCGCCCATCAGAGCCTGGAGTCGCTCCGGGTCGGCGCCCGCGTCGAGGCGAGCGAGGGGAAACGCACTCCCTTCGACTTCGCCCTCTGGAAGAAGGCAAAGCCGGGTGAGCCGCACTGGCCGTCGCCGTTCGGGCCGGGCCGCCCCGGCTGGCACACCGAGTGCGTGGCGATGGCGTTCGAATTGCTCGGGGAGGGTTTCTTGCTGCATGGCGGCGGCGAGGACCTGAAGTTCCCCCACCACGAGAACGAGCGGGCACAGGCTGTTGCCTTGGAACGCCCTTTCGCACGTGTGTGGACGCACGAGGGCATGGTGGTGGCCAAGGGCGAGAAGATGTCGAAGTCGATCGGCAACATCGAGAGCCTGGCTCAGCTTGTGGCCGAGCACGATCCCCGTGCCTACCGGCTTGTCGTCCTGCAGTCCCACTACCGGGCGCCGCTCGAGGTCCACGAGAGTCGGATCCGGGCCGCCGAGCGCACTTTGAACGGGATCGACTCTCTCGCCCGACGCCTGGGTGAGGCGACCTCAGCCGCTGCCGAGTCGTCGCACGCCGGCGCAACGGAGGCGGCAGCGCGCCTCGTCTCGAGCTTCAGGGCCCACATGGACGACGACCTCGGCACGCCCGAAGCGATGGCGGCGCTCTTCGACGGGCTGACGGCCGCCAACGCCGCTCTCGAGGCTGGCGACATCGAGCTCGGGGGTGAGCTCGGCCGGGTGGTTCTCTCGTGCTTCGCGGCCGTGGGCCTGCAGCCGGGGGAGGACGTGGAGGTCAGCGCGGAGGCGCTCGAGCTCGCCGCCAGGAGGGACGCCGCCCGGGCGGCACGGGACTATGACGCTGCAGATCGCCTCCGTGACGAGATCGTCGCCCTCGGCTACCGAGTCGAGGACACGCCCAATGGGACACGCGTCTTTCGCTGAGCTCAGCAGTTGACCGGAGCGAGCCCTACAGACCATCACAAATTGGATCGTGCCGGGCTCACCGCCCCATGGCGGTGTGCTTGCCCCTCGGATTTCCACGTGCTCCGCAACCTCTGCTAGCCTTTTCCACGAGCACTCGGTGATCTCTCGGATCCGGAGCGCGAAGCGGGAATGGGCCTTTTGGCGGCTGAACCTCTAAGCGTCCCTCTTCCGACGATTGTCGGAGGCTCGTGGCTATACAGCAATTTTACGAGTGCAAGGGGGATCGCCGCCGTGGCGACCGGAGTAGTGAAGTGGTTCAACGCAGAGAAGGGCTACGGCTTTATCTCGCAGTCGGACGGAGCCGATGTCTTCGTCCATCATTCATCGATTCAAATGTCGGGCTACCGCTCCCTCACTGAGGGCCAGGAGGTCGAGTTCGACGTGCAGGAGGGCCAGAAAGGCCTCCAGGCCGCGAACGTTCGGGCGGTCTAGACGACCGCAGCACACCTCTGAGCCGGACTGGTTCCGGCCGCGGGTTAATCACACCATCACGCCCACGGGGCAAGCCTCGCTCGACATCTTCGCGGGTGACGACGAGGTAGCCTCGACGCGCCGCGAGGCGGGCGAGTCCCTCTCGACAAGGGTGCTCCGCCGTGACCGGCCGGCCATGATTTCCGTGCCAGCCGGTGGTTTGCCGCGCCCGGCGTTCTTCGCCGTGCCGCGCCCGGCGTTCTTCGCCGTGCGCCGCGTTGGCGCTGCGCCGCTTCGGCCGTGAGTTGGGCGCCGGCCGGTTTGCCGCGCTCTGCGGCCATGAGTTCGGTGCGGGCTGGTGCTTTGCCGCGCCTGGCCGGCAGTGGGGTGTGTGGCGGGAGCGGCCGCGCTGGAAACGGTGTGCGGAAGGCCGACGAATGTTGATGTAGCGCCCGCCCGTCTGCAGTTGCTACCATGCCGGAGAAGTTGTTACTGCGCGGTCAGCAGTGGGGCGACGGCGGCTCCGGCCGAGCGTCTCCGAAGTTTGTCCCGCCCTACTGAAGCCGTTGCATTTTCGCCACGGACGGCTCGCCGCCGCCCTACTCCGACACAAGGTGCGTGGAGATGAGTGACTTTTCGCTCGAGATGAACGAGGACCAGCTGCAGGTGATCAAGTGGGTCCACGAGTTCGCCGAGAATGTCCTGCGACCGGCGGCTCACGAGTGGGACGAGCGGGAGGAGACGCCGTGGCCGATCATCGAGGAGGCGGCTCAAGTTGGGCTGTACTCGTTCGACTTCGTCGCCAGCTGTTTTGCTGATCCGACCGGCCAGCTGCTGCCGGCGGTGAACGAGGAGATGGCCTGGGGGGACGCCGGTATCGGGCTGGCGATCTTCGGCTCCACCCTCGGGCTCGCCGGGATCGTCGCGAACGGCACGCCCGAGCAGATCGGCGAATGGGCGCCGCAGTGCTTCGGCAGCCCCGGTGATCTCCGGATGGCTGCGTTCTGCGTCTCGGAGGCCGACGCCGGCTCGGACGTCAGCCAGTTGAGGACGAGGGCGGTCTACGACGAGGCGTCCGACACCTGGACCCTCAACGGTACGAAGACTTGGATCACGAACGGCGGCATCGCCGATGTCCATGTGGTCGTGGCGAGCGTGGCGCCCGAGCTCGGGGCAAAAGGGCAGGCGTGCTTCGTCGTACCACCGAAGACCCCCGGGCTCGAGATGGGGCAGAAGTTCAAGAAGATGGGAATCCGGGCGTCGCACACCGCCGAGGTCGTGCTGCGCGACGTGATGCTGCCCGGCAGCTGCCTGCTCGGCGGCAAGGAGAAGCTCGACGAGCGCGTGGCGAAGGCAAAGGCAGGGCGGAAGTCGACCGGCCAGGCAGCCATGGCCACGTTCGAGGCGAGCCGGCCCACCGTGGCCGCCCAGGCCGTCGGGATCGCCCGGGCGGCCTATGAGTACGCCCTCCAGTACGCGAAGGACCGGCGCACTTTCGGGCAGGCCATCGTCCAGCACCAGGCGATCGCATTCAAGCTCGCCGACATGAAGACCCGGATCGACGCCTCCCGGATGCTCTACCAGCGGGCGGCCTGGATGGGCATGAACGGCAAGGCGTACACGGCCGGCGAGGGCTCTATGTCGAAGCTCTACGCCGGCGAGACGGCCGTCTGGGTGACCGACCAGGCCATCCAGATCCTCGGTGGCTACGGGTACGTCCGCGAGTACCCGGTCGAGCGTTGGCACCGGGACGCCAAGATCTACACAATCTTCGAAGGGACGTCCGAGATCCAGCGATTGATCATCGCCCGGGCAATCTCTGGGATGCACATCCGCTAGGCTTCATAAGCGGTTTGTGGAACACCGCCTGTTGAGCAACCGAGCGTGCCGGCGGCCTTTCTTTGCCCCGTCGGAGTTCTATCCCTAGCGGCATCCCTAGTTATCGACGTATGATCGCGGCGTGGCGACAGTGCGAGAGCGGCAGCCGGGGGTCTGGGAGATCCGGGTCTTCACCGGCAACGACGACGCCGGGCGGCCAACCCAGGTCAGCCGGACGGTGCGTGGGCTGAAGCGGGATGCGCTGCGGGCCGCAGCCGAGATGACGCTCAAGCCGAGCAGGGCTGCCGGTCGGACTGTCTCAGGGCTGTTGGACGAGTGGGTGGCGGCAAACCAGACGACGTGGGCGCCGGCGACGGCGAGAGACCAGTCGAGCCGCGTGAAGTTGATCAAAGCCGACCGGATCGCGACCGTCGCCGTCGCGCGGCTGATGGCCGCGGACGTCGAGCGCTGGCACGGTCGCATGCGCAAGGCCGGCGTCGGTGAAGGCTCGCTTCGTAACCAGCACGTCGTCTTGCGCGCGGCGCTGACCCAGGGCGTGCGGTGGGGCTTGTTGGCCACCAACCCGGCGAGCGCGGCTCGCTTGGTGCACCGCAAGCGAGCGCCCCGGCAGGCGATGTCCGTCGAGGAAATCCAGGCGGTCGTGCTCGCCGCCAGCGGGGTCGATGCGGGCGCCGCCCTTGCGCTCCGTTTGGCGGCCGTGACCGGCGCCCGGCGGTCCGAGCTCGCCGCGCTCCGTTGGGACGACCTGACCGGGCGTCGGCTTCGGATCGACTCGTCGGTGGCGGTCGTCCGGCATGGGACCCACGCCGCCCGCAGTGAGTCCGAGTTGGTCGACGACATCACTAAGACCGCCAACCATCGGACCGTGACCGTCGACGAGGTCACGGTCGAGTCGTGGCACTCCTACCAATCGTCGTTCGCCGACCCGGGTGAGTGGGTCTTCGGGCGATTCGAGCCTGCCAACCCCGACCGGATCGGCTGGTGGTGGAAGCGGGCCCGGGCGCAGTCCGGGATCTCGTCGGCGTGGCGACTTCACGACCTCAGACACTGGTCGGCGACCCAGGCCATCGGTGGCGGGCACGACGTGCGCACCGTCGCGGGCCGCCTTGGCCACGCCAACCCAGCGATGACGCTTCGCGTGTACGCCCACGTGCTCGATCAGGCTGACGAGCAGGTCGCCGCTGCCTTGGCGAGGACGCTCGATGCCACCCGCGCCGATCATGTCGAGTCCGACCCGTAGCCGTCGCCCTGAGCAAGCCGCGACTCCTACTCGGTGGCGCGAGCCGACTCCTCAGCCAGACGGTCAACGAAGGCGGCGAGGGCGGCGGCAGGAATCCTCCGGCTGCTGCCGATCCGCACCGAGGTGATGACGCCCTCGGCAAGCAGGAGGTACAAGCTCGATCGGCTGATGCGGAGTGCCTCCGCCGCCTCGACGGGCGTGTAGAGCAAGCACCCGGTCGGTGTGGTCGAATCGGTTGGGGCCATGTAGCGAAAGTCCTTTCTTGATCTGCTGTAATGACGAACTGCGTGCTGACTGGGATGGGTTTGGCGGCAGGCGCCGGCTTCGGTGTGGTGCACCGTCTCATCAGATATCGATGCCTTCCCGGGTCGGCGTACCTCCGCCCTCGTCGGTCGGAGGTGAGGACGATCCCATCTACTGTGGTGCCGATGCCGCACGCCCCGGCTCGATGAGCGACGAACTCGAGCAGCGGTCGCCGTTCGCGCTGCCGCCGATGCCCCTTGACCGGGGTCCGGAATGGAGCCTGGTCACCCAAGCGATCGCTGCCGGGCGACCATCGAGCGTGCCCGATGGACCCTTGAACCAACCGGTCACCTTCGCTTCGACCTATCACGCCGGAGGACCCGTCGCCTACGGCCGTGACGACAACCCCACATGGAACGCCCTCGAGGAGGTCATCGGCGTCTTGGAAGGCGGTGCCGCTGTCAGCTTTGCCTCCGGCATGGCGGCCGTCGCCGCGGTGTTCGACCAGGTCCCACTCGGTGGTGCGATCGTGCTGCCGCGAGACGGGTACTACGGGACGAGAGCATTCGCCGAGGCAACAGTCGCAGGCCGCTTCGAGCTGCGCCGCGTCGACATCTCCGACACCGACTCGGTGATCGCCGCCTGTCACGGGGCAGCACTGCTGTGGGTGGAGTCGCCCACCAATCCGAACATGGACGTCGCCGACATTCCGGCACTGTGCGTGGCGGCACACGCTGAAGGACTCCGGGTGGCAGTCGACAACACATTCATGACCCCCCTCGGTCAACGACCCCTAGGTCTCGGTGCCGACCTCGTCGTGCACAGCGTCACCAAGCTGCTAGCGGGGCACTCGGACGTCGTCCTCGGCGCAGCCGTGGCCGCACCTGAGACCGACTTGTGCGCCGACCTACGCCGGCGACGGTCTCTCGCCGGAGCCATCCCCGGTCCGATGGAGGCCTACCTTGCGCTGCGCGGCATTCGCACCCTCCCATTGCGATTCCGCCAAGCACAAGCAAACGCCGAAGTGCTGGCGTTGCGTCTTGGTTCGCACCCCGAAGTCGAGCGCGTTCGTTTCCCCGGGCTCGTTGACGATCCCTGGCACGAACGCGCCTGTCGACAGATGCAGAGCTTCGGAAACATGATCGCGTTCGAGGTGGCTGGCGGTGCCAGCGCGGCGGAGGCCGCCGCGAGTTCGACCCGTTTGATCGTCCATGCCACGAGTCTCGGGGGCATCGAGACGTCGATGGAACGCCGCGCCAAGTGGCCCGGCGACGAAGCGGCGCCCTCTCTCCTGCGCCTCAGCGTCGGCTGCGAAGACGTCGAAGATCTTTGGACCGACCTGACGCACTGCCTCGATGTCGCAGCCAAAGTCAGCCAAGGCCCCGAAACCCACCGGCCAGCGACGACATCTGTCAGCATCGGCAGGCCGCGAACGGTCCCGGGCGTCGGTTGAGTAGACATCTCGTGTCGGGTGCATGGACCCCGCCACTTTCGGCGGCGGCTCAGGGGGTTATCGGCGGCAGATTAGCGATTCGTCGCGCGAGGTTCACCGCGTGATCTCCCAGCCGCTCGTAGAAGCGGGCGAGAAGCGTGACCTGAGCAGCCACGGCCGTCGGCATTGTCTCGGCGGCAACCTCCGCCGTGAGCCGGTCGCGAAGAATGTCGATCTCCCTGTCAACTTCATCGAGAGCGATCGCCGGCGGCGCCCGGGTCACGAAGCTGTCGGCGACTGAGCCCCACATTTCGAGCGCGACCTCGGTCATCCGCTGCACGATCCCGCGGCTGAGCGGGCTCATGTCGACGCCGAGGTTGGATACAGCGCGCTGCGCGATGTGCTCGGCAAGGTCCGCGCTCCGCTCCAGCTCCGGAAGGATGAGCAGTATCCCGACCAGGCGCCGCATCCCAAGACCGTCGAGGTGCTCTCCATCGAGCTGCGCCCAAACAATTCGCTCCAGGTCGTTGGTCAACGAGTCGATGACCTTGTCCTGGTCGATGACCGTCTGCCCGGTCGTGAGCTCCCCGTGCAGCAGAGCATGTGTGGCTGTGCCGAGCGCTTCCGACACGAGGGCGAAGATTTGGGTGACGCGCCGATCAACGGGAGAGAAAGCGCAGGGCGTCTCGGGCATCGTCCAGGAACGATAGCCAGGCGACACTCGAAGTTCGCCTCTCGTTCACCTTGTGGTTACCTTTTGGCCACCGGCCGGACACCTGTGCCTGGGAAAGTGAACAACAGTTCACAACAAGCAAACAATCTCGTAACTGGCGGAGGCAAGCGACCGTGATCGGCGACCCGGAAGTCGTGGGAGCAGCCCTCGTGCGGCGCCCCAACGTGAGTGATCTGCTGAACGAGGCGCCCACGAGCAGGTTTCATCGGCGGGCGGTGATCGTCTCCGGGGTCGGCTTCTTCACCGATGCTTATGACTTGTTCGTCATCAGCACGGTCGCCGCCCTCGTGACCGTTCAATGGCACCTCAGCACCACCGAGACCAGTTGGGTGACGGGCTCGGCCATCCTCGGGGCGTTCATCGGCGCCGTGGTCTTCGGCAGGATCGCTGACGTGCTGGGGCGCAAACGGGTCTACGCGCTTGTCGCTGCGATCATGATCGTTGGTGCGCTGACATCGGCTTTCGCGACCGGTTTTGTCTTCCTCGTCGTTGCGCGCTTCGTGCTTGGCCTCGGGATAGGCGGTGATTACCCGGTCTCGGCCGTGTTGATGAGCGAATACTCCAACCGCCAGGATCGCGGTCGGCTCGTCGGTCTCGTCTTCTCGATGCAGGCGCTCGGGCTGATCGTCGGACCTCTCGCCGGATTGGCACTCCTCTCGTCAGGTATCAGCCACGACCTCAGCTGGAGGCTCCTGCTCGGGTTCGGTGCGATCCCGGCCGCGGCCGTCATCTACCTGCGTTCCAAGATGCCTGAATCGCCGCGGTTCCAAGCTCGCGTCCAGGGCCAGGCCGAGCGGGCGGCGCAGGAGGCAGCAGCCTTCTCCGGCGGAGTTCTCGACGCGAGGAGCGTCTCGAATGACGGTGCTCATCATATGAGACTAGGCGAGTTCCTTAGAAACCGGCAGATGCTGAGGCTCATGGCCGGCACTGCCGGGGCGTGGTTTCTCTTCGATTACGCCTATTACGGCAACACGTTGTCACTGCCGGTCATATTGAAGGACGTCGACTCCCACGCGAGCCTGGTCGCGAAGCTGGCATTGACGCTCGGCATCTTCGTCGTCTTTGCTCTCCCGGGCTATGGGCTTGCCGTCATGAGGATGGACAAAATCGGTCACCGACGGCTGCAGTTCATCGGGTTTGCGGTCATGGCCGGATGCTTCTTGTTTCTCGGCGCTGTCCCGGCGCTGACGGCTTCGGTCATCCCGTTTCTTCTCGTGTTCGGGTTGAGCTACTTCTTCGTGGAGTTCGGGCCGAACACGACGACATTCGTGCTTCCGTCCGAGGTGTTTCCGGTCAGCATGAGAACGACTGGTCACGGAGTTGCCGCTGGTATCGGGAAGCTTGGTGCCTTCGTCGGGGTCTTCCTGGTGCCGCAACTGGAGAAGCACATCGGGCTGCGAGGCATGCTGCTCGTAGCGGCCGGAGCTTCGTTACTCGGCTTCCTGCTGACAAGGATTCTCCCCGAACCGGCACGGCGCACGCTCGAGCAGGTGTCGGGCGAAGACGATTGGGCAGCGAAGAAGGCCGCCGACGGCGGCGCGGAGCCGGTGGCGGACGCGTTCCAACCCGCCCTCGTCGCCCATGCCGAAAACGGCGCGGCGCCGACGAAGCGTGCGAGCCGAGAGGCTGTGTAGTCGGGCAGTCTTCGAGCTGGTGGATATTCGTGGCGCTCGGCTACCCTCGTGCGGCGGCCATGTGAGTGTTGGGCGCCCCGGCGGGCGCTGCGACCGCGGCCGAGCTCGACGAGTTCGAGACGAGACCCCACGGCGGCGTTGACGCTCGGGCTGAGGGGCAGATCTTGACGGCTGTTTCGGCCTTGCGCAAGAGTGAGCGTGACTCAATCACGGTGCGCCGTGGGCGGCTTCTCGGCGGTGATCCGGGCCGCCGGTCCGGTCCCTCGTCGCGCACCCCAAACAGGAGGTGCCGAGGGATGAAGTTCAAACTCCGAGGTACTTGTTTAGCGGCATCCACCACCTGCGAGAGCAGCGCGCGTATCGTTGGGAATTCCGGCGCGCATCACTTCCGCGGGCGAAGAGCCCAACTCCTACAAGGAGTTGGTGGCCGAGATCGCC
>Ga0182024_10004252_pt1 | contig 33146 bp, 24 predicted proteins | sample P32metaG_FD_120480 | JGI IMG/M metagenome (GOLD analysis project Ga0182024, IMG submission 120480) | Permafrost microbial communities from Stordalen Mire, Sweden - P3-2 metaG (Illumina Assembly) | ecosystem: Environmental > Terrestrial > Soil > Wetlands > Permafrost | place: Sweden: Stordalen... | reverse complement strand
TGTTCAACGTGATCTGCGGCTTTGTGCGACCCAGCTCCGGCACCATTTCGTTTGAGGGGAAGCAGCTCCGCCATCACCACCCCCACGACCTGGCCAAACTGGGCATCGCCCGGACGCTGCAGGGGGTCGGGCTGTTCGGCGGACTGAGCGTCGTAGAGAACGTGATGACCGGTGCGCAGCCCCGGGTGCGGGCTGGATTTTCCTCGGCATTGCTCGGCGGGTGGCGTTCCAGCCGCGAGGAGGCCCGATTGCGTCACCAGGCGCTCGACCTGCTCGAGGAGCTTCGCATCGCCCAGTACGCGTCCTCGTACCCAGGGATGCTCTCCTACGGCATCCAGAAGCGGACCTCGATGGCGCGGGCGCTGATCGCCGAGCCTACGCTGCTCCTGCTCGATGAGCCGGCCAGTGGCCTGTCATCTGACGACATCGGCGAGCTCGGGCTCCTTCTCGGATCGCTGCGGTCTCGGACGGGCGTGCTCCTGGTAGAGCACTACATGGACCTCGTGATGTCCACCTGTGACCGCCTGGTGGTGCTCAACTTCGGCCAGGTCATCGCCGCCGGCTCGCCTGAGCAGATCCGAGCCGATCCGGAGGTGACCACCGCGTACCTCGGGAACGACGTGGGCCGCCGGTCAGGGGCAGAAGAGCACGGCGAGACCAGTGCTTGAGGTCGAGAACCTCTCCGTCTCCTACGGGGCCATCCAGGCCCTCAAGGACGTGTCGCTCCAAGCGAGACATGGGGCGGTGACCGCTGTCCTGGGCGCCAACGGGGCAGGCAAGACCACGTTGCTGCGTGCCATTACCGGGCTGGTGCGCCCCCGGTCGGGAACGGTCCGGTTTGACTCGCACGAGCTCACCGGGCTCCGGGTCGAAAACGTGGTCCGAAGCGGAGTGGCCCACGTCCCCGAGGGCCAGTCGGTCATCTCGGAGCTGACCGTCGAGGAGAACCTTCGCCTCGGTGCCTTGTGGCGCTACGGCCGCCGGGAACGCGAGCAGGAGATCGAGAGGATCTACAACCTCTTCCCGCCGCTCTCCGAGCGGGCCAAGCGGCACGCGTCGACCCTTTCCGGTGGGGAGCGCCAGATGCTCGTCATCGGCCGCGCGCTCGTTGCGCGTCCTTCGCTTCTCCTCCTCGATGAGCCCTCGCTCGGGCTGGCCCCGATCGTGACTGCGCAGCTCATGGCGATCCTGAGCGAGTTGGTCCAACGGTCAGACCTCACCGTTGTATTGGTGGAGCAGAACGCCCGGAGCGCGCTGTCGATCGCCACCTGGGCGGTCGTGATCAACCACGGGACTGTCGTGGTCTCCGACGCCGCCGAAGCCGTGGCCGCTGACAGCGAGCTGCGCCACCACTACCTCGGCTTCTAGGGAGGAAGGGCATGCGACTCTTCGTCAACATCACCTTGAGCGGGGTGGCCAACGGGATGATCTTCGCCTCGGTTGCCCTCGCCCTGGTGCTCATTTTCCGGGCCACAAACATCGTGAATTTCGCCCAGAGCGCGATGGCCATGATGACGACATTCATCGCCTACAGCGTGCTCAACCGAGGGAACGGTTACTGGGTGGCCTTTGCGGTGGCTCTGGCGTGCGGCTTCGTCCTGGGCGCGGTAGTCCAGCTGGTGCTCATCCGACCGGTGCAGAACAAGCCGCCGCTCAATGCGGTGATCGTCACCTTCGGGTTGCTCATCTTGCTCGAAGGGATCGCCGGGGCAATCTGGGGCAACACTAACCGTGGGTTTCCCGCTGCGTTCTCCCAGACCGGGATCACGATCGGGACCACCAAGGTGGCGTTCTCCCACTTCGATGTCTTCATCGTGGTGGCGGTGGTCGTGCTCATGGTCCTCATGCTCGTGCTCTTCCGGGCGACGACCCTGGGGTTGCGCATGCGCGCTTCGGCGTTTGCCTCCGAGATCGCCCGGATCCTCGGCGTGCGGGTCCAGCGTCTGCTGACGCTGGGTTGGGCCCTGGCCGCGGTCGCCGGATCCTTGGCCGGGCTACTCGTTGCGCCGACGAGTTCGTTCTCCCCGTACTACATGGACCTGATCCTCGTCTATGCCTTCACCGCAGCGGTGATCGGCGGCCTGGACAGTCCGATCGGCGCACTGGTCGGCGGCCTCATCACGGGGCTGGCGCTCGCATATGTCGGCGGGTATCTCGGAGGGGCGCTCGAGCCCCTCAGCGCGCTGGTCCTGTTGATCGTCACGTTGATGATCCGACCCGAGGGGCTGTTCTCGCGCCCGACCGCCCGCCGAGTGTGAGACCAATGCTCCGGCACCTCCCGACCCCTCCGTCCTGGTTGCGACTGCCCCGTCAACCCCTCCTGCGGCACCTCGTTTTCGCGGTTGCCGGCGGGGTGTACTTCTACTTCCTCAGCCTCGCGCTGAGCTCGTTCAACAACTACGAGCTGGGGGAGATCGCCCTTTATGCGATCGCCATCGCCGGTCTGAGCTTGTTGACCGGTGTCAGCGGACAAATCTCGCTCGGTCAGGGTGCGTTTATGGCGGTCGGCGCGTACACGCTGGGCGAGCTGGAGACCCACACGTCGTTCAACCTGGTGGTCGAACTACTAATCGCCATCGCGATCAGTGCGGTGGTGGGTCTGGTGATCGCCATTCCGGCAACACGGCTTCGGGGACCCTACCTGGCCGGGATGACCCTGATCCTCGCCCTCGCCCTGCCGTTCCTCTCTGACCAGTACAGCAGTTTCTTCGGGGGCGACCAGGGGCTGGCCACCACCCCGCCCACCCCGCCCGGTTCCATCGATCCGCAGCGCTGGCTGGCCTGGATCCAGGTGCTCGGGGCCCTCGTCGTGATGGTCCTTCTGGCGAACCTGCTGTCCAGTCGCTTCGGCCGGGCGTTCCGAGCGGTCCGCGACGACGAGGTGGCCGCCGAACTGGCGGGGATTCACGTGGCCCGCACCAAGGTGATCGCCTTCGTGGTGTCGTCCGCGTGCGCCGGGTTGGCCGGGGCGTTCCTGGCCCTGTCCACCGGTGTGGTCAACACCGGCGAGTTCCCGCTCTCCCTGTCCATATTCGTGCTGGCCGGGATGGTCCTCGGGGGTGCCGGGACCCTTATGGGGGCTTGGTGGGGGGCGATCCTGGTGGTCTACCTCCCGAACGAGTGGTCGCAGTCGCTCGCCAGCGCCTTCAACCTCGATCACCTGGTGAGCGCGAATCTGGCGGTGATCATCTTTGGCGCGGTCCTGATTGTCATGATGCTGGCGGCGCCTTCGGGGATCCAGGGCGGGGTGAACTGGGGTTACCGGCGCCTGCTCGCCGCAACCCGACCGAAACAGGCCGGGGACATTGCTGAGCATTAATGTTACCGTTGCAAAAGTTGATGAAGACCTTGTCACAGTTCGGGTTCTGAACGTCCCAGCACCTTTGACTGATGCGGAGACCGTTGAGGACCCGTCCGAATCTGGCTGATCGCCGAGGGGCTGATCGCCGAAGGGAGTGAGCGGGTATGCGACGAGCGCGACCGGTGGTCCGCTGGACGAGCAAGATTGGCTCTGGCACTGCGATCGTCGCCATGGTGGCGACCGGACTCAGCACCAGCGCGGGGGCGGCCGCGACGACCGGGGTGACTTCAACGAGCATCAACATCGGGGCGACCGTTCCTCTCACCGGGGCGGCAGCGCCCGGCTACAGCGAGATCGCCCCAGCTGCGAACGCCGTCTTTAGCTGGGTGAACGCCCACGGCGGCATTTTTGGGCGCAAGATCAGCTACAACTATCTTGACGACGGGTACAACCCGGCCAACACGGCCACGCAGACGCGGAAGCTGGTCCTTCAAAACAGCGTCTTCGGCACCGTCGGCTCCCTCGGGACGCCGACCCAGGCCGCTGTTCAGGGGTATCTCAATGCGCTGAAGGTCCCCCAGGCGTTCGTGGAGTCGGGGTGCAACTGCTGGAGCAGCCCCAAATACCCGTGGACCACCGGGTGGCAGCCGCCCTACACGGTTGACGGGAAGATCCTCGGGACCTACATCAAGTCCCATTTCGCCGGTCAGAAAGTGGGCTACCTCACCCAGGATGACGAGTTCGGCCAGGACATGGTGAAGGGCCTGGACATGGAGATCCCTTCCTCGTCGGTGGTCTCCCGCCAGACCTACGACGTGGCCACACTGGCCGGGCCCATGTCGACCCAGATCTCCGCGCTCCAGTCGGCCGGGGCCAAGGTGGTGGTATTGGCCACGGTGCCGGCGGCCACCGCACTGGCAATGCTGCCCGCCGCGGTCATCGGCTACAAGCCCCAGTTCGTGGTGGACGCGGTCGGTGCCGATCCGCCGACGGTCGGCCCACTGCTCTCGTCGTTCACCTCGAAGGGAGGCGGAAGCGCCGCGCAGGCGACAGCAGCCGTCGGGTTGCTGAGCGGGGTGATCACCAACGCTTACCTGCCACCGGAGAATGAGACCTCGAACCCTTGGATCCAGGCGTCCAAGAAGCTCTTGCAGGACTACGCACCCTCGGTTTGGTCGAAGTACGGGCTCGACGGCAATACCGAGTACGGAATCGCACTGGGCTTGACCTTCGTCCAGGCCTTGCAGGCCGCCGGAAAGAACCTGACTCGCCAAGGCCTGGTGAACGCCATCGCCAAGTCCGGCCGGAGCTTCGTGACCCCGGGTCTCGTGCCGCTCAGCTACTCGTCCTCGGTCCACTACGGCTATCAGGGCGACCAGGTGGTGCAGATCTCCGCCTCGGCAGCGCCGATCGTGACGCCCACCGGGTCGTTCCCCGGTTTGACGCCGCTTTCCCCGATCTACGTGACCAACACGGGAACCGGCCCGGTCAACGCCTACACGAGCAAGGCGAGCGTCCCACCGGCGAAGTTGCGCACTACGGACTGAGCACGTCACCGAGGTGACCGGTTGAACGCCCGAGGGTTCGGCCGCGCGGGTGACGGTTCGGTTGCCAAGCCGTGGGGACCCACCGATGACGTCCGACGCGCCCAAACGCCAGGAAGCGGGGTGATCCCCGAGGCGCCGGTGAAGCCGGTCCCCGTGACCGTGACCACGGCCCAGCCCGCGTGTACTCCAAGACGTGTCGGAGGGGGGACTTGAACCCCCACGCCCTTGCGGGCACCAGCCCCTCAAGCTGGCGCGTCTGCCTATTCCGCCACTCCGACGGGCGTGCTCGCCATGGGCCGACCCATGGCGCAGCGCCCGCGATGCTAGCGCGACGCCGGGTCCACCCTCCCCGGGCCGGGGTCAGTGCGGCGCCGTGTCCGGGCTGGTCGGCGGGACCCGGATCCCCCACGTTGCGGGGAACCAGAGCAGGCCGGGACCGAAGGGGTTGGGTCCGATCCCCGCCCAGTGGCTCGACCAGGCCAGGGCCGACGGCTCGGCGAAGAGCGGGAGGGCGATCATGGTGCTCCAGAGCATGAGGTCGGCCTGGGCGTAGATGGGCGAGGCCTTGACCGGGTTCAGCTGCTGGGCTGCTTCGGTAAGGAGATCCTCAAAAGCCGGGTCGTCGTAATTACTCCAGTCTTCGGAGCCGCCCGTCCCGGGTGGCCCGAGCAACGTGGTGTACCAGGCCGTCGCCTCGGCCGCGTAGGGCGTCGCCGTCAGGGGCAGGAGGGCCGCGTCGGCCGCACCCGTCGCCAGCTGCATGCCGGTTGCCGTCGCATCGGCCTCGGCGGTGACGATCGTGTTGATGCCGGCCGCGGCCAGCTGGTCCACGATGATGTCGCTGGCGGCGGACGCCCACTGGTCCCCGTCGTCGACCACCAGGCGGATCACGAAGGGTTTGCCATTGGGTTGGGACCAGGTCGTCGACAGCGGCGCCCGGCTGTAGCCGGCGGCGGCGAGGTCCCGGGCCACGGCGGACTGGTCGTTAGTCAGCGCAAAGGGCCGGGCCGGTGTCGGGGTCGAGCTGGGGGCCGGTGGGCTGTAGCCCGGGAGGGCGGCGATCTGGGGTGCGGCGGTGGCCGGGCCTGGATAGCTCCCCTGGACCTGGCTGTAGAGATGGCTGGCCGCCGGGACGATGTTGGAGTCGGCCCAACTCACCACCGAGTTGACGATGGACTGGCGGTCGATGGCGTGGGCGATCGCCTGGCGGACCTCGGGTGCACCGGTGACCGGCGAGAGGGCGGCGAACTCGAGCTGCAGGAAGCTGGAGGAGATCCCGACCGAGCTGTCGAGGGCCGGCTCGGTCCCGATGTTCTGGAGGAACCCCTCGGTGAACGAGGACGGCTGAACGGCTTGGGCCTGCCCGGTGACCAGCCAGTGGGCCAGCTGCCGAGGGCCCGACGCGCTGCGGATCACCAGTTGGTCCAGGTCGTTGGACTCGCCCCACCAGCGGGGGTTCTTGGTCAGCACCACCTCGCGGCCCGGCACGACCTTGGTGATCTCGAAGGGGCCCCCCGACAGGTCGATGGCCGGGTCGACCGTCGTGCAGGCCGGGTCCCACCCCACCTTCTCCATGACGTGGGCGGGCAGGAGGTCGTTGAAGAGGGCCTGCCAGTCGGCGAACGGGTTCTTGAAGACCACAGTGACCGTGCGGCCGCCGTTGCTCGGCATCACCGATCCGATGTCCCGGTAGCCCAGAGTGGTGGCCATCTGCGCGGTGGTCGTCTCCCCCGGCGCCGGTGTCCCTCCCCGCTGCTGCTGCCAGGCGTAGACGAAGTCGGCGGCGCTGATCGGCCGACCGTCGGACCACACGGCCTTGGGATTGATCGAATAGACGACGGTCTGGGGGTTGAGGCTCTGCACCTCAGCCTGGGTGATGACTGCCGAGTCGTAGATCGACTGGCCGCCGGGGCTGGTCACGAAGGCGCTAGGGAGGACCGGCTCGAGGACGAAGTGGTCGGCCCAGGTGTTGCCAGCGACCGAGTTCGGGTTGCAGCCGGACGGGGCCCGGTCGATCCCCACGGTCAGTGATCCCCCGAGGCCGGTCACCCAGGGGACGGTGGCGGGGGGCTCGGTGGCCGAGGCGCCCCCGCAGGCGGCGCCGAGCACCACCAGCGCCAGAACGGGGAGCCAGGGCGCCCGGTGCCACCGACCCGGGCCACCGCCCGGCCCGGTCACCCCTGGAGCCGCAGGTCCAGGGTGAGCGTCGTGAAGGCGAAGACCAGGGCGACGGTGACCGTGATGCGGTCCAGGTTGCGCTCCACCACGGTGGAGCCCTGCGCGGCCGCACCGACGCTCCCGCCGAACATGTCCGACAGGCCGCCACCCTTCCCGCTGTGCATGAGGATGAGGAAGATCAGGCCGACGGCGGCCAGCACCTCGATGACGATGTACACCCACGTCAGCACCGCGAGAGCTCCTTCACGCAGAGTCGGGAACCGCCTCGGGCGGCCTAGGAACGGTAGCAGCCTCCGACGGCCCGGATGATGTCACAGAACGTGCCCGCATCCAGGCTGGCCCCGCCCACCAGCAGCCCGTCCACGTCGGGTTCCGAAACCAGCTCAGCGGCGTTTTCCCCGTTGACCGAGCCCCCGTACTGGACCCGCAACGCGCCCGCCGCCTCCGCGCCGACCAGTCCGGTCACCACCCCCCGGATGAAGGCACAGGCGTCCTCGGCGTCCACCGCGGTGGCCGCCCGGCCGGTCCCGATGGCCCAGACCGGCTCGTAGGCCACCACCAGGCCGGCCACCTGGTCAGGGAGGAGGCCGGCCAGGGCGGCCCGGACCTGGGTGTCGAGCCGGGCCTCGCTCCGGCCAGCGTCGCGCTCCTCCTCCAGTTCCCCCACGCAGCAGATGGGGGTCATCTGGTGGCGCAGGACCGCCCGCAGGGTGGCCGCCACCTGGTCGTCGGTCATGCCGAAGACGTGGCGCCGCTCGGAGTGCCCGACCAGCACGTAGCGGGTGGCCAGGCGGGCCAGCATCTGCGGGCTGACCTCACCGGTGAAGGCGCCGCGGTCCTGATCGAAGCAGTGCTGGGCCCCGAGGGCCACCGGGATCCCCTCGCCCTCCACCACCGTCTGGACGGTGCGCAGGTCGGTGAACGGAGGGTGCACGGACACGTCGACGTCGGCCACGTCGGGCGCCTTGAGCCGCAGACCCAGGTCCCGCACGGTGTGCAGCGCCTCGATGTGGTCGTGGTGCATCTTCCAGTTGCCGCTGACCAGGGGGCGGCGGGGCGCGGTCGATTCGAGGCTCGTCATGCCGGATCCGGGGCGTTCAGGTCGTCGGGGGTGGGGCGTTGGGGGCCTCCCGCAGGGCGGCCAGCCCGGGGAGGTCCCCGAATTCGACGAACTCGAGGGATGCTCCGCCCCCGGTCGAGAGGAAGTCGACCCGGTCGGCCAGTCCCATGTGGTCGAGGGCGAGGGCGCTGTCGCCGCCGCCGACCACCGTGAAGCCCTGGCAGTCGGCCACCGCCCGGGCCACCCTCCGGGTCCCCTGGGCGAAGCGCTCATCCTCGACCACGCCGACCGGGCCGTTCCACAGCACGGTGCCGGCGCCGACGATCGCCTCGGCGAAGGTGGCGGCGGTGTCCGGTCCGATGTCGAGACCCTTCCAGCCGTCGGGCACGTCGCGTGCGAGCACCTTGGCGTCGCCCCGGGGGCCGGCCTCGCCCGCCTCGGGTCCGAAGGTCCCCCCGGGCTCGAGGGCGACGACGTCGGTGGGCAGCAGGATCTTGGCCCCGGACCCGAGAAGCCGACGGCAGTCCTCGACCCGATCCAGATCGACCATGGAGGCGCCGACGTCGTGGCCCAGGGCGGCGAGGAAGGTGAAGGCCATGGCCCCGCCGACGGCCAGCACGTCGACGTGGTCCAGCAGGGCTCGCAGGACCCCGAGCTTGTCGGCCACCTTGGACCCGCCGACCACGGCCACGAAGGGCCGGGCCGGCTCGTCGAGGAGGCCGCCCAGGATCTCGACCTCACGGGCCATCCGGTGGCCGGCGGCGCTCGGGAGCCGGGGCGGCGGGCCCACGACCGAGGCGTGCCGGCGGTGGGACGCACCGAAAGCCTCGTTCACGTAGGCGTCCTGGCCGGCGACGAGGCGGTCCACGAAGGCCGGGTCGTTGGCCTTCTCCCCCGGCGAGAACCGCAGGTTCTCCATCAGCTCGATCTCGGGACGCAACTCGGCCAGGCGCTGGCGCACCGGCGCCATCGAGCAGCGCCGGTCGTCGGACCCCTTCGGGCGTCCGAGGTGGCTGCAGGCGGTCACCCGGGCGCCCCGCTCGAGCAGCCAGTCGAAGGTGGGCAGCGCGGTGAGGATCCTGAAGTCGTCGGCCACCACCAGGTCGCCCCCGGGTCCCTCCTCCAGGGGCACGTTGAAGTCGACCCGGACCAGCACCGAGAGGCCGTGGACGTCGGGCAGGTCCATCAGGAGGGGCAGACCCCGGAACGGCCCCGGCCGCGACGGTTGCCTCTTCACCGGGCGCGCCGGCTGGGAGCGGCCGGGGCCCTCACGACCGGCCCCCGACGATGCCGACCATGTCGACCAGGCGGTTCGAGTAGCCCCATTCGTTGTCGTACCAGCCCTGGGCCTTCACCAGGGTGGTCCTCCCGTCGATCCTCTGGACGAGGGTCAGTCCCGAGTCGAAGGTGCACGAGGCCGGGCTGCCCACGATGTCCGACGACACCAGGGGCTCGTCGCTGTAGACGAGTACCCGGTCGAGGGGGGCCGACGCGGCGGCGGCGGCGAAGGCGGCGTTCACCTCGTCGACCCCCGGGCTGCCCTGGACCACCGCCGTGAAGTCGGTGATCGAGCCGACCGGGACCGGCACCCGGAGGGCGGAGCCGTCGAGCCGGCCCTTCATCGACCTGAGGACCAGGCTGGTGGCCCGGGCCGCCCCGGTCGACGCCGGCACGATGTTGATGGCCGCCGCCCGAGCCCTCCGCAGGTCCTTGTGGGGAAGGTCGAGCAGGTTCTGGTCGTTCGTGTACGCATGGACGGTGGTCATGAGGCCACCGACGATCCCGAAGGCATCGTCGATCACCTTGACCATGGGGACGAAGCAGTTGGTGGTGCACGAGGCGTTGGAGATCACCACGTGGACGGCCGGATCGAAGTCGCCGTCGTTCACTCCGATCACGAAGGTCCCGTCGGCGTCGTTGGCCGGCGCCGAGATGATGACCCGGCGGGCCCCGCCCTTCAGGTGGGCCGCCGCGTCGTCGCGGGCGGTGAACCGGCCGGTGGACTCCACCACCACCTCCACCCCGAGATCCCCCCAGGGGATGGAAGCCGGGTCCCGTTCGGCCAGGACCTGGACCCGTCGCCCCCCGACGATCAGGTCCTCCCCCTCGACCTCGACGGTCTCGGCCAGTCGCCCTTGGGTCGAGTCGTGCCGGAGGAGGTGGGCGTTCACCTCGGGGGAGGTGATGTCGTTCACCGCCACCACCTCCACGTCGGCCCCCTGGGCCAGCTGGGCCCGGACGAAGTTCCGGCCGATCCGCCCGAACCCGTTGATCCCTACCCGAACGGTCATCTCATCCTTCCTCGCCAGGACCCTGGGCCGTCATGCCAGCAGATCGGCCAGGGCACCCGCCAGTCTGGCAGGGTCGTGGACCAGGCCGTTCGGACCAGCCAGGGGCCGGTCGACCACCGGGGGGCCGACCGGCCCCAGAGCCAGCCCGCAGCGAGTGTCGACCAGCACCACGTCCACCTCCACCCCGTGCTGGCGGAGGGCCACCACGTGGGCGGCCACGTCGTAGCCCTCCGTCTCGGGGACCTGGGGCCGCAGGTTGCAGACCAGTACCTTCTGGGCCCCGGTGTTGGCCAGGGCCCGGGTGATCCCGGGCACGGCCACGGCCGCCAACAGGCTGGTGTAGAGGGAGCCGGGCCCGATGACCACCTGGTCGGCGTCATCCAGGGCGGCGACGGCTTCGGGGGGGGCGGTCGGGTCGCCCGGCACCAGGGAGACCCGGTGGATCCGCCCGGCGGCGGCGACCGCAACCTGTCCGGCGACCTCCCCGCCGCCGGCCTCGGCCTTGAGCACGACGGTCTCGGAGGTGGCCGGCAGTACCCGGCCCACCGCCCCCAGCAGCTGGGCGGCGGCGTCGACCCCGGCCACCAGGTCGCCGGTGGCCTCGACCAGTCCGGCCAGCACCAGGTTGCCCAGGGCGTGCCCGGCCAGCTCCCCGTCGATGAAGCGGTGCTCGAAGGCCCGGGCCAGCACCGAGGAGTCCTCGGCCAGGGCCACCAGGCACTTGCGCATGTCCCCCAGGGCGACCACGTCGAGCAACTCGCGCAGACGGCCGCTGGAGCCGCCGTCGTCGGCCACCGACACCACCGCGGTCACCGATGTCGTGTACCGGCGCACGGCCCTCAGGGTCACCGCCGTCCCGTGGCCGCCGCCCACCGCCACCACCCGGGGCGGGCCGTCCCGCCCGATCACTTGTCGATGTCCCGGTGGAAGACCGAGGTCGACACCCCGTGGGAGGCCAGCCGCTCGGCCAGGGCGTCGGCCAGGACCACCGAGCGGTGGCGGCCGCCGGTGCAGCCCATGGCGACCGTCAAGTACGACTTCCCCTCGCGCACAAAGGCCGGCACCAGCATGGTCAGCAGGTCGTCCACCCGGCTGAGGAAGTCCACCGTCTCGGGCTGGCCCAGCACGTACTCGCGCACCGGGGGGTCCAACCCGCTGAGCGGACGCAGGTCGTCCACCCAGTAGGGGTTGGGGAGGAAGCGGCAGTCGAAGAGGAGGTCCACGTCGAGGGGGACCCCGTGCTTGTAGCCGAACGAGAGGATCGAGGTCTGCATCTGGCCCTCGGCCACCCCGTCCCCGAAGATCTCGAGAATCCGCTGGCGCAACTGGTTGGAGTTGAGCTCGCCCGTGTCGAGCACCACGTCGGCCCGGGCCCGGAGCGGCTCGAGGAGGGCGCGCTCGTCGAGGATCGACGCCTCCACCCCCCGGGCGGCCAGCGGGTGGCGGCGCCGGGTCCCCTCGAAGCGGCGCACCAGGACGTCGTCGGGGGCGTCGAGGAACAGGACCCGGACCCGGTGACGGGCCGCCTCCAGGGCGTCGAGGATCGGGGAGACGTCCTCGACGTTCTCACCACCGCCCCGACCCACCACCAGGGCCACTCGCTCGGCCTCCGAGCCGGGCCGCCCGACCAGGTCGGCCACCTTGGTGATCAGGGCCGGAGGGAGGTTGTCGATCACGAACCAGCCCAGGTCCTCGAGGGTGGCGGCTGCGGTGGACCGACCGGCCCCCGACATGCCGGTCACCACCAGGAACTCGCTCATACGTCCCCAGTCTCGCCCAGCGGCACCACCGGCGCCGGGGACGGTCGGGTGGGGGGCGGTCGCCCGGCCGCCCCGTGCAGGGCGGCGAAGACGGCGTCGGCCACGGTATCGGGCAGCCAGGGCAGGTCCCGGAGATCCTCGAGCGGGGCGGCCCGCAGGCCCCGCACCCCCCCCATCTCCCTCAGGAGCCGGCGGCGCCGGGCCGGCCCCAGCCCCCGGGCGCCGTCGAGCACGCTGGCGGTCATCCGGCCGCCCCGACGCTCCCGGTGGAAGGTGACGGCGAAGCGGTGGGCCTCGTCCCGCACCCGCTGGAGCAGGTAAAGGGCCTCCGAGCCGCGCGGGATGCGGATCGGGTCCGCCCGGCCCGGGCGGTAGACCTCCTCGAATTGCTTGGCCAGGGCGGCCAGTTCGATCCCCCCGGTCAGGCCCAGCCTCCCGACCACCCGCTCGGCCACGCCCAGCTGGCCCTTGCCGCCGTCGATCAGCAGGAGCTGGGGCCGGTAGGCGAAGCGGCGGCGCCCGGCCCGCACCCCGAGCGCGTCGTCGTCGCCGGGGGCGGGCCCCTCCGGGTCGTCACCGAGGGCCGCCGGGACCGCCCCCCGGTCGGACCGCACCCGGCGCTCGTCCAGCAGGGCGGCCAGCCGGCGGGTCAGGACCTCCTCCATCGCCGCGTAGTCGTCATTGCCGGCCACCGTACGGACCTTGAAGCGCCGGTAGTCCGACTTCTTGGCCACGCCGTCCTCGAACACCACCATCGAGCCCACGTAGTCGGTGCCCTGGAGGTGGCTCATGTCGTAGCACTCGATGCGCAGGGGGGCCTGGCGCAGGTCCAGGGCCGATTGCAGCTCGGTCAGCGCCCGTGACCGGCTGTTGTGGTCCGAGGCCCGCCGCAGACGGTGCCGGGCCAGGTCCTCCGACGCGTTCCGGGTGACCGTCGCCTGCAGGCTCCGCTTCGCCCCCCGCCGGGGCACGGCCAGCTCGACCGGGCCCTGTCGCAGCCGGGCCAGCCACTCGGCCAGCACCTCGGGCTCCTCGGGCTCCTCGGGGACCAGGATCCGCCGGGGAACCTCGGCCCCGGCGCCGCCGTAGAGCTGCTCGACCACCCGGGCCGTGAACTGGGCCCCGGTCAGGTCCTCGACCTTGTCGGCCACGAAGCCGCCCCGGCCCACCACCCGGCCCCGGCGCACGTGGAAGACCTGCACCGCCGCCTCGAGCTCGTCCTCGGCGATCCCGACCACGTCGAAGTCCTCGGGTCGCTCCGAGACCATCTGCTGGGTCTCGGCCGCCTTGCGCACCGCGGTCAGCCGGTCCCGCAAGCGGGCCGCCCGCTCGTACTCGAGGGCCCCGGCCGCCTCGGCCATCTCGGCCTCGAGCCCGGCGACTACCGGCGTCGTCTCGCCCGAGAGGAACCGCATCAGGTCCTCGACCATCCCCGAGTACCGCTCGGGTTCGACGGCGCCCACACAGGGACCCGAACAGCGCTCGATGTCGTAGAGCAGACAAGGGCGACCCAGCCGCTCGTGGCGGGCGAACTTGGTGTCCGAGCAGGTTCGGACCGGGAAGCTCCGCAGCAGCAGGTCCAGGGTCTCCCGGAGGGCTCCCACGTGGCCATAGGGCCCGAAGTAGCGCACCCCCTTGCGTTTGCGACCCCGGACCACGGCCGGCCGGGGCCAGCGCTCGCCCACCGTCACCGCCAGCCAGGGATAGCTCTTGTCGTCCTTCAGCCGAACGTTGAACCGGGGCTGGTGCGCCTGGATGAGGGAGTACTCGAGCATCAGGGCCTCGACCTCGGTGCCCACCACTACCCACTCCACCCGCTCGGACTGGCCCACCATCTGGGCCGTCCGGGGCGGCAGGGCCGAAGGATCCTGCCAGTAGTTCGGCAGCCGGTGGCGCAGGGACTTGGCCTTGCCCACGTAGAGGACCCGGCCCTCGGCGTCGAAGAACTGGTAGGAGCCCGGGGCGTCGGGGATGGAGCTGGTGGGGGGGCGCGACCGCATCTCCTCCACTCTCGCGCCCCGGGGCCGGCGGTCACCCGTCGGCCGACCGCGCCGGGGGGCCGTCCCGATTCCCCGCGCCCCCGTTGACAGCACGGAGGTCCGGCTCCCCCTACACTGGGGGAGCCGGCCTGGTACCCCGGCAACAACCCGGCTCCGAGGCCGACAACCCCGCGGATGGGCGACCAGGCTGTCCCCGCCGGCCACATCGGAGCTCCCCACAGGGGGTAACGACATGACCCGGCTCCAGCAGGCGCTCCCCGAGCGCTACACCCGCGCGACCCCCGAACAGCTCGACCGGTGGATCGCAGCGGCCAAAGACGCCCTGGGCGCCCGCCTGCTGGTACTTGGGCACCACTACCAACGCGACGAGGTCATGCGCTGGGCCGACGCCCGGGGGGACTCGTTCGGCCTGTCCCGCATCGCCGCCGACCGCGACGATGCCGAGTTCATCGTCTTCTGCGGGGTCCACTTCATGGCCGAATCGGCCGACGTCCTGACCGGCGCCCACCAGCAGGTACTCCTCCCGGACCTGAACGCCGGCTGCTCGATGGCCGACATGGCCGACATCGACGCCGTGGAGGAGGCCTGGGAGGACCTGGGCCTGGTGACCGACGTCGAGCGCATCGTGCCGGTCACCTACATGAACTCCTCCGCCGCCCTGAAGGCCTTCGTCGGGCGGCACCGGGGCTCGGTCTGCACGTCCTCCAACGCCCAGGCGGTGCTGCGGTGGGCCCTCGACCCCGGTGGCGACGGACGGGCCCGGGGCGACAAGGTCCTTTTCTTCCCGGACCAGCACCTGGGCCGCAACACCGGGTACCAGCTCGGGTACGGGGCCCCCGACATGGCCGTGTGGAACCCCCGGGCCGACTTCGGCGGCCTGGAGGAGGCCGAGGTGAAGGCGGCCCGGCTCCTCTTGTGGAAGGGACACTGCTCAGTCCACCAGCGCTTCCGGCCCGAGCACGTGGCCGCCTTCCGGGCCGAGCACCCCGAGGGGATCGTCCTGGTGCACCCCGAGTGCGCGCACGACGTCGTCGAGCTGGCCGACCAGGTCGGCTCGACCGACGCCATCATCCGGGCCGTCGAGGCGGCCCCGGCGGGGACCGTCATCGGGGTGGCCACCGAGATCCACCTGGTCAAGCGCCTGGACGACGAGTCGCCCGACAAGACCGTCGTCTGCCTTGACCCCCTCGTCTGCCCCTGCTCCACCATGTCGCGCATCGACCCCGAACACCTGGCCTGGGTGCTCGAGGGCCTGGTCGAGGGCGAGGTGCGCAACCGGATCGCGGTCGACCCCGAGACCGCCCGCTGGGCCCTGGTGGCGCTCGAACAGATGCTGGCCACCATCTGAGTCGGGATGCCCCGGGAGGAGCCGGCGCCGGGCGCCGGTCAGGCCCGGGTCAGCAGCCGGCGGGCCGTCCCCCCGAGGAAATCGGCCATCGCCGCCTCCTCCAGCGGCAGTGCCCGGGCGGCGCCGACCGCCCGGTCCATCGGCAAGAAGGGGTGGTCCGAGGCGAACAGGACCCGGCCCCGGCCCCGCGATGAGCCCATGAAGGCGACCAGGGCCGGATCCATGTAGCGGGCCAGGTAGGCCGAGGTGGACAGGTAGAGCGACGGCCACTTCAGCATGTACTGGATGAGCAGGGCCTCGTAGGGGTGGCCCATGTGGGCCCCGATCACCACCAGGCCCGGGAAGTCGATCAGCACGTCCTCGAGCAGCTCTGGGTGCTGACAGGCCGATCGGACCCGGGGCCCCGGTACCCCCACGTTGATCGAGACCGGCAGCCCGAGCTCGCAGCAGGCGGCATAGAGCGGGTAGTACAGCCGGTGGTTGAGCGGGTACTGGTGGACCAGCGGGGTCACCCGCACCAGGGCCAGGAACGGGTGGGCCGCCAGGTCCCGGAGTCGGGCCACCTGTTCGACCGGCGACTCGGGATCGTCGGCCACCGCGGCGACCAGGAACCGGCCGGGTAGGCCCTCGGCACTGACCAGGAGCTCCGGGGTGGCCTCGCTCGACAGGCCCCCGGCCAGGACGCCGAGCTCGACCCCCGAGGCGTCCATGGTGGCGACCAGGGAGGCCAGCGGCGTGCCCCCGCTGAGGTCGGTGCCGAAGAGCTCCGGGATGCCCTCGTTGCCGGTCTGGCCGGTGAAGGCCCGGACGGCCGAGGGGGACAGGGCGTTCACCCACAGGTCGACCACCCCGGCCGGCCCGGGCCCGCTCACGTCGTGCCCCTGGCCGCCCGCATCCGGCGCAGCCCGTCGTTCACCGCCGTGGTGATGAGGTGGTCGTTGTCCTTGGAGATGAACCGATGGACCCGGCGCTCGAGCAGGGCCCGGGTGACCGGGTTGAAGGCGTGATAGGTCTCGCTGAAATGCAGTCGGGTCCGGCCGCCCCCCAGGTCCTCCAGCCGGGTCCGCCCCTCGGCCTCCGACCAGAGGGGCTTGCCGACGGCGTCGTACTTCCACGATTCGAAGGGCGTGACCTCGGTGAGCCACTCCCAGCTGTGGCCCACCCCCCCGGTCAACAGGTAGCGCGGCACCGCGAAGGTGCAGTGGCGGATCAGCCCCTCCCCCGTCTCGTCCCCCGGGTGAAGGATCTCGATGGTGACGCCGGGGCCGTCGCGACGACGGGGCCCCCGGTACCAGAAGAGCTTCCACACGTCCTCGGGGGCGCCCTCCACCTCCACCGCGTAGTGATGCTGCTGCACCGATCAGACCTCCCGGCGCCCGGCCCGGCCCGGGCCGGGCCGGGCACGACCACAGTGACCGGCCCGGTGGCGGCCGGCCCTCACCATGGGCTCCCGAAACGGTCGCGGTGCGCCTTGTCCCGCAACGGCGCCCGGCGCGGTGGCCCCAGGGGCCGGGCCGGCCAGCCCAGGGGGACCACGGCCATCGGCACCACCTCGGCCGGCAGACCGACCAGGGCCGCCAGTTCCTCACCGGCCACCAGGGGCAGGGTGGTCACGGCCGAGCCCAGCCCGAGCGCTCCCGCCGCCAGCAGGAGGTTCTGGACCGCCGGGAAGATCGAAGCCCCCAGGGCGGCCGGGTGGCCGAGCCGGGTGTCGGCGCCCACCACGACCTGGACCGGGGCCCCGGCCAACCCGCCCCGGGCCCCCCGGTCCACCTCGGCCAGCAGGGCCGGGGACAGGCGCGTCTCGGAGTGCGCCCGGCCGCCCGCCTCCCAGGCGCGCCGGCTGAGCTCGCCGATCCCGGCCCGCAGCTGGGGGTCCCCGACGACGACGAACACCCAGGGCTGGCGGTTCTCGGCGCTCGGGGCGTGTGTGGCAGCCCGCAAGACCCGTTCGATCAGCTCGTCGTCCACCGGGTCGGGCCGGAAGGCGCGGCAGGCCCGCTGGCCGTCCACCACCTCGAAGAACTCCACGGCGCCCCTACCCCGGCGCCCCGGGGGTCTGGGCGGCGGCCAGGCCCCGCATCCCGGCCTGCTCCCCCACCGACATGTGGGCGTCGGTGCATTTCCAGGCCACCGTCTCGGACATGGCCTCCGCGGCCGCCGGGCGGTCGACGCCGGCCAGGAACGCCCCCACCAGCCGCCGGCGCACCTTCCCGGCGACCAGGGCGACCAGGGCACCGGCGTCGACCTCGCCCGAGTGCATCAGGGCCCAGGTGAGGGCCACGTCGACCGCCGGTTCGCCCCGGGCGGCGTTGGACCAGTCGATCACCACCGGGCCCCGGGCCGACATCAGGACGTTGAGCGGGTGCAGGTCGAGGTGGACCATCCGATCGCCCGCCCCGACCGGGGCCGCCCGAAGCCAGTCGGGGGCGGCGAGGCGGTGGAGCCGTTGGTGCAGGTCGGCCAGGACCCCGCCCAGGCGACCGGCCGTCCACGGCCGACGGTTGAGCAGCTCGACCATCGACGGACCCTCGATCCGCTCCATCACCAGATCGGTGCCGTCGTCGCTCACCTCCTCGACCCGGGGAACCGGGTAGCCCTCCTCCCCGACGTGGGCCATGGCCCGGGCCTCGTTGACCATCGACCGGCCGTCGCGCGAGCGCCGCAGGACCCGACCGGGCCCGTACTCGAAGATGTCGGCGTCGCGGCCCGACGCCAACAGAGGGCCCGGGTTCACCTCCGGGCCGCCGCCGAGCAACTGGTCACGGGGTGCCGCATCCGGCCAGCCTTCCATGCCCCGGGGCCGGGGGTTGGGCTCAGCCGAGGCGCAGGTGGAGCCGGATCGCCGTGCCGTCGGGTCCCGAGCGAATCTGCACCAGCTCGCAGAGCTGGTTGACCATCCACAGCCCCCGGCCCCGCTCGTCCTCGCGGGGCGGCCGGCGACGGCCAACCAGAGGGTCGGTGAGCCGGCCCCGGTCGCGGACCTCGCACACCAGGGCCCCAGGCTCGCGCCAGACCAGCAGCCGGCCCCGGCCGCCCCCGTGGCGCAGGGTGTTGGTGGCCAGTTCGTTGACTGCCAGCACCAGGTCGGCGGCCAGCGGGGGGGGCACCCCGGCGGCGGCGGCCTGACGACCCACCAGGTCACGGACGGCCGAGAGCGAGCGGTGGTCGACCTCGAGCCGGCACAACGGGGGCGCCGGGTCCGGGAGCGCCGCCCCGAAGGTACGTTCCGCACCCGGCCAATCGGCGTAGGAAGCGCTGCATCTGGACTCCCCGCCCTCGATGAGGGTCGGGTGGCTGCGGGCGGCCTCGGCCGCTACGGCCGGGTCGAGCGTCGTCACGTCGTAGGGACAGAGCAGGCGCCAGGCCGGCCCGTCGCCGAAGGCGCGGTTGAGCAGCGACTCGTGGATCTGGCACTCCACCAGCTCGGCCGGGCTCCGACTGGCCGAGATCGGCTCACCGACACCTCGGAATGGCCGCCCGGTCCCCACCTGCTCGTCCACGAAATCGTGCCAGGCCGGGATGATGCGGGCCGGGTTGGCCCCCACCTCGGCCATGTCGGCGAAGCGCACGGCGGCGCCGGCGGCGCCCAGGGCGCCCCGGAGGGCGGCGATCTTCGCGACGTCGACCACCACCAGCACCGCTTCGCCGGCCGACACCCCCTCGGCCACGAAAGGCACCGTCCCGGCGAGGAAGCCGTCGTCGGCGGCGTAGAAGAGGGCCTCGTGCTCGAAGCCGACCCCCCCGGGCCCGGGTCGGGCGGACGCCCCGGAGTCCCTCACGGCGCGGTCCAGACCACGCCGGCCACCAGCCTCACCGGTCCGTTCCTCATGACCTCACGGTCTCATGGCCTCATGGCCTCATGGCCTCACGGTCTCATGGCCTCATGGCCTCGTGGCCTCATCCCCCCACCCGGTCGGCGCTACCCATTCTTCCCGATCTCCGGGCCCCCAAACAGGGATTTCGCCCCGCCATCGGGCTCCGGAACCATCGGGAAACCGGGGGCCCCGACGGTCCGGGGACGGTGATCGGCGGGCGCGATCAGGGTTTCAGCATGCGGCGCAGCACCTCACCGGTGTAGCTCCCGGCGGTCTTGGCCACCTGCTCGGGGGTTCCCTCGGCCACCACCCGGCCGCCGCCGTCGCCCCCTTCGGGGCCGAGGTCGATGATCCAATCGGCGGTCTTGACCACGTCCAGGTTGTGCTCGATGACCACCACCGTGTTGCCCTGCTCGACCAGGCGCCCCAGCACATCGAGGAGGCGCCTGGTGTCCTCGAAGTGCAGCCCGGTGGTGGGCTCATCGAGGATGTAGAAGGTGTGCCCGGTCGGGCGGCGGCTGAGCTCGCTGGCCAGCTTGACCCGCTGGGCCTCGCCCCCCGACAGGGTGGGGGCAGGCTGGCCCAGTCGGACGTAGCCCAGACCGACGTCGACCAGCGTCTGGAGGTGCCGGGCGATCGGCGGCTGCTTGGCGAAGAAGCTGAGGCCCTCCTCGCAGGACATGTCGAGGACGTCGGCGATGGTCTTGCCCCGGAACGTCACTTCCAGGGTGTCCCGGTTGTAACGGGCGCCTTCGCAGATCTCGCAGGGCACGTAGACATCGGGCAGGAAGTGCATCTCGATCTTGATGGTCCCGTCGCCGGCGCAGGCCTCACACCTCCCACCCCGCACGTTGAAGGAGAACCGGCCGGGCTGGTAGCCCCGGACCTTGGCCTCGGGCGTCGCCGCGAAGAGCTTACGGATGTGGTCGAAGACCCCGGTGTAGGTGGCCGGGTTCGAGCGGGGCGTGCGGCCGATCGGGGCCTGGTCCACGTCGACCACCTTGTCGAGGTGTTCGATCCCCTCCACCTTCTTGTGCAGCCCCGGCAGGGACTTGGCCCGGTGGAGATGTTGGGCCAGCGACCGGAGAAGGATGTCGTTCACCAGCGTCGACTTGCCCGACCCCGAGACCCCGGTCACCGAAATGAAGCACCCGAGGGGGAAGGCGACGTCGATGTCGTCAAGGTTGTGCTCGCGGGCGCCACGCACCACGACCAGGTCACCGGTGCCGGGGCGCCGCCGATCGGGCACCACGATGCTCCGGCGCCCCGACAGGTACTGGCCGGTGATCGACTCCTTGTTGGCCAACAACCCCTTGCGCCCGGTGACCGGGCCCGAATGGACGATCCGACCGCCGTGCTCGCCCGCTCCCGGGCCGATGTCGACCACGTGGTCGGCGGTGCGGATGGTCTCCTCGTCGTGCTCCACCACGATGACCGTGTTCCCGAGGTCGCGCAGGCGCAGCAGAGTCCCGATGAGCCGCTGGTTGTCCCGTTGGTGCAGGCCGACGGATGGTTCGTCGAGCACGTACAGCACGCCCACCAGCCCGCTCCCGATCTGGCTGGCCAGGCGGATGCGCTGAGCCTCTCCCCCCGAAAGGGTCCCGGCGGCCCGGGCCAGCGAGAGGTAGTCGAGCCCCACGTCGAGCAGGAACTGCATCCGCTCGCGGATCTCCTTGAGCACCCGATCGGCGATCATGTGGTCGCGCTCGGTGAGGTCCAGGGCCGCGATGGCCTCGACCGACTTGGTGATCGACAGGCTGCACAGCTCGTAGATGTTCATCCCGCCCACCGTCACCGCCAGTGACTCGGGCTTGAGCCGGGCCCCGCCGCAGGCCGGGCAGGCCACCTCGCGCATGTACTGCTCAACCTGCTCGCGTGACCAGTCCGACTCCGACTCGGTGTGGCGCCGCTGCAGCCACGGCACGATCCCCTCGTAATGCGAGAGGTAGGACCGGCTCCGGCCGAAGCGGTTCCGGTACTGCACGTGGACCTGCTTGGTGCCCGATCCGTAGAGGAGCAGCTTCTTGTCCTTGGCCTTCAGCTTTCCCCACGGGGCCTCGATCGAGAAGCCCCCGAGGTCGGCCACCCCGTTGACCAACCCGGTGAAGTACTCGCTGCGGGCCCCGGCCCAGGGGGCCAGGGCGCCCTCGGACAACGACAACGAGCGGTCGGGGGCCACCAGCTCTGGATCGACCTCGTAGCGCGTCCCCAGGCCGGCGCAGGTGGCACAGGCCCCGTAGGGGGAGTTGAACGAGAAGCTGCGGGGGGCCGGCTCCTCGAAGCTCAGCCCGCAGTGGGTGCAGGCCAGGTGCTGGCTGAAGGTGATGGCCTCCTCCTCGACCCCCTCCCCACTCACCGACACCTCGGCCGTCCCGCCGGTCAGGCTCAGGGCGGTCTCGATGGACTCGGTGAGGCGGGCCCGGATCCCGCTGCGCCGCACCAGCCGGTCCACCACCACCTCGATGGTGTGCTGCTCGTAGCGGGCCAGGGAGAGGTCACCCCGGTCGGCCAGCTCGAGGGGGACCCCGTCGACCCGGGCCCGGGCGAACCCCTGCTTGGCGAAGTCGTCCAGCAGGGCGCTGTACTCGCCCTTGCGACCCCGGACCACCGGGGCCAGCACCTGGAACCTCGTGCCCTCGGGCAGCTCGAGCACCCGGTCGACGATCTGCTGGGGGGTCTGGCGGGCCACCGGTCGGCCACAGTTGGGACAGTGGGGCCGGCCGATGCGGGCGTAGAGCAGCCGGAGGTAGTCGTAGACCTCGGTGATGGTGCCCACCGTGGACCGTGGGTTGCGCGAGGCCGACTTCTGGTCGATGGAGATGGCCGGCGACAGGCCCTCGATGAAGTCCACGTCGGGCTTGTCCATCTGCCCGAGGAACTGACGGGCGTAGGCCGACAGCGACTCGACGTAGCGACGCTGGCCCTCGGCGTAGATGGTGTCGAAGGCCAGGGACGACTTCCCCGAGCCCGAGAGCCCGGTGAACACCACCAGCTCGTCCCGGGGCAGGTCGAGGGACACGTCCTGGAGGTTGTGCTCGCGGGCGCCGCGGATGACGAGTCGGTCGCTCACATCCGGAGGATACCGGAGCCCTTCGCGGCCCCGATCGGGGGTGGTGGTGCTCATCCGGCTCCAGTATACGAACAGGTGTTCGCCGGGGTGGGCACCGCCCGGGGCCGGGGCGGGACGCCGGGGTCAGCCCGGCGCGGGTTCGGGGTCGCCGTCGGCCCCCGGCCCCCCGGGGTCCTCGGCCACCAGGGCCGGGGGCACCCCGCCCGAGAGGCGCAACTCCACCAGCTCGTCGCGCAGGAGGGCCGCCTCCTCGAAGCGCAACTCGGCGGCGGCGTTCCGCATCTCGGCTTCCAGCTCGTCGATGAGCTCGGCGATCTCGGCCGGGGGCTCGCCGGTGCCGGCCCAGCCGCCGCCGCCCACGGCCACCCGGGTGCGGACCACCCGCCCGGCTCGGCCCGAGCGCACGTCGGCCCGGCTCCTCTTGGCCCGTCCGGTCCCCTGGCCGCCGCTCCCCCGGAGCCGCTCGAGGATGTCGGTCACCGCCTTGCGGATGGTCTGGGGGTCGATGCCGTGCTCGTGGTTGTAGGCGATCTGCCGCTCGCGACGGCGCTGGGTCACCCCGACCGCCTCCCGCATCGAGTCGGTGATGGTGTCGGCGTAGAGGACCACCCGGCCGTCCACGTTGCGGGCGGCCCGTCCCATGGTCTGGATGAGCGAGGAGGCCGAGCGCAGGAACCCCTCCTTGTCGGCGTCGAGGATGGCCACGAGCGAGACCTCGGGGAGGTCGAGCCCCTCACGCAGCAGGTTGATCCCGATCAGGACGTCGATCGATCCCAGCCGCAGCTCGCGCAGGATCTCGATCCGGGTGATGGTGTCGATGTCGGAGTGCAGGTACTGGACCCGCACCCCGGCGTCGGCCAGGTAGTCGGTGAGGTCCTCGGCCATCTTCTTGGTCAGGGTGGTGACCAGTACCCGGCCGCCGGCAGTCACCGCATCGTCGATCCGGGCCATCAGGTCGTCGATCTGGCCCTTGGTTGGCTGGATCACCACCTCGGGATCGACCAGCCCGGTCGGCCGGATCACCTGTTCGACCACCTGGGCCGACTCCGCCAGCTCGTAAGGACCGGGGGTGGCCGAGACGAAGATGGCCTGGGGGACCCGCTCGACGAACTCCTCGAAGCGCAGGGGCCGGTTGTCGAGGGCCGACGGGAGCCGGAAGCCGTGCTCGACCAGGACGTCCTTGCGCGACTTGTCCCCGGCGAACTGGCCGTGCAGCTGGGGGACGGCCACGTGGCTCTCGTCGACCACCACCAAGAAGTCCTTCGGGAAGAAGTCGAGCAGGGTGAACGGGGTCTCACCCGCCCTGCGCCCGTCGAGGTGGCGGCTGTAGTTCTCGATGCCCGAGCAGATGCCGGTCTCGGCCAGCATCTCGAGGTCGTGCTCGGTCCGGGCCCGGAGCCGCTGGGCCTCGAGCAGCTTGCCCTCCTTCTCGAACACGGCCAACCGCTGGCGCAGCTCGACCTCGATCGAGTTGATGGCCCGCTGGATGGTCTCGTCCCCGGCCACGTAGTGGGTCGCGGCGAAGACGACCACGTCCTCCTGCTCCTCGCCCATCTCCCCGGTCAACACGTCGAAGGGGACGATCCGCTCCACCGTGTCGCCGAAGAACTCGATCCGCAGGGCGGTCTCCTCGTAGGCCGGGTGGATCTCGACGGTGTCGCCCCGGGCCCGGAAGGTCCCCCGTACCAGGTTCATGTCGTTGCGGTCGTACTGGAGGTCCACCAGACGGCGCAGGAGCGCCCGCTGCTCGTGCTCCTCCCCGACCTTCAGCCCGACGATCCGGTCGCGGTACTCGTCCGGCGAGCCCAACCCGTAGATGCACGACACCGAGGCCACCACGATGACATCGCGGCGCATGAGGAGCGACGACGTGGTGGCGTGGCGCAGGCGGTCGATCTCGTCGTTGATCGACGAGTCCTTCTCGATGTAGGTGTCGGTGGTCGGGAGATAGGCCTCGGGCTGGTAGTAGTCGTAGTAGGAGACGAAGAACTCGACCCGGTTCTTGGGGAACAGATCCCGGAGCTCCGAGGAGAGCTGGGCGGCAAGCGACTTGTTGGGCTCGATGATGAGGGTGGGCCGGCCGGACCGCTCGATGGTCCAGGCGATGGTCGCCGTCTTGCCGCTCCCGGTGATGCCCTGGAGGGTCTGGTAACGGTCACCCCGGGCCACTCCCTCAGCCAGCCCGGCGATGGCCGCCGGCTGATCGCCGGCCGGGTGGAAGGGTGAGACGACCTCGAACTCGGGCACCCGCCGATCGTACCGGCCGGGTGTTGGGGCCCGGTCAGGCCGACGGCGCCGGTCCGAGGGCCCCCCGGGCGGCCATCCAGGCCCACAGCCGGTCGACCTCGCCGGCCAGATGCTCGAGGGACGAGGCGTTGTCGATCACGTAGTCGGCCTCGGCCACCCGCTCGGCCCGCGAGATCTGGGCCGCGATGCGGGCCTCGGCGTCGGCCCGCTCCATCCCCCGCTGGCCGACCAACCGCTCGAGGGCCACCTCCAGGGGGCAGTCGACCACCGCCACGGCATCCAGGCCCACCGTTTCGCGGTGGGCCGCCTTCAAAAGGGGGATGGCCAGCACCACCACCGAGTCCGTGCCTTCGAGCGCCTTGCGCCGCTCCAGCATCTCGAGGCCGATGGCCGGGTGGGTGATGGCGTTGAGGTCGGCCAGGGCGGTCGGGTCCCCGAAGGCCACGGCGGCCAGAGTGGGCCGGTCGACGGTGCCGTCGGCGGCCAGGATGCCCGTTCCGAAACGGTCGAGGAGCGGCTGGTAGGCCGGTCCGCCCGGGGCCACCACCTCCCGGGCCACCAAGTCGGCGTCGATGAGCACCGCCCCCCGCCGCACCAACAGGTCGGCCACCGACGACTTGCCCGACCCGATCCCCCCGGTCAGCCCGATGGCGTACACGACCGCTCCGGCTCAGCGGGCCCGGCGGGGGCGTCGCGCCACGGCGAGCAGGACCAGGGTGGTGTCGTCGAGCTCGTCGGTCACGAACCAGTCGTCCGCCGTGATCCCGGTGGTGCCGCCGGTGTCGCCCCGGGCGATCAGCCGGTAGGCCAGCGGCAGCAACCGGGTGTAGGCCCTCACGTACCAGTCGCGGGGGATGCGGTGCCGGATGTCGAGCACGTCGAGTCCGAGCACCTTGTTGGCCCGGGCCCGTCGGGCGGAGAAGTCGGACTTCACGTGGGGCACCGCGTCCACCCCGCCCAGCCACACCTCGCCGAAGTACCGGCCCAGGAGGGCGGCCAGCTCCCGTCGCCCGAAGAGGTGCACGTGGAACGGGTTCTCGAAGTCGGCCGGCTCGTTGGGGGTGAGGAAGAAGGCCGTGCCACCGTCGGCCAGGACCCGGGCGATCTCCGCCACGTGGCCGTGGGGCGGGTCGAAGTGCTCGATCAGGTGGGAAGAGGTCACCCAGTCGAACGAGCCCCCGGCGAGGCCCATCGACCGCGCGTCCGTGCGGGCCACCCGCAGGCCGGCCTCGCCGAAGCGGGCCGAGGCGGTCGCCGTCGCCTCGGCGTTGTAGTCGACCCCCACTACCTGGCGCCCGGGGCCTACGAGGCCCACCGATTCGAACCCCTGGCCACACCCGACGTCGAGCAGCCGGCCCGGGCCCAGACGCTCGAGGACCGCCCGGTAGCCGGCGGCGTGGAGGGCCAGGAGCGAGTCGGGGGTGACCCCCTGCTGGGGTCGTTCCCCGGTCAGCCTGCTCATCGTCGTCTCGGCCACGTTCCTCCGTCGCTGTCGGCCCCCACGGGCGGCCCCGCCCACCCGCCCGGCTTCCGCCGGCCTCGGGGCCGAGCGACCGGGTCCGTCCGGGCCCGCCCCGATCGGCCCGGGTCCCGGGGCCCTGGGTGCCTGCTGGTCCCGGTGCCCCCTCGGTGCCGGAAGGGTTGCTTACACTACCGGGGCGGCAGGGGCGGCACGGGAGCCGTGAGGTCCCCGTCGCCCTCCCGGCTCCGACGAATCCGGGCCGACGTCCGGGCGGTGCACCGTGCACCACCGGGCGCTGGACGATGACGACGACCATCACCACCACAGCGACACCAGCCGCCCCGGCGGCCCCGGCCCCGACCCCCGTCCCCGGCCCGTCCCGCGCCGGTTCGGGGATCGCCGAGGGGGCCCGCCGTCACCGATTCGGCATCACCGGCACCCTCGAGCACCTGGTGCTCGCCGGCCTGGCCTTCATCCCCCTGCTGGTGGTCCGCCCCGGGGTGGTCACCTCGGACACCAAGACCTACCTCTACCTCGACCCCGGACGGTTCCTGTCCCAGGTGGCCTACATGTGGAACCCGACGGTCGGGCTGGGGACCGTCACCCACGAGTACATCGGCTACCTCTGGCCGATGGGGCCCTTCTACGCCCTCACCTCGGCCCTGCACGTGCCCCTCTGGGTGTCCCAGCGGCTGTGGCTGGGGGCCATCCTGTTCGCCGCCGGTGCCGGCATCCTCTTCCTCGCCAAGGTGCTGGAGCTGCACGGACCTGGTCGCCTGGTCGCCGCCCTGGCCTTCATGCTCTCCCCGTACTTCCTCCAGTACTCGGGGCGGATCTCGGTCCTGCTGCTCCCCTGGGCCGGACTGCCGTGGCTGATCGCCTTCGTCGTGCTGGCCGTCCGGCGCGGGGGCTGGCGGTGGCCGGCGCTCTTCGCGCTGGTCGTGGTCTCGGTCGGGGCCGTCAACGCCAGCTCGATCATCTACGTCGGCGTCGCCCCGGCCCTCTGGCTGCCCTACGCCGTGCTGGCCGAGCACGACGCCACCTGGCGCCGGGTCGGGTCGACCGCGCTGAAGGTCGGGGTGCTGACCATCGGGTGCTCGCTGTGGTGGATCGTCGGACTGGCGCTGGAGGGCGCCTTCGGGGTCGACGTGCTCAAGTACACCGAGACCGTCCCGTCGACCAGTCAGACCTCCAACGCCTCGGAGGTCATCAGGGGGCTCGGGTACTGGTACTTCTACGGGGGCGACCGCCTCGGCCCGTGGACCAACTCGGCCGTCATCTACACCCAGCAACTCTGGCTGATCGCCCTGTCGTTCCTGGTGCCGGTGCTGGCCTTCGTGGCCGCGGTCTTCGTGCGCTGGCGCCACCGGGCCTACTTCGTCCTCCTGGTCGTGGTGGGACTGGCCCTGTCGGTCGGGGCCCATCCCTTCGACGACCCGACCCCGCTGGGCGGCGAGTTGAAGCGCTTCATGACCGACACCACCGCCGGCCTGGCCATGCGCTCGACCGACCGGGCCACCCCCCTGGTGGTGATCGGCCTGGCCATGCTGCTCGGGACCGGGGTGACCGCGCTCTGGCGGCGGGCGCCGTGGACCGGGCTCATGACCGCAGGGGTGGTGGCCGGGCTCGTCATTGCCAACAACCCGGCGGTCTTCAACGGCGACGCCGAGGTGTCGAGCTTCTTCACCCAGCCGGCCCGCCTGCCGGCGTACCAGATGCAGGCCATCGCCCACCTCAACGCCACCCATCCCGGGACCCGGGTCCTGGCCATCCCCGGCAACGACTTCGCCGCCGACCGCTGGGGCGACACGGTCGACACTCCCCAGGCCGCCTATTTCACCCGACCCTTCGTGACCCGGGAGCAGCAGATCATGGGGTCGATGGCCACGGCCGACACCCTCTACGCCATGGACGACCCGGTCCAGGAGGGCATCGAGGACTGGAACGCGCTGGCCCCGATGGCCCGGCTGCTGAGCGCCGGGGACGTGATGGTCGAGTACGACCAGGCGTACGAGCACTACGGGGTGCCCCAGCCCCAGATCCTGGCCAGCCAGCTCGGGCAGACCCCCCGGGGACTGTCGGACCGGCGGTCCTTCGGGACCCCGGTCCCCAACATCTCGAGCACCTCCACCCTCAACGAGGAGGACCTGGCCGGCCCGGCCGACGTCACCTGGCCCCCGCCCCTCGAGACCTACACCGTCGACCACCCCCGGCCGGTGACCCGGGCCGAGTCCAACACCGGCGCCGTGGTGGTGGCCGGCGACGCCACCGGCCTCCAGGCCCTGGCCGGCGCCGGGCTCCTCTCGACGGCGAGCGCCATCTACTACTCGGGCACCCTCAACCCCAAGCCGGCCCAGCTGCGCCGGCTGGTGGCCGGCGGGGCCGGGCTCGTGCTGACCGACACCAACCGCAAGCAGGCCTTCCGCTGGGACACCCTCACCGCCAACTACGGCGCCACCGAGACCCCCGCCTCGGACCCAGCCCGGACCGACCTCAGTGACAGCCCGATCGACCTGTTCGCGGGGGCGCCGGGCGACGCCCGCTCGACCGCGGCCTACATCGGCGCCGAGGACGTTACCGCCTCCTCCTACGGCAACTCGATCTCCTACACCCCCGAGGACCGGGCCTACAACGCCATCGACGGCAACCCCGAGACCGCCTGGCGAACCGGGACGTTCGTCGCCAACCCGTCCGGGCAGTGGTGGCAGGCCAGCTTCACCGCGCCGGTGACCACCGGGACGGTGACCCTGGGCCAGCCCACGACCGGCGACGTCTCGCGCTGGATCACCAGGGTCACCCTGCGCTTCGATGGCGGCTCCCCGGTGACCGTCGCCCTGGGCCCGTCGTCACGCACCCCGCAGGGCCAGGCCATCACCTTCCCCCGTCGGACCTTCCACTCCCTGCGGGTCACCATCGACGCGACGAGTGACGACCACGCCCCCCCGGCGGCCGCCGCCGCGGTGGGACTGGCCGAGGTCGAGATCCCGGGCCAGAAGGTCGTCGAGGTGGTCCAGATGCCCCAGGACCTGCTGGCCCGGGTGGGCACCGCGTCGCAGGCCAACCGCCTGACCGTGGTCATGACCCGCCAGCGGGTGTCGCCCTACCCGCCCCGTTCGGACCCCGAGACGACCATCTCGAGGGCCTTCACCCTGCCCACCGCCCGGAACTTCAGCGTGTCCGGCCTGGCCAGCATCTCGGCCCTGGTGCCCGACGACGAGGTCGACCGACTGGTGGGCCGGCCCGGGTCGGCCGGGACCGGGATCGTCGCCTTCTCGGAGGGCCGGATGCCCGGCGACCTCCGCTCGGGGGCGGCGGCGGCCCTCGACGGGAACCCGGCCACCGCCTGGCAGCCGGGATGGGGCGCCGCCCACCAGAAGGGCCAGTGGCTCCAGTACGACCTGCCCAAGGCGATCACCTTCGACCACCTCAACCTCCGGATCGTGGCGGACGGCCGCCACTCGGTGCCGACGTCGATCACCGTCGCCACCGAGCGCGGCCGCCGGTCGATCACCCTGCCCCCGGTCGCCGACGCCCGGACGCCCGGGGCCACGGTCAGCGTGCCGGTGACCTTCCCCGCCCTCACCGGCAACCAGGTGCGCCTGACCGTCACCGGGGTCCGTCTCGAGGACACCACCAACTACTACGCCGAGAGCCCGATCGCCCTCCCCCTCGGGATCGCCGAGGTGGGGATCCCCAACCTGGTCATCCCGCCGGTCCCGGCCAGCATCCCGACCGCCTGTCGGTCGAACCTGCTGGCCATCGACGGGCACCCGGTCAGCGTGGAGATCACCGGCGCCACCCAGACCGCCCTCGACAACGGCGACCTCTCCCTCCACGGGTGCGGCGCCGACGCGCGCGGCATCCCCCTGGCCGCCGGCCCCCACATCCTCCAGACGGTGTCCGGCCACGACCCGGCGCAACCCAAGGCGTCCCAGGGCTGGGACATCGACCAGGTCGTCCTGGACTCGGCCCCCGGGGGCGCCGCGGCGCCGGACGCCCCGGCCGGGCAGCTCCCGGCGACCCAGCCCGGTCCGGCGCCGACGGTCACGGTGACCGACCAGGGCACGGTCTCCCAGAAGCTGGCCGTCACCGGGGCCACCGCGCCGTTCGAGCTGGTCCTCGGCCAGAGCGTGAACGCCGGGTGGCGGGCGCTGGCCGACCCAGGCCCCGGGGCGCCAGCCGGTGCCCACCCGATCGACCTCGGCCGCTCCCAGCTGGTCGACGGGTTCGCCAACGGCTGGCCGGTCACGCCCGCCCAGCTGGCCGTCCTCGGGACGACGTTCACCGTCACCATGACCTGGTCCCCCCAGTCCGAGGTGTGGCTGGCCCTCGGGGTGTCGGCCGTCGCCGTCGCCCTGTGTCTGGCGCTCGCCGTCCTCCCCCGGCGCTGGCTGGCCGTCCTCCCCCGGCGCCGGTCGCGCCGCCCGCGGCCGAGGGGGGAGCGCCGCGGGGCCCACGCCCGGGGCCGGGCGCCCGAGAACGGCAGCGGCCCACCGACCGGCCCCGGGATGACGGCCCCGTCGCCCCCGCTCGCCGTGACCCTCCCCGTGGTGTCCACGGCGCCGGCCGAGCGGGCCCAGCCGGGCACCCCACCCCCGCGCCCCGACGGGGCCGACGGGGCCGACGGGCCGGTGATCGCGCCGCGCTTCTGGCCGGTGGGTCGCCGGGAGGCGACGGGCGACGTAGCGGCGGTGCCGACCAGGGGTCAGCCCGGGGCCACCTCTTCGACGCCGACGGTGCCCGGGTCGCCGGCACCGGGGACCGCACCGGTCGCCGGGGCGGCCCCGGTCGTCGATCCGGCCGCGCCGGCGGCCGGCGAGCCCCCCGACGGCCTGCCCGCATTGGCCCCGGCGCCTCGGCTCACCTGGCCGTTCGCCAATCGGGGCCGGCGGCCGGCCCTGTGGGCCACGGTCGTCATCGCCCTGGTCACCGGAGGCCTGGCCGCCGCCATCTCCTCCCCGCTCGTCGGGCTGGCCGCCGGGCTGGTGACCCTCGGCGCCCTCGTCGTGCCTCAGGCCCGGTTGCTGACCGCGCTGCTGGCCGTCGGGCTCTTGGTGGCCGCCGCGGTCAGCGTGGTGAAGGGCCAGGCCCAGCACCCGGTCCCGGAGAGCTCGAACTGGGCCAGCGCCTACGACAACGCCGGGGTGATGGTCGAGATGGCAGTGGTGTTCTTGGGGGCCGACGCCATGGTCGAGGCGGCCCGGCGCGCCGCGCGGCCAAGGGGGGCCCACCGGGCCGACTGACCGTCCCTACCAGCACGGACCGCCGGACCGCTCCGTGCGTCGGGTGACCACCGTCCCCCCGGGGGGCCATGCGCCCCTGCCGGCGCTCAGCGCTGGCGGTCCGCCTCGGTGGCCAGGGCCTCGAGGGTGCTGCGGGCGGTGGCGGCCCAGGTGAACCAGCGGGCCCGCTCCAGGGCGCCCCGTCCCAGCCGGGTGCGCAGGGTCTCGTCGGCCAGCACCTCGCCCAGGGCACCGGCGACGGTGGCCGCCCGGTCGCCGGCCAGCAGGCCGCTCCGCCCGTCGAGCACCGCGTCGCGGTGACCGGCGATGTCGGTGGCCACCGCCGGGGTGCCGCAGGCACCGGCCTCGGTGAGGGTCATGCCCCACCCCTCGCGGAGCGACGTCGACGCCACGACCCAGGCCTGGCGGTACCACGACAGCACCTCGTCGTCGGAGAGCCGGCCCGGCAGCGATAGCCAGTCCTCGGCCCGGTGCCGCCGGCGCAGGGCCTCGAGGTGGGGCCGCTCGTAGCCCTCCCCCACAATCACCGCCCGCAGGTCCGGCCGGCGGATCCGGGCCTGGGCCAGCGCCTCGATCAGGAGGTCGAACCGCTTGACCGGGACCAGCCGACCCACGGCGACCACCAGGGGGGTGGGCGAGCGCCGGCCGGCGGGGGAGAAACGGGGCTCGACCCCGGGCGGGACGACCGACACGTGCTCGGCCGGCAGCCGGAGCTGCTCGACGATCTCGTCGCGCGACGAGGCCGACAGGGTCACGATGCGGGTGCCACGGTAGAAGGGCGGGGCCACCCGCTTCTCGATCAGCTCGCCCAGCCGGGCCATCCAACCGGGCAGCACCATGCGCCACATCTCGGCGTGCACGTGGTGCAGGAAGACGATGCGAGGCCCCCGGTACCACAGCGGGGAGAAGAACGGCATGCCGTTCCAGACCTCCACCAGCCCCTCCCCCGGGTGGTGACCGGCCCGCAGGCCCTCCCAGGCCGCACCGGCGAACACCGCGTAGCGGCCCGAGCGGCGCTCGACCCCGTACCCGTCCCGGGTGGTGGCGGCGGACTGGCCGAGGACGGCCGAGGTCCGGAAGGTAACGTCGATTCCGGCTTCCGCCCACAGGCCGGCGATGCGGTGGGCGTGCAGCTCCGAGCCGCCGGCCTCGGGGTCGTCCAGGTCCCGCCAGGCGACGAAGTGGATCCGCCGGAGCCCGGCCTCGTCGGCCATGGCCCGCAGGACCTCCCGGTCGGCCGGCCCGTCCGGCGGTCCCCCGGGTCGAGCGTCGGCGCCGGGTTCGAGGGCCGGGGCGGTGGCGGCCAGCCCGTGACGGTCCGGCCTCACCCGCCGGTCCGGGCCAACCCGCTGAGGCCGGCGGCCGCCGGCCTCCTGCTGATCATCTCCCACCTGGGCCTCGTCCCCCGTTCTGTGCGGACAGCTGCGGGGCGAGCGTAGCCGCCAGCCCCGGGCCCTCCGCGGTGGTTCGAGGCTAGCGGCGGGTCAGGCGCCGGTGATGGACCCGGACGAAGCCGATGACCGTGGCCAGGGCCAGGACGGCCTGGACGGCCAGGTCGGCCCGGGCCGTGGTGCGGGGCACGCCGTGGGCCGACGAGACGGCCAGGGTCGCCGCCACGGCACCGACGATCAGCAAGCCGGTGATCCACCGCCGACCGACGGCCAGCAGGTACATGGTCAGGATCACGGTCACGCTCAGGCACACCATGGCGAGGACCAGAGGCACCAGTGCGGCCTGGGCCCCGAGATAGCGGGCCGAGAAGACCACCGACAACAGGAGGCGGGGGGCGCCCAGGGCGATCCCGAGCAGCAACACCGACGG
>Ga0182024_10004251_pt1 | contig 33147 bp, 25 predicted proteins | sample P32metaG_FD_120480 | JGI IMG/M metagenome (GOLD analysis project Ga0182024, IMG submission 120480) | Permafrost microbial communities from Stordalen Mire, Sweden - P3-2 metaG (Illumina Assembly) | ecosystem: Environmental > Terrestrial > Soil > Wetlands > Permafrost | place: Sweden: Stordalen... | reverse complement strand
CTTTCCTTCCGTCCTTGCTCTTGGCACTCTCGCTCATGGCGGCCTCCTCTTGCTCAACCCGATCTTCTGATCGGGCGAGGTGAGCCGCCACTCAAATCTCAACAACCTTCAGGACATCGCCAACCACGCCAGCCTTCGCCGTTTCCGGTGGAAGTTCACGGCTGTACTTCAACGCGGAAAACGCCTGGCCTGGAAACGTTTTGATAGAGTACCTTCGGATCATGACGCCAGTTAACCTGCTTGAGCCCGCAAAAGCCTATGTGAAAGCCGCGATGGCTTATCTCGCGGAACGCATTCCGGAATCTCCGCCGCAGACTATCATTGGGCTTCGCGATTGGGTTCGGTCCGGCAATGTCTTGATGCGGCAAGATAGAACGCACCCCTTCTGTATCCCGGCAATCTGGGCACAAATCAAGAATGTCCACGCATTGGCGGAGTTTCAAATCTACGCGAAGGCACTAGCGACAGACGAATTTGCTGCCCATCACATTGGGATGGTAAGGACGCCGAGCGGCGGCCGCGCTGTGCAACTAGACTACTTGGTAGATCTCCTCTTGTGGGGGGCAATAGAAGGCGCCAATGGCTTCCGCTTTGATGAATCGACCTTCGAAAAGCTCTTCGCAGAGTTTCAGGCCGATCTTCAGCGGGAGACTTTCGAATACGTAGCCGTCGGACCGATACCGGGACTCAGGGCAGACGTCGAAAGTGTGCTTCTAGAGCCGGACTTCGAACTGACTAAACTCACGGACGACGAACTGATACGTTGTCTAGGAGTCTCTGTTTACCCGAACCAGCATCATTTCAACGACACCGTTCTGGCGGACGGAAATTATGGACTACGGTTCAGATTTTCGCTGCGTAAATTCTTCGGGACCGTCCCGACCGACGAATTAGAAAAGTTCTATGCTTCAAATGCTAAAATGTTGGCGAAGTACGAAGAGGCAATCCACGCACTAAGGCTATTCAAGCGTGGCACCGTCTCGATTCCTGGTCTTGCTGTGTTCTCCAACCAGTGGCCGATGACTGGGTCCACGGTAAGCTACGCGATTGAGCCGGGCTCGGACAGAGGAGGCAACTACGAACTACAAGGTCCTGAAGTTAGAATTCTGGCGCGTTCTGAGGATTGCCCGCGATACAACTTTTCTAGATGCCGCAATCCGGCGTTTCGGATTCGCCGGAGAGCGTCGCCGGCCGGAGGACCGTGTCGTTGATCTCGTTATTTCCGCTGAAACTCTTTTCTTGAATGATGTTGGCAAGCCGCAGGACCGCGGAGAGCTTCGATTTCGACTCTCACTTCGCTTCGCTTTTTTTAGTAGAGCCGGTAACTACACGCCCCGCGAACGGTTTCGACTAATGCGGAATGCCTACGACGTTAGAAGTTCGGTTGTGCATAGCGGAAAGATTGATGATTCGGCCACGCGCATGCCCAACGGCGAAAAAGTCCCGCCGCTGAAATTTGTCGATGAAGTTGAAGAAGTCCTGAGAGAGACATTTCACCAAGCCATCCAAAACTCCGAAAACTTCAAGCAGATCGATTGGGAAGAATTGGTATTCCGGAGCAGCGGTGCGGCAACCTGCCAGTAGAGCGCCTTTTGGCGTAATCTCAGATGAGCGATAACGCTCGAACAATATCGGCATAAGCGCGACCCGGAACGCACGCCCGAACCATTACCTACTTCGAAGGCGGTCCAGATCGCTCACGCTCAGCCCAGCCTGTTTCAGAATCGACTGGAGCGTGCCTTTCGGGATCGTCTTCGCGAAGTGGACGGGGATCGTTAGCGTTCTCCTGTCCTATTCTCGATAGAGCGTCAGATGGCTTCCCTTTTGGCGCCAACGCACGAATCCCGCGTGTTCCAGCGCCCTTATCAGCTCCAGCGAAGTCAGAACGGGAAGCTTAGGCACGCGAGACCGCGACGTTCACGGTCGTGCTGAGAACCGGCCTGGAATCCTCGTCTGGAAGCGAGAGCCCGTGGGCCTTGAGATTCTCGAGGTGAAGCGCAATCGCTTCTTTCGCCATCTCGGCAGCCTCGTCGATAGTGCGGCCATAAGAAACACAGCCAGGAAGGGAAGGAACCAGGACCGTGTATCCGCCCTCATCCTCCGGAATCAGATTGATCTGATATGAGTAGACCTTTTTTCTCATGCGACGATGCCCAACTCTACAGCGTCAACCTTTCTCGTTCCAGCGACACGCCACTGCTGCTAGTGCCCGCGCGGTGCGCGCGATGTCGAACGTCTTTGCCTGCAAGGGCATCCAATCAATGGTGACGGACGACCTCGCTTTCGCGTAATCTCAGATGAACGATGGCGCTCGAACAATATCGGCATAAGCGCGACCCTGAACGCACGCCTGAGCCATTCGGCCGCGGCGATGCCTCATCTGCGGTCTTTTCCAAAAGCGGCGGGATGTTCGTCATCCAGAAACATGCCGCGACGCGCCTCCATTATGATTTCCGCCTCGCCATGGAAGGCGTGCTGCGCTCGTGGGCGGTGCCGAAGGGGCCCTCGCTCGACCCCAAGGAGAAGCGGCTCGCCGTTTTCGTCGAGGATCATCCCATCGACTATGGCGACTTCGAAGGCGTCATCCCGCGCGACAACTACGGCGCCGGTGAGGTCATCGTGTGGGATCGCGGCGTCTACAAAGTCATCGATCCGCCCAATGGCGACGCCGCCGAATGCGTGCGCAACGGCAAACTCGATATCGAGATGCACGGCTTCAAAATGCGCGGCGCCTACACGCTGGTGCGCACACATCTGACGGACGGCGGCAAAAGCAAGCAGGAAAACTGGCTGCTGATAAAGAAGCGCGATCAGTACGCTAACGAGGACGAAGACCTCATCGAGGCTCATCCGCGCTCGATCTTCTCCGGCTTGACGATCGAGGAGATGCGAGACACTTCCGCGATCGGCCGGCAGATTTCCGCGCAGCTCGAAAAGCAAGGCGCCGCGCGTATCAGCGGAGCGCTGAATGCGAAATCATTCCCGCTCACGCTCGCGAAGCCTCACGAGAGCGCATTCGATGGGGACGCGTGGCTCTATGAAATCAAGTACGACGGCGTGCGCATCCTCGCGATTCGCGACGGCGCTCATGTGCGACTCTTCGCGCGCAGCGGCACCGAGGTCACCGAGCGATATCCCGAAGTAACGCTCGCCTTCGACGCGATGCCGTTCGATCGCTTCGTCATCGACGGCGAGATCGTCGCGCTCATGGATGACGGGCGGCCCAACTTCGGGAAGCTTCAGACTCGGATGCATGTGAGCGATCCGGGCACCGCGCGGAAGCTGAGCTTCTCGACCCCGACTATCGATTTCGTTTTTGATTTGCTCGCGTTCGACGGCTTCGATCTCCGCGCGATGCCGCTGGAAGCCCGCAAGGAGATTCTCCATCAAATCGTGCGCGGCGAGGGACCGATTCGCTACTGCGATCATATAGTCGGGCGCGGCAAGGATTTCTTCCAGGCGGTCGCGCAAGCTGGCCTCGAGGGAATCATCGCCAAGCGGCGCGAATCGAAGTATCGCGGGGCTCGCAGCGACGACTGGCTGAAGATCAAGGCGCCGCTCACCAAGGATTTCGTCATCGGCGGGTATACCAGTCCCGACGGCGCGCGGAATCATTTCGGCGCACTGCTGCTTGGCGTGTACGAAGATGACGGACAGCTTCGTTATGTCGGCAAAGTCGGCACAGGGTTCAGTGGCGACACGCTGAAAAGCATTCACGAAAAGTTGAAGCCGATTGAGATCGAGGCCTCGCCATTTCGCGTTGGCAAGGATCTGGTGCTACCGGAAAAGCGCGCGCATTTTGTCGAACCCAAACTGGTGGCGAGCGTGCGCTTCGGCGAGCTCACCAGCGAAGGATGCGTGCGTCATCCCAGCTTCATGAAACTCGTCGATGACGTCGACCCGCGCGACTGCACCTGGGAAGCGGCCTTCGGCGGCACCGGCAACACTCCTTCCAACACCGAGCAAACGCCGATGCCGCTCGAAGAGATCGAGCCTTCAAATGGGAACGGCGGAAAGCCGCGCGAGGTCACCATCACGCATCCGGACAAGGTGTTCTGGCCCAAGGAGGGCTACACCAAGGCCGACCTCGTCGACTATTACCGGAAGATCGCGCGCTGGATGCTGCCCTACTTGAAGGATCGCCCGGTGATGATCGTGCGCTATCCCGACGGCATCGAGGGGAAGAGCTTCTATCAGAAGGATGCGCCCGCGTTTGCACCCGAATGGATTCGCACGGTGACGATCTACTCGCACGACAGCCAGCGCGACATCAATTACTTCGTCGTCGAGAACGAGGACGCGCTGGCCTACCTCGCCAATCTCGCCACGATTCCGATTCATATCTGGTCATCGCGCATCGGGAGTGTCGAGAATCCCGACTGGCTGCTGTTCGACGTCGATCCCAAGGGCTCGACTACCGAGAAGGCGGTGCACACTGCGCGCGAGACGGCGAAGCTGCTCGGCGAGATAGGCCTCAAATCCGCCATCAAGACTTCGGGACAGATGGGCATCCATGTGATGGTGGGGTTGAAGCCCGCGTACACCTATCAGCAGGCGCGCGATTTCGCGGAGATCGTCGCGCGGCTGGTGGTCGCGAGGATTCCCGACATCTGTACCATCGAGCGCAACAAGGCGGTGCGCAACGGCAAAGTTTACATCGATTATCTGCAACTGGGGCACGGCAAGACAATCGCGGCGCCATACACGGTGCGGCCGAATCCGGGCGCGCCGGTATCGTCACCGATTCGAATGGCCGAGCTGAAGCCCGACCTCGATCCCGAGAGCTTCACGATCAGGAACATGGCTACGCGAATGGCGAAGTTAAAGACCGATCCATTCATAGGCGCGATAACGGATCAGCAGAGCCTCGAGCCTTCGCTGAAACTGCTTTCCGAGAAGTACGCGGATGCCGGCCTGAGCTAGATCGACGACGCTACTTCCTCTTGCGAGTCTTGGTGCTGCCGTGCGAGGCCGTCGCGCCCGTGCTCCGGCCGCCGCTGCGACTCGAGGCTGCTGCGGCCTGCTTCGGCGCTTCCGCTTCTTGCGCGAGAGCCTCTTCGGCCGTATCGGCTTTCTCGGCGGTGCCGCGCTTTTCGAGCGAGGCCTTCAGCGCGCTCATCAGATCGATGACTTTGCCGCGAGGCTGATCCGACGGCGCCGAGGTCACCGCTTCCTCGCCCGCCACTTTGCGCTGAGCCGCTTCCAGCACGCGCTCGCGGAACTCATCGTGATATTTGGAGGGGTCGAACTTCTTCTCCGTGAGATCGTCGATGAGGCGCTGCGCCAGCTCGAGCTCTTTGTCGCTGGTCTTGGCGTTCTGTCCGCGATCAACATCGGCTTCGGAAACGATCTCATCCTGATAGTACATCGTGTGCAGCATCAGGCCGCCGTCGTACGGACGGATGATCACCAGATGCTCCTTGTTGCGCATCGTGAAATGCGCGAGAGCGACGCGCTTGCTCTCGGTCATCGCGCTGGCCAGCAGCTTGTAGGCGCGCGCCGATTCCGGAGAGCATCCAAGGTGATAAGAGTTCTCGAAGTAAACCGGATCGACCTGCTCGAGCGGCACGAACTCGGTGATGGCGACCGCGTGGTCTTCATGCGCTTCGAGCTTCTCCAGCTCCTCATCGGTGAAGGTTACGTAGGTGCCCTTTTCGATTTGATAGCCGCGCACCAGTTCGCTGCGATCGACGATGGCGTCGTCGACCGGGCAGTAGATTTTCTGTTGGATGCGGCTTTTGTCTTTCGCGTGCAGCAGATTGAAGCTGACCGACTTGGGCCGGGTTGCGGTGTAGAGCTTTACCGGGATGGAAACTAACCCGAAAGAGATTGAGCCTGCTGCTACCGGTCGTGCGGCCATAATGCGCTCCTCTTATAAGATGCCCTCGACTCCGCTTCGCTCGTCACTTTTTTGTATCGATTCGGCCCTCAGACAGCCCGAATCGGCTTCGCGGGGAGCGGCTACGCTGCGGCGCTTCGCGCCGCCTTCGGGCCTCACTCCGGCGGCTCTCTCAAGAATGCGAACCGGGTTTGCCTCTCGATTCCCTCGACTCTGCTGCGCGCCCTTCTAAAGTTGTCCGCCTTCCTTTTCCCTCTTCCTTTAGGGAGAGGGTGGCGCTACCGCGCCGGGAGAGGACGGCGTGCCCGCAGCGCTTCGCGCCCTGCAGGTCTCCTCTACCGGCATCTGCCACCGCTTCTTAGGCGCATAAGCCGCCAAAATGGCGGCCTATGCTGCGGGTCGTAGCCTATATCGAAGAAAGGGCGACCGCTAGATGGCAAAAACGCCTCTTTATGGACGGTTTCGCCAGCCGACGGTACCCCATTCAGTCTTTGTTCTTGCGCGGACGACCGCGACGACGCTTCGGTTCCTCGCCCGTCGGCTCATCGATGGGCCCGAAGGGATCCTCGGCGTGCGTCTCGCCGGCCTCCAGCACGCCGTAGCTGTTCGGCTTGCGATCTTCGGCCTCCATGTCGGCGGGAGGCGTCCACGTCGAGCTGTAGGGTTCTATCGTCCCGCCCGCGCCCCATCTGCCGCGGCCCGTACCACGCTTTTGCTGGCAATCGACGCATAGCACCGCGAATGGTAGCGCTTTCAGTCTCTCTACCGGGATGTCTTCGCCACACTCGGCGCAAGTGCCGTAGGTTCCGTTATCGACACGCGCCAGCGCCTGATCTATCAATCGCAGCCGATCCTCGGAGCGCTCGATGAGGCTGGCGTGCGCCTCGGCGTCGGCGGTCGAACGCGCCACGTCCATCTCATCGCCAGGCGAGGATAAAACCTCCTGGCCCTGAGCGCGACGGAAAGCGGCAATCTTCTGATAGGTCTCGTCGCGGAGCCGCGCGAGGATATCGCGCAGGGTTCCGAGGCGGTTTGAATTTGAATTCGTACTTATTGCGAGTCCCATCTTTCTCTCCTCACTTCACCGATCGGTCGGCTGGTGGCTCAATTATTACGCCGACGTTACCGACTCGGTTTCCCAACAGACGCGAAGGGCTTGTCCCGGATTCATTGTCCGCCGTTGTCCTTCAACGAATTGGACGTAATTAGGGTTCGACGTATTTACCGTAGCGTCGCATCAAAAGACGCCAGCGACAGTTTTTTCGCTTGCTGCTATGATTCGAAGCATCGCGCAATCCGGCACATCGCGATCGATGCCTGCAAATTCGCTGCCGCCTATCAGAATCGACGATTCTCTCACGATTCATATTTTTTTCTCGCGCTCTTCATCTAAATGAGCCGCTCCATCGTCTAATGTTTTGGGTCGCAACTTGGGTCGGTGGTGTCCGATTTTGCCGCATGTTGCGGATTTATCGGCGAATTGCGACGGGTGTTCTGAGAGTGAGTAAAGGTTGGCGCAGATGAGTATCGGGGCAGCGAAACGACCGGAGAAGTCCTTCAAACCTAATCATCGCGGAAATGGCAAAGGTCACATCCTCAAATTCGACCCACGTATCGGCTTGGTCGTGCTGGACAAGACCGAGCGGAGCCCCGAATCCAGGTCAGTGAGGGCGTTGGTGCGCGATTTGCTCGTGTTCCTGAGGCTACTTGATCCGGCGATGCGGCGAGCGCGAGCGACAAAGCAATCGATAAGAGTGCAGGCGACCAAGTTGCCGATAAAAGCGCAGGCGAAAGAGTCGTCTAATAAAGGAAGACCCCGTTGACAAACATCGATTGGATCGCGGGAATGATGAGCGCCTTAGCGATTGCCGCGCTACTCTGGGCTGCGGTCGCATTCGCCTGACAGAGAACGCGTACCCGCCGGGATCGCTGCCAGCAACTGGCGATTCGCGGAATTTATGTCGCCGCTGGCGCACAGTCGCCCCCAACCAAGTGTCAGCGCTGCCACAAAATTGACTTTCGCTGTCACCTTGATGACAGTTTATACAGCCTTACGAGGACGCACGATGGCGGCGGTTCCGTACGCTGCGACTTCGCTCATCAGGTCGGCAATTTCGTTGCAATCGAAGCGCATCGCGAGGACCGCATTCCCGCCCCGTTCACGAGCCGCATTCTTGAGCCGCTCGATCGCCTGGTTGCGGCTGTCGATAAGCAGCGTGGTATAGCCGCCGACCTCGCCACCGAAGAGCGTACGCAGGCTCGCGCCAACATTAGAGAACACGTTGCGCGCTCTGACGATTAGCCCGAACACTTCGCCCAGCACCTGCACGACCTCATAACCGGGTATATCGTTGGTGGTCACCACGATGAACTTGTCCTCGGAATCGCTCATGCGCTTTACCTCCCGCCTGTAAAGATATTTACCATATGTTCCTCCGCCCCACGCTTGGGGAACACGCGTGCCGCGGTCTTGAAATAGATGTCCTCCAGCGCGGCACGCGGCAGATAGAGTCCGGCCATAACGGCCTCGGAACGGAAGCTCGAAAAGTATTTCGTCTCGAGCAGATTGCGCTCGCACTGCAGAATTTCGCCGAGGTTCGGATCGGCGCCGAGGTCGTCCTCGAACACGCTGTCGGAAGCGAACATGATTCGATCGCTATGCGCGATGTAGAAAGCACGAAACGTTTCCGGGGCCCGGTTGGCGAACGCTCCCACCCGATGCCACGGCCCTCCGTCGGTGACCAAATTGGGATGCGCCGCGAGCATCGCACCGAGGATCTTGAAGTTGTCCTGCACGCCACACAGATGGGGGCAGATAAAAGTCACTTTCGGGAAGTCGCTCAGTGCGCGTTCCAACTCACGGCGCTGAACCGCCTGCAGCGCCTCGACATGGATAATCACCGGCAGGTCGCGTTCGTTCGCGAGCGCATACGCGGCATACATTGCGCGACTGTCAATCGGGCCAAGCTGATCCCGCAGCATCGGCAGCCCGTTATAAAACTTCAGCCCGTCGATGCCCTGCTGCACTAGCGCCGCGGCCTTGCGCGGACCATCAACATCATAAGAAGGATAGGTGTAGAAGACGCGAAAGCGATCGGGATACCGCCGCTTCATCGCAAGCTGGCGCGTCACCGTGTCATCGTAACCCTCGAAAGCGGCATCCTCGTCGAAAGTGACGTCGGGCGAGTCAAGCAGGAACATCGTTGCGATGCCGTGGCGATCCATCGCATCGATGAGAGATTTCGTTCGCGACTCCGGCAGCACGATGTGCTCGTGAACATCGATGATGCCGCCGAGGGATTCCGCCGCTCCCGCAACCTGAGGCATCGCGGCGAGGAAGATCGCGAGCAAGAGTGCTGCGACTTTGCGAATCCTCACTCTATGCCGGCGTTCGCTTCGCGTGATCGGCGATTACTTTCGCGACGCAGCAGGTGAGTCGCTTACCGGTCGGAATGTGCAGGAACTCATTTGGGCCGTGCGCGTTCGCATGCGGCCCGAGCACACCGGTGATGAGGAACTGCGCTTTTGGAAAACGCTCCCCGAGCATCGCCATGAAAGGAATCGTGCCGCCCTCGCCCATGAATGCGATCGGCTTGCCGAAAAACGCCTGCGATGCGTCGTCGAGCGATTTCTCCAGCCATGGCGCAAGCTCCGGCGCATCCCATCCAGTCGCGCCCCAGTTGGCGTCGAAGCTGACCTTCGCGCCCGAAGGCGGATCGTCTTCCATCAGTTCCTTGAGCGCGCGCGAAGCGATTTTCGCATCGCACGTGGGCGGAATGCGCAAGGAAAGTTTCAGCGTGGTCATCGGGCGCAGCACGTTGCCTGCGTTCCCGGCCGCCGGCAGACCATCGGCACCGATTATCGCCAAGGCCGGTCGCCATGCGCGATTGAGAATCAGCTCGGTCGGGTCGGTGCTGACCGGCCGCGTTCCGGGCGCAAAAGGAAACTTCTGGTACATATCATCGCCGAGGATGGCGGCGGTCGCGGCCGCCTGCTTCAGTCGAGCTTTGGGAATTTCAGCATGGAAAACTTCCGGGATGATGCGGCCGGTCCCCTCATCCTCGATGCGGCTGACGAGTTGGCGCGCGAGGCGGAAGCTGTCCGGCACCACGCCGCCGGCATCACCCGAATGCACACCTTCGGTCAGCACCTCAACCTTGAGCGTGCCGCCGACGAGGCCGCGTAGCGAGGTGGTGCACCATAGCTGCTCGTAGTTGCCGCATCCCGAGTCGAGCGCGATGACGAGGCTCGGCTGTCCGATGCGCGGCGCCAGATGATCGATGTACGCTGGAAGGTCGAAGCTGCCGCTCTCCTCGCACGCCTCGATGACGACGACGCATCGCGCATGCGGCACGCCCTGCTCTTCCAGCGCGCGGATCGAGGATAGACATGCGAACATCGCGTAGCCGTCATCGGCGGCGCCGCGGCCGTACAATCGATCGCCCTCGAGCTTCGGCGTCCACGGATCCAGGCCCTCGCGCCATCCCGCCATCTCGGGCTGCTTATCCATATGCCCGTAAAGCAGAATGCAGTCGCCATTCTGATTGGGGGGCTGGCCGGGAATCTCGATGAACAGCAGCGGGGTACGCTTGGGAAGCCTCACTACCTCAACCGTCGCGCCCTTGGGCACATGCTCACGCGCCCATTTCTCGAAACGCGCGATGACCTTGTCCATATGGCCATGGGCCTGCCAATCGGGATCGAACGCGACCGACTTATTTGGGATGCGAATGTACTCCGTCAGTTCCGGAACAATGGAGGTATCCCACATCCGCTCGATGTAGCTCTGCGTCTTTGCATGGTCCATGGCAGAGAGCCTACGCGAGCCCGCGGGATTGGGCAAAACACAGCGGTAGCCGGAGCCAAGACATTTAGGAACTCCGTCATTCGATTCAAGACGGAATTGCCGGATCGCCGAATAGGATGCCTCGAGCACGCTCTTTGAGACGCAAAAGTTCGGGCGCGTTGTGTTTGAGGAGCCGGTGTCCCCAAGTCGTTTCAGTAAGATCGCCACATTCGTCTGCCAACAACGAACCGATGGTCTCGTAGGTTCCGAGCTTCGCCTTTTTCAGATCTTCGGGTCTGCTCCAAGTTCCGAGCACGAAGACTCTTTCGGCCAAACTCTCAGGTATTGCAGCTTTGGCCTTCTTGAGGCGAACCTTACTTCGGTCGAAGTCCACCAGCAGCACCATGAAGCAACGTGGATTCTCCTCCATCTGTGCGACGTGATTTTTCTTAAATTCTTTGAGGACCTTCGACCAGCCCCCGGCTACACGAAGGACTTGCATCCGGCGCTGGCGACTTTCGTGGACGTGGAGTTGGAACCCGGTCGCAATCTCTCGATTAGCGTCGTCTTCTGGAAGCACGAGTAGATGCGGTAGCTCCCTGTTGCAACTCACCGCAAAACATCGCCACGGACCAGAGCACCGACCAAGTCTCCGTTCACGCGGATTTTTGTCAGTGGCCGGACGATCGTAGGGTCGAGATGACTCTTTCGTTCTAGAACGAAAGTATTCTCTCTCGAAAATCGTTCAATAGCCTCAGGGTTGTGCGAAGTAGCAATAAACTGCCCGCCCGATTGAAATGCTGAACGGAGAGACAGAACGAAGTGCCCGATCTCTGAGAGAGCAAGAAAATTATCGGGCTCATCCCAGAAGCAGACGAGCGGCTCGTCTGCTTTTTTTGCAGCAATCACCAAAGCGCAAATCAAGTAACATTTTTCGCCATCGGAAATGTCTTCTAACTGTACTTTCAGACTTTCCTTTTTTTCGTTCTCGAACTGTACGACGAGGCGATGTGAATCTGGTCCCGTGGAAGGATTTTGAATATCTTTGAGATCTCGCATCACTCGCTTGAGATAGTCGTAAACAACGGAATACGCCGCAGGCGTTGTACCCAATAGACCCGAAAACCAAGCAGCGAAGTTGGACATCTGAAGATTCGGTTGCAGTGTCTCTTCGCTGGACTCTCCCGAAATTAGGCTGGGCATTGGCCGTAGTATTAGCATCCGAGCGAGCCACTGCTTGAAGACCGACAGTGGATCTTGTCGTGATTGCTCTTGAACGATAGGGAGAGCAACCAGGTGCCAGTCGATCAGGAACTTTGCGTCACCTTTTGCTTTCCCGCTCGTCTTAGCAAGAGATACTTGAGCGCGTTCGCGTGTATATATCGGCTTACCTGCGACTCTTAGATGTTCCTGTAGGACTCTCAATTCTTTGAACCGATCGGGTAGCTCGAATGCGATCTCGTAAGAATAAACTTCCCCGCTCAACTCAGCTTCTATTTCGAATCGCATTGGGGCGTCGGTTCGACCTCGCGCAAAGTCTCTCAGCGTTACGAGCTCACCCACCCGATTCGTGCCGCGCGCAATCTTTCTTAGAAGTTCCAGTGCCGATCCGACCGTCGTCTTGCCGGAACCGCTCCTTCCGATCAGAAGAACCGATGATTGACCAGAGATCGGCAACTCGAAATTTTCAAGGCACTTGAAGTTGTGAACGTAGAGCCGGCGAATCACAATCTGATGATAGACTGCGCAGCTCAGAGGCTCAACCAGACCGAAGTCGACCCGTTATCGATTCCAGAGTTTGGGGCGAAGCTCGATGCCTAGCTGGGCGGCGAATTTGAAGCACAAGGCAAAGGTGCCTAGCGTGCTGGCGCGGTTTGAATTGAGCCGCGGCCCTTGGTTATTTTTCTCTGTGCCGACGCGAAGAAATTCTGGGCGGAAGTGCGAGCAATCGTAAGGTGTGCGTGACGGAAACGGCCGCGCTTCCCGCACGAAAACGTCGCTACGATCTCAAGAAGCTCGGGGGCCAGATTTACTCCAGTCAATCGCCCGGAGTTGATCGATTGGGGAAAGGCGGTCGGCAAGAAAGTTTGGTAAGCCTGCCGCCGGTGCGACGAAGAAAGCGCGGGCAGACTCAGCTGCTATCGGTCACGCAGCTTTCACCAGCGACGCCTGATGGTAGTCGCGAATCTCCTTGATCTTGCCGTCGACGATTTCCATTACCTCGGCGCCGATCGCCTCCACCAGCCGCTCCTCGCGCGTGCCGGTGAAGTAGGATTCGGCTACTCCGCGACCGTTGTTGCCGGTGCATAGACGCAGCTCGCAATGCGCATCGGGAAACTGCGCAAACTCGGTCTCGTATGAGCGCCGCACCTGCGCGATTCCCGCCGTGCGCTTGCCATTGGGACCGACCAGCACCGCCTCGTCATGGAAGCAGGCCACCACTGCTTGGAGGTCGTGGCGGTTGAACGCATCGAAGTAGCGTTTGATGAGTTCCTCTTCCGGAGTCATGACATCCTCCTATGCTTCGCGCGGTTCGGCAAAGAACACCAGCGTGCGGACCTCGATGCTCTCGCGCGCCGGCGCATCCGGCGGGCTGGTCGGATCATCGAAGGAGCTGTGCGCCGTGAAGCGCGCACGATGCTCATCGGAATCGTAACACTTCAGCAGCATCACTTCGTTCTTTTGCATCTGCGGGAAATAGAACCATCGATGCGCCGGGTTGAACGCCAGCGAATACACTTCGCCCACCCGATCGCGATACATCAGGTTGTGGATGACGAGATCCTTCTGCGCGATGGTCTGCGCATCGCAAACCGCCAGCGGGTTTTCCTGCACCGGACCGCGAATCGGACGCCATACGTTGATGACGGCGAACCGATGCTTCAGCAGCTCATCCGCCTCGGCGGGAAGCAGATCGCGCACCCGCTGCGGGCCCGATTTCACGGTGTAATCGTTGTGCGCAACTTTGACCGGCTCCTGGACGCCCTTCTCGCCCGCCTTCGCCATCGTCTTGCATCGCACATTATGATCGAAGACGAGAACCTTGGCCGCGCCGGTGAGTTCCTTCACCAGCCGCTCGACCTCGGGATAGTACGTGGCACGCACCTCTTCGGGGTCGTAGAAGTTCGCCACCTTCGAATCCTGATGCGCGAGGATGACGCCCTCTGTATCGAGCGACAGCTGCGCCGCCATCGCGCGCCCGTCGTGAATCGGCACGGTGAACTTGGTGTAGCGGCCGATTCGGGCAGGAACGCCCTCGGGCGGATGATAGGCGTAAGTGATCGGCCTCTGCGCCGGATCTTCCAGGTAGTTCAACGATGCATTCACGGTGTCCATTAAGCCGAGACTACAACGAGACGCTGCCGCCCCGCCACATCCACGAGACCGCGCGGCATCGGTCACCCTTAGGGGTGAGGCTGACCTTGACCTTCAAGCTACACCCGCGTACGAACGCATCATGACCAAACTTGATCAGTACTCCGGTAGCCAGGGAAAACAGCACCTCGCAGCGGCGCTCAGGTCGCATGAGATTATTGGTAACGACGAGGCGTTGGCGAAAAAGTTCGCCGAACACGCTACCGTGGAGGAATTCTCAAACGGCAAGACCTTGCTCCATCAAAATGCCTCCGACCATCACGTCTACCTGATTCTCGAGGGCGAAGTAGCGGTCGAGGTCAATGGCAAGCGTGTCGCGACCGGCGGCCCTGGCGTTCCGATTGGCGAAATGGCGATCCTCGATCCTTCGGGTGGCCGCTCCGCCTCGGTGGTGGCGATCAAGGATACCATCGTAGCGCGCGTCACGCCCGAGAGGTTCGAGGCGCTGGCAACGGAGTATCCGCAAATCTGGCGGGCGATCGCCAGGGAGTTGGCGCGCCGCGTGCGGCGTCACAATGCCCGCTTCTAGCGCCTGAGTCTGGCGCGCGCGTACGATACGGCATCATGACAAAACTCGATCCATTCAGCGGCGCTGAGGGGAAGAAGCGTCTGGCCGCGGTGCTCAAGTCGCATGAGGTCATCGGAAACCATGCGGGGTTGGCGCGCAAGTTCGCCGAGTATGCCGACGTGGAAGAGTTTACGAGCGGCAAAACTTTGCTCAAACAGAATACCGTCGACGAGGACGTCTATCTCATTCTTGAAGGCGAAGTATCGATCGAGGTTAACGGTAAGCGGATCGCGACCAGCAGCGCCGGCTTCCCAATTGGTGAGATGGCTCTGCTCGATCCTTATGGAGCGCGCTCCGCGTCGGTGGTAGCGATCACGGACACGGTGGTGGCGCGCATAAAACATGCGCGGTTCGAGGCGCTGGCGAAAGAGTATCCGCAGATCTGGCGCGCCGTCGCGCAGCATTTGGCACGCCACGTCCGCCGCCACAACGCGACCATCTAGCGTCCGGCCTCGGGCGAGGCCGCGAGATGGATCGCAACGTCTTCGTCACCGCCGCCATCCGGGTCATCGCGACAAACGGTTCGATGAAGGACTCCTTCGCAGCCTAAGCGATCGCCTGGAACTGCTGATGCTCTCCTCGAGAGAGCATTAATGTGAAGCGCATGAGCCGGAATTTCCTGCTTCGTCGCGCTTGGCGTCAAGTGCGGCAAGGCACCGGTGATAGTGGTGCGCCATCAAGGCCCGATGCGGCGACATAACTGTGAGATGATTTGTCCTAACATGCTGTCGGTAATTATCGCGATTTCTTAATGATTTCAGGCATTTACGCCTTTCCTTCTCCTGCCATCGTAATGGGTTTGTTTTTGCATTTTTATGGAGCCCGTTTCCCGCGCCTCAGCTCACTGCTCGTGATGCCGCAATGGCTTTGTTTCGTCATTCCTCGACATCTTGAAATCGCGGCGATTTCAAAGTGTTTAGCATTCATGCGGACTATTTGGCTTCGTTTTGGTAAGTCGACTGCGAGGCGTGTCCAACGCTCCGCCTGCGCGTGGCGAAGAGTTCACCATGTGGCGGGTTCGTTACTGTCCAGCCAGAATCGGAAAATCCCTTAATTTTCTACCACTTAATGGGTTTGTTTTTGCAATTTCGCATGCATCGCGAGGCCTCCGAAACGACGACGGCGCCCATCGGGGCGCCGCAACTCGCAGCATAGCACAGTCCCGACCTCCGGTCAGCGCGGGACTTCGAGACAGATCACTCCGAGTGGAGGAAGTCGCAACGTCAGCGAAAATGGCATCCCATGGGACGGCGAATTCTGCGCCATCAGCTCGCCCGCATTGGCAATGTCGCTGCCGCCATAGATCCCGAAGTCGCCATCGAGGATCTGACGACAGACGCCAGCCCCGCACGCCAATCCGATGCTTTCTTTCTCTCGCCAAGCCGAAATTTTCTGACCTTGCCGGCAGGAGCGCCCCGAAGGCTTGGCAGATGGCTCAAGACGTCTTTGACAATCTGACTAGCCCGGCATTATAAGATCGCTACAACGTGAGGTTGGAGGGATGTTGCGATGGTCAGATCGGATTCGTGGCATATTTTGCTCCTTTCACTCCTCGCCTTACCTGTTATTTTCACTCCTCAAGTATCAGAGGCTGGACGATATCAGTCCCTAAGCTGCACGGCTGGTATGTCGGTGCTTGCTCAAGCGCAGCCGCCTGCATCGCAGCAGGAACCCAACGTCTCGGTCATACCGCGCGGGGACCAGGATGATGTCTGCGCTTCGCATTCGGCGATGCCGCTCGCGAACGTGCCGCACGAATCTATGCACGGTGACAACGTGACTCGCGGAGAGAACCAAAAAATCGAATTGCTTAAAAGGTGTATAACTGTTCACGCCGAGATAGTCAGCGTTGAACAAGATGACCTGGGGGAAACGGTTCTTTTGCTTCGAGCGACCGATCCGGCAGATGCGCCTCTAAACGCTCGGCTGGGTGTCATCGCTCCAGCGGATATGAGTAACTGTACCGTCGGCGAGCATATGCCTGCCGTTAAGGAGGGGTGGGATTACGGGGTGTGCAGTGGAGCTAAGCTAGCGCCGCCTGAGAAGGGTGCGAAGGTCGTTCTGACGGGCGCATTGGTTCAGTTGAAACTCAAGACTTTATGGAAGGGACTGCGGCCCGCGTCAGTTGCTATGAATTTAGCCTTTAGCACCGGGACAGGGAACCTTCCGGAAAACATAAACGCAATATTCCCGATCTGGGAGATAAAAGAACAATGACGCGGTAACGCTGCACCTTCTTGCCTGATTGACCCGCGCTGGTTAGCTCCGATGGCATCGGATTTTCTGTCCGAGAAGGGTGGACCCCGTTATCCACTGATTGTCCGCCCGCCACGATGCGAAGGCATTCCGGAGGATTCGAATAGTCTAGCAGCGAGATTGCCGGGGGAAACGATGGCTCTCGTTCAGTGCCGGGTCTGCGGACATCGGGTATCCACCAACGCTCCCCAGTGTCCAAGTTGCAAGACTCCGCCCCTGATTTCCTACTGCACCAAGTGCGGCGAGCGAATGCTCGACACCAAGGCCAACTGCCCAAGATGCCAAGCTCCGCGATTTGGCTCGGTTTCCATGATTTCTCGGGCATCCACCTTGCCAATCTCTGTTTCTGGGAAGTCCAATGCGCGCCGGTCCGCCGCATTGCTGTCGATGCTATGGCCGGGTCTGGGTCAGATTTACAATGGAGCGGCTCTTAAAGGGGTGGTCCTGTTGGCCGCATCCTCAACCGTAGCGTTTGTTGCTTTCGTATCAATTTTCTTCGGAGTTGCTGCCCAGTTTCCGACCCTCTACATTTCAGGACTAGCCGGCGGCGTGGCCGCGTTGCTCATTTGGGTCTTTTCTATTGTGGGGGCCTATAAATCCGCTAAGCGAATTAGCAAAGGGGACGCTCCGTACAGAACCGATCCCATCACTGCGACGGCACTCTCATTCGTCCTCTGTGGCTTGGGACAGATTTATAACCGGGAGGCAGCGAAAGGCGTGGGCCTCATCGCGGGATTTGCCCTTTGCGCGCTAGGCGCGGGAATCCTCCAGACCGGGGGTGAGATTGCATCCGTGTTCGGCGCTGTAGGTACTGTCCTCGCGGGTGCGCACGCTGTAAACACAGCACCGGCCTGGCTGGAGTCTTTGAGCGGTGTGGGCCTGCTTGGCCGAGGCATTGGTGGTGTGCTGTCACTCGCACTCGTCCTGTTGTGGGTCTTAGGGATGGTTGATGCTTATCGAACGGCATCGAGAGGTTCTTAAAAAAGGTGTCCTCACACAGATTCTTCTGGTTGCCAACGGTCGGTTTTATCTGGCCAAGGCTATCTCTTTAGCCGCACCGGTCGATTGTCTCTTCTAGGGTGCGCTCCGGCAACAATCGATCCGTATGAGTTCGCATCACCGGTTTAGCAACCCGGTGCGCGTGAGAACCAGTTGGGGAGAAGTGCGGAGAGGGGTTCTCTATGGGCGTAAGCTTTGGATACTAGAGCATTTGCCGCAACATGGCAGGTGGTTCTCGTAGCCCTGTAGACGAACTTCACCCCGGAACTTCCAGCCAGACCACTCCCAACGGAGGGAGGCGCAGCGTCAATGAAAATGGCATCCCATGCGAGGGCGAATTCTCGGCCGTCACCGCACCCGCGTTGCCGACGTTGCTTCCACCGTAAATCCCGGAATCGCTGTTGAGGATCTCGCGATAGGTGCCGCCCACCGGTACGCCGATCCGATACGACTCCCGCACCACTGGCGAAAAGTTACATAGACAAACGATACGCCGGCCTGATGACGGCGCGATGCGCATGAACGCGATGATGTTCTCGTCGCCATTGTTGGCGTCAATCCACTGAAAGCCCTTCGGCTCGACGTCGGCTTCCCACAGCGCCGGCTCGGCGCGATAGATGCGGTTGAGATCGCGCACCAGCGACTGCAACCCGCGATGGTCGGCCTCCGCGAGCAGATGCCAATCGAGACTCGCGTCATGATTCCATTCGTGCCATTGGCCAAACTCACCGCCCATGAACAGAAGTTTCTTGCCCGAACGCGCCCACATGTAGGCATAGAGAGAGCGCAGGTTGGCGAACTTGCGCCAGCGGTCGCCCGGCATCTTGTCGAGCAGCGAGCGCTTTCCGTACACGACCTCATCATGCGAAAGGGGCAGCACGAAATTCTCACTCCATGCGTACATCAGCCCGAAGGTGAGATCGCGATGATGATAGCGGCGAAAAATCGGATCGAGGCTGAAGTAGTCGAGCGTGTCGTGCATCCAGCCCATGTCCCATTTGAAGCCGAAGCCGAGACCGCCGACATAAAGAGGACGGCTCACACCCGGCCACGCAGTCGACTCCTCGGCGATCATCAAAACTCCAGGATGCTGGCGGTACGCCTGCCGATTCAACTCCTGGATGAATGAAATCGCGTCGAGATTTTCGCGGCCGCCATGCTCGTTCGGAATCCACTCGCCGGCGGGGCGCCCGTAGTCGAGGTAGAGCATCGAGGAAACGGCGTCCATGCGAATCCCGTCGGCGTGATATTGGGTGAGCCAGTTGTGCGCGCTCGCGAGCAGGAACGTCCGTACCTCATCGCGCGCAAAATTGAAAATGTAGGTCTTCCATTCGGGATGAAAACCCTTGCGCGGATCGAGATGCTCATAAAGCGCGGTGCCATCGAAGCGGCCGAGACTGAACGCATCGGTAGGAAAATGCGCCGGCACCCAATCGAGGATCACGCCGATGCCGCGTTGATGCAGCGAATCGATCAGATAACGGAAATCATCGGGCGTGCCGAAGCGCGCGGTCGGAGCAAAATATCCAGTGACCTGATATCCCCACGAGCCCGCGAACGGATGCTCCATCACCGGCATCATCTCGACATGGGTGAAGCCGAGATCAGCGACGTAGTCACCAAGCTGATGCGCCATCTCGCGATAGGTGAGCGATCGATTGCCCTCGCCGGGCAGTCGCCGCCATGAGCCGAGATGAACTTCGTAGATGGAAATCGGCGAGCGCAATTGATCATGCGCATTGCGTTCCTTGATCCATGCGTCATCGCTGAAAGGTTGCGTGGCTTTGTATACCACCGAGGCGGTACCCGGCGGCACTTCCATCCAACTCGCGAATGGATCGGTCTTGAGCATCAGCGCGCCGTCGCGCGCGCGGATTTCATATTTGTAGCGAGTGCCGGTCATCAGGTCGGGAACGAACATTTCCCAGATGCCGGAACCGCCGAGCATCCGCATCATGTTGAGGCGCCCGTCCCATCCGTTGAAATCGCCGACCACGCTGACGCCGGCGGCATTCGGCGCCCATACTGCGAACGCGACGCCGAGCACGCCCTCGGCCTCGCGAACATGCGCGCCGAGTTTTTCGTACGCCTGCTCATGCTTCTGTTCCGCGAGCAAATACAAATCGAGCTCGCCGAGGGTCGGCATGAACGAGTACGCGGAACGAGTCGTGATGACGCCGCCGCCGGGAAAATGCACCTCGAGGCGATAGGGAAATACCTCGCGCTTTTTTTCGACGAGGACCTCGAAGAGACCTGGCTCGGGTCGAGCGCGCATCGCGCGCGGCGGCTCACCCTCGACGATCAGGTTGACGCTCTCGGCGCCGGGCCGAAACGCGCGCACGATCACGCCGCGCGAGGTCGGATGCGCGCCCAGTATCGAATGCGGATCATGATGACGCAGTTCGAGCAGACGCGTGAGGTCATCTTTCGGAATTTTGGAAAATCCGTCGCTCGCCGCCGTCACAGAAGGTGCGGTTTCATGCAGCTCACTCACCATCGCGCTCCCGAATCCTGTCCCAAGTTGCGTCGGTTGAAGATGTTCGCCACGCGCTCAACTTTGCTGCGGGGGCGCAGCGATGCCGGCGATCTGCGAAATGCCATGAATCGGGATGAAGACCCAGTTGGGGCGATTGTCGAGCTCGTAGCCGAGTTCGTAGATTGCTTTCTCGAGCACGAACGCATCAAGCAGGATCTGCAACTCCTCGCGGTTCTTGGGCAAAATCGCGGTGCCGTCGGCCGTTTCGAGGTAACCCCGCATAAACGCCCACGAGCACCAGGTCTCCCAGAATCGCGCCCACGGTTCCAAAGTAGCAAAATCCGCCTTACCCAACGCGCCGCCCTGGATCTGATTGGTCATCTCGGACAGCGCCGCGTATCCGAATGAACGCAGCATCCCGCCTACGTCGCGCAAGGCTGACCGCTTGCGCCGCCGCTCAGTCAGCGGACGCGCGGGCTCGCCTTCGAAATCGATGATGACGAAATCCTTGCCGGTGTAGAGCATCTGGCCGAGGTGCAAATCGCCGTGCGTTCGCTGGCGCACCACCGAGAGGCGATGCTTCAGGAAGGAATCGAACAGCGCGCCAACTTGATCCTTATGATCGAGCATCGCCTGCGCGCCCGGCTGCAACTCTTTCGGAAGCATTTGCATCCTGCCTCCAAGAAGTCGCATAACGCGCCCTAGCAGGTTGCGCATCGATTGATAGACCGAGCGCTGATAGAGCGACGAGTAAGGCTCGGGCGCAAAGTCCGGATCGTTCTGGTCCACCAGCAGCGCAAGATGAAGCTCGGCGACCCGCCGTCCCATCAGCCGCGACGCATCGAGATACGCGCCGATCATCTCGGTCGCAAGCGGGTCCGCCTCGGCCTGACCGGCCAGCTCCACGATGTGTTTCTCCGGCACAACGGGATGCTCGGTCCTCGTCGCTGCATGCTCGAAGTAGCGTTGCAGTTCGTTCAAGGTGAATTGCCACGCGTCGCCCTGATTCGGTGCGAAGCCCTGCAGGAGCGCGAGGTTTCGCCCTTCCGAGCGGCCGACTTTGTAGTCGATCCATCCAGCCAGCGGCGGCGTGTGGGGATAATGCGCGGTCTCGGTCAGGAAGCGTCCGACCTCGATGTCGGGATTGAGTCCGGTTTCGAGCTTGCGAAAAAGCTTCATGATGAAGCGGTCGCCAAACATGATCGAGGTGTTGCTCTGTTCGGCCTTCAGCATCTTGGGCTCGGGAATTTCGCCGGTCCCGTAAAGTTCGCGGAAGGCGTCGGTCGCGTGCGCGGCAAATTCAGTCGCCTGACCCTTACCGCGCCGCTGGCGCTCGATCAGCGCGAGCATCTCGCGCCCGAACTTCGGGTCTACGGTCGCGTCGTAGAGCACGCCCTCATTGGCACCATTCTTCCCAGCGCCGCTGGCGCCACCACTTGCCCCATTGGTGCTGGCAGGAATTGTTACATCGGCGATGATGTGCTCGGGCCATTGGGAACGCAGATCGCGCGCTTGCTCACCGCTCGCGATTCCGAGCGGCAGCACATAGGTCTCGGGCTCCGCGTTCGCATACTCAATGTTAACGAATGCGATGTGATGTGCATTCTCACCTTCGGAAAGCGGAACCAGGTCTGCGATGTCGGCGTTCTTGATGGTGCGCGCCTTGCTCCGGAACCAGCGGCATCGCGGCAGATATTCCGGCAGTATGCGCCGCAAGGCCTGACGCGTTTGCGCGCGGAGCAGACCATCGGTCGCAGACGTGAGTTGGATCCGCGGAGTCTTGTAGTCCGAGAGATCGGCAACCAAACCGGCGTGCGCCGTCTCGATGGAGAACCATACAAATCCGTGCGGCCCGAGCGTGAGCAGGTACGGCAAATCACCGATCTGCGGAAACGGCGAATGGCTGAACAACTCGATCGGGCACTTGCCTTTGAAGCGCGAGAGGTCGAGCTCGACGTATTGCACGAAGCGCGAAAGATTGGCGACCACCAGGATGCTCTCGTTCTCGAACGATCGCACGTAGGCGATCACGCGCGGATTTTCGGGCGTGAGGAACTCCATGGTGCCGCGCCCGAAAGCCTTGTATTGGCGGCGCAGCGCGATGAGCCGGCGCATCCACCATAGCAGCGAATGGCGATTGGCCTCCTGCGCCTCAACATTGATGGTCTGGTAGTGGTACTCGTAATCGATCACGACCGGCAGAATCAGGCGCTGCGGATTGGCGCTCGAGAAGCCCGCGTTGCGATCGCCGCTCCATTGCATCGGAGTGCGCACGCCATCGCGGTCGCCGAGATAGACATTGTCGCCCATCCCGATCTCGTCGCCATAATAAAGGACCGGCGTGCCCGGCAGCGAAAACAGCAATCCATTGATGAGCTCGACCGCGCGCCGATTATTTCCCAGCAGCGGGCACAGCCGGCGCCGGATGCCGAGGTTGATGCGCATGCGCGATTCCTGCGCATACGCGCGATACATGTAGTCGCGCTCCTCATCGGTCACCATTTCGAGCGTCAGTTCATCGTGATTGCGCACGAACAGCGCCCATTGGCAGGTCGGATCGATAGGCGGAGTTTGCGCCCAAATGTCGGTAAGCGGGAAACGATCCTCCATCCGCACCGACATGAACATGCGCGGCATGATCGGGAAGTGAAACGCCATCTGGCATTCTTTCCCTTCGGCGAGATACGTGACCGCATCCTCGGGCCATTGATTGGCCTCGGCCAGCAACATGCGGTTGGTGAAGTGGCTATCGATGTAGCTGCGCAACTCGCGCAGAAACGCATGCGTCTCCGGGAGATTCTCGCAGTTGGTGCCCTCGCGCTCGAACAGGTACGGCACCGCGTCGAGACGCAGGCCATCGACGCCGAGGCCGAGCCAGAAATCCACCACGCGCAACATTTCCTTGCGCACCACCGGGTTGTCGAAGTTCAGATCCGGTTGATGCGAAAAGAAGCGATGAAAGTAGTAGGACTTCGCCAGCGGATCCCATGACCAGTTCGACGGCTCAAAATCCTGGAAGATGACGCGCGCTTCCTTGTAGCCATCGGAGTTATCGCGCCAGACGTAGAAATCGCGGTCCTTGGATCCGGCGGGAGCGCGCCGCGCGCGCTGAAACCATTCGTGCTGATCCGAGGTGTGATTGAGGACCAGTTCCGTCACCACATGAAGCCCGCGCCGATGCGCTTCGCGCAGGAATGTCTTGAACTCCTGCAGCGTGCCGCAATCAGCATGGACGTCGGTGTAGTTGGAAATGTCGTAGCCGTCATCGCGCATCGGCGAGGGATAGAACGGAAGCAGCCACAAGGTAGTGACGCCGAGCGATTGCAAATACTCGAGCTTCTGCGTAAGGCCGGGAAAGTCGCCGACCCCATCGCCATTGCTGTCGTAAAATGAACGAACACGAAGTTCGTAGAAAACCGCGTCCTTGTACCACAACGGATCGCTGGGTCCGCTTTCTCTTCGCTTCATAGGAGCTTTCCAACTCGCAGGATGTGGGCGGGCTGGACCGCGGGATCGAGCCGCACATAGTTATGATCGGACCAGGTGTAATTTGCGCCAGTGAGTAGATCGGTCACTTCGTAATGCTGACCTGGCCCGGCGCCTACCACTTCCGGCGGGACCAGCGCGGTGCAGTAATGCGTCTGGAACGGGTCAAGGTTCACCGCAACCAGAATGATGTTGCCGCGATTGGGCGACCACTTCGCGTAGCAAAGAATCAGATCGCTATCGGTTTCGAGGAACTGAAGATTCAGAAAATCGTGCAGTGCGACATTCTCGCGCCGTATCTCATTCACCCGCGCGATGAACTCGCGGATATTGCCGGGCTTGTGCCAATCGCGAACCTTGATCTCGTACTTCTCCGAGTTGAGATACTCCTCGGTCCCAGGCACCGCCTCATTTTCGCATAGCTCATATCCACTGTAGATGCCGTAGGAGGACGACAGCGTCGCCGCCAGCACCAGCCTCATCTGGAAGGCGGGCGGACCGCCCTGCTGAAGAATCGGCGCCAAAATGTCCGGCGTGTTGGTAAAGAAGTTGGGCCGGAAGTATTCGCGCATCGGAGTTTTGGTAAGCTCAGTCAGATACTCAGTCAATTCATACTTGCTATTGCGCCAGGTGAAGTAGGTATACGACTGAGTAAAGCCCGCCTTCGCCAAAACCTTCATCATCTTGGGACGCGTGAAGGCCTCCGCGAGGAACAACACCTCGGGATGCGAGGCTTGCACCGATCCAATCAGCCACTCCCAAAAGGCCACCGGCTTGGTGTGCGGATTATCGACCCGAAAAATCTTGATGCCGCGATCTATCCATAAGCTCACGACCCGCAGCATTTCCTGCATCAGACCACGCTGATTGCTGCTATCGAAATCGATCGGATAGATGTCCTGATATTCCTTGGGCGGATTCTCCGCGTACTTGATGCTGCCGTCGGGGCGATGGCTGAACCATTCCGGATGCTCACGCACCCATGGATGATCGGGCGAACATTGCACCGCAAAATCGATCGCAGTTTCCATCCCGAGGTTGGCCGCGGTTGCGATAAAGTGTTGGAAGTCTGCAACCGTTCCGAGCGCTGGATCGATCGCGTCATGACCACCGGCCTCGTTGCCGATCGCCCACGGACTCCCGGGCGCACTATCAGCGCCGTTGAGAGAGTTGTTGGGGCCTTTTCGATTAGTCACTCCGATCGGATGGATGGGCGGCAGATAGACAACATCGAATCCCATGTCAGCGATCGCGGGAAGGCGGCGCTCCGCTTCGCGAAAGGTCGTGGGCTTATTCGGATCGGTCCCCTGCGAGCGGGGAAACATCTCATACCAGGTGCTGAAGCGCGCCTTCGGCCTATCGACGATCAGTTCAAGATAAGGTTCGAAGCGCAGTAGTCCGTGACGTTCGCCGGCGCGCTCGGCCGCATCGATGAGACGCGGTTCCTCAACGATCTTGAGTGCGCTTGCAAATCCATTTTGCGAGGCGCGCAGTTGTTCGAGGCCACGCGCGAGGACCTCGCGATCCGAGGCGGTGGCGCGGCGCGTCATTTTTTCAATCAGCGCGACGCCTTCGAGCAAATCCGAACGAACGTCGCGCCCGGCGATGACTTTCTTCCTGAAATCCGAAAGCCACGACGCGAACAGATCGGTCCACGCTTCGACAGTATAGATGTAGCGCGTGTTTTCAGTGGGGACGAATTCACCGCGCCATCGATCGTTATCGAGCGGCAGCATCGGCGATTCCGCGAAACTTTCGTCGTTCTTGCGGCGATACTTGAGCGCCGCGCGGAGGATCTGATGGCCATCGCGAAAGATGTCCGCTTCGACCGCGCACGGCTCGCCCACGATGCGCTTGGCAGGATGGCGGCCGCCATCAACGGCGGGCTCGACGGCTTCGATGACGATGTGTCCGAGAGTCAGGGGCTGGGTTTTCAACTCGCCCGGAATTTTCGATTGCGCAGACTGAAGCACCATGTCGCACACCTGTTTCGCTTCGGGAGTCTGCCCTGGGTTGGGCGTTTTTCCGCGCCGGAAAAATTTCCGGTGCAGAATTGCGTAACCATAAAATTATACAGGATGCGCGCGAGGCGGACGCAACTACTCGCACGGAAAACACGTAACATCGTGTACGCGCGCATCGCCTTGCGCCGTTCAATGCCGCGACGACCTGCTACGCCATGCAAAAGCTCTATGGGATATTTTTGGGGATATTTTTGCCGATGTTTTTCGGATCGACCGAGTTGTAGTCCTGCTCGATAGCCTGGTCGACCTGGCGCGCGAATCCGTCGTCGGCGCCAATTTTCGGCCCGAGGTAGGTTCCCCATGAAATCGAAACGCGCTCGGTCCAGGTCTCGGGCCGCCATAGCTGCGATCGAATGAAGGCCTTGGCGCAGTGGAAGAAGCATTCCCTTACGGTTACGCGAGTCGCGAGCAATGCGGGCGCGCCGCGCGCCGTCAGCTTGCCGAGGAGTTCGGGATCGGTGGTCAACTCGGCGGTGCCATTGACGCGCAGAGTCTCGCCGGTGCCGGGCAGCATGAACACCATAGCGACGCGCGGATTGGCCATAATGTTCTGCAAACCGAACAGCAGTTTGTTGCCTTTGCGTTCGGGAATCACGATCGTCGAGGGGTTTTCCACCAGCACGAAGCCCGGATGATCCCCCTTGGGCGAGGCGTCCTGATTGCCCTCGGCATCGGCGGTCGCGAGTACGAGGAACGGCGACCGCTTGATGAAGTCGATCGCCATCTCGTCCAGCTCGGTGAGCAACTTCTTGCGCACGATCGCATTCGGCTCGCCGATGAGCCGGCGCAGTTGCTCAATCGAAGTGATGCGATGGTCGTGGTTGTTCGCCATCGGACCCTACTTCTTCTCCAGATGACCGCCGAATTCGTAGCGCATCGCCGAGAGAAGCTTGTCCGCGAATTCATCGGCGCCGCGCGAGGTGAAGCGCTGATAGAGCGCGGCAGTCAACACGTTGGCCGGAACGCCTTCATCGATCGCGGCATCGATAGTCCAGCGACCCTCGCCGGAATCGGAAACCTTGCCTGCGAACTTCGCGAGCTTGGGATCCTCAACCAGCGCGGTCGCGACCAAATCGAGCAGCCACGATGAAATGACGCTGCCGCGCCGCCATACCTCGGCGATATCGGTGAGATTGAAATCGTACTGATACAGCTCGGGATGGCGCAGCGGCGTGGTTTCGGCATCGACCGAATGCTGCTGTTTGCCGACGTTGGCGTTGCGAATGATGTTCATCCCCTCCGCGTAGGCAGCCATGATCCCGTATTCCATTCCGTTGTGAACCATCTTGACGAAATGGCCGGCACCATTGGGACCGCAATGCAGATAGCCATCTTCGGCGGTGCTGCCCTTGATTTTTTCGCGGCCCGGAGTGCGAGGAACAATGTTGTCCTCGCGGCCGGGAGCGAGCGCCGCAAAGATCGGATCGAGGTGCTTCACGACGCCGGTCTCGCCGCCGATCATCTGACAGTAGCCGCGCTCGAGCCCGAACACGCCGCCGCTGGTTCCGGAGTCGACGTAATGGATTCCCTTGGCGCTCAGCGCTTTGGCGCGATTGATGTCATCGATGTAGTACGAGTTGCCGGAGTCGACAATGATGTCGCCCTTTTCGAAGCGGCTGGAGAGTTGCGCGAGCGTCTCCTCGACCGCGGCCGCCGGTACCATCATGAACGCGACGCGGGGCTTTTTGAGCTTCGTGACAAAATCGTCAAGCGTGGTGCTCGCGACCGCGCCTTCCTTGGCGAGATCCTTGGCGGTCTGCGGATTGACGTCATAGACCACGCATTCGTGACCCTTGCGGGTCAGACGGCGTACCATGTTCGCACCCATTCGTCCTAAGCCGACCATTCCCATTTGCATATTCGTGACTCCTTGTCCGGCGCGCCTTTTTCCCCGCTGCCGTATGAAGTAATACTGAGGCCGTGTTTTCGCAATGGCTCGTGGAATGAATACCGCGATGGCGCCGCGGCAACTGATCATCGGGTTGGACGCGATGGAATGGGACCTGGTGAAAAAATGGGCTACCGCGGGCAAGCTGCCGACCTTCGCGCGGCTGATGCGCGAGGGCACGCAGGCAGAACTATCGACGGTGGCCGATCGCTTTCCCGATCAAGCGTGGAGTTGTTTGTGCTCCGGGGTCAACCCCGCCCATTTCGCGCGCCACTTCTATACCCAATACGATCCCGAAACCGGCGGCCTCAAGCACATGCCCGATTCGTCACCGGGAGCAAGGTATTTCTGGAACTATCTGAGCGACGCGGGACGACGCGTCGCGGTGCTCGATGTGCCGCACGTCGGCGAGAGGGGACAGCTCAATGGCTATCAGCTCTCTTGGGGACCCCATGCACCGCAAGAACCTCTCTACTCGACGCCTGCGTCGTTGCTCCACGATGTAAACCGGCGCTTCGGACGTCATCCAGTGGGGGAATGCGATGGCGCCACATCCGACCGGGCGCGCGCCGCGCTGCATCGCCGCATCATTAAGGGAATAAAGGCACACGGTGAACTGTTCCGCCACTACGTCGCGAACGGGGATTGGGACGCGTTCATCGCGGTATTCGGCGAGCCGCACTGTGCGGGACATACCTACTGGCACGACATGGATCCGAACCATCCGCGTCACGATGCGAAAGCTTCGAATCAATTTGCCGGAGCGATTGAAGAAGTCTATCGCGCGATTGATCGCGAGGTCGGCGCGATCATTCAAGCTGCGGGAGCGGACGTTCGCGTTTACATCTTATCCGCGCATGGGATGGGCCCGCTCTATCACGCGTCGTGGAATCTTCAGGACATGCTCGACGAGTGGGGCTACGGAGCTGCCAAAAAAACCGCGCGCCCGAGCGATAGATCACGCGCGGGAAGCGTCAACTTCTGGCGCACTCTGAGGATGGTCGTTCCCGGGCGTCTTCAATACGCGATCTATGCGGCGCTGCCGCTGCGATTGCAGAACGAATTCGTATTTCGCTTCTATCGGGGCAATCGCTCATGGGATCGATGCCGCGCCTTTGCAATCCCAAACAATGATTCAGTGGGCTCGGTTCGTATCAACCTCAAGGGACGTGATCGCTACGGTATGGTCGAGCCGGGTAGCGATTACGAGAAAATCTGCGACGACATCTGTGCTGCGCTCGCGGAGCTGACAGACTCGGTCACGGGAAAGCCGGTGGCGCAATTTATCTCGCGAATTCAGCGTGAGTTGAGCGGCCCATATCTCGAAAGATTTCCCGACATCACCGTGCGATGGGATTCGTCATTCCCGTGGTCCTCCGTGCATTCGCCCAAATTCGGCACCATTCAACTGCGCACGCAGGACCTGCGCACAGGTTCGCATACCGCACACGGATTCCTGATCGCGGCCGGCAATGGTATTCCGAGTGGCGCGACGATCGCGGGCGCATCGATTTACGACATCGTACCGACGATCCTCGATTTCGCAGGCGTTCCGTCGCCCGCGGCATGCGAAGGGCGTCCGCTGTTTCGCGAAGGATAAAGGCGTGATTATCGAAGCGGTGATTTGGGATTTCGGCGGGGTTTTCACCAGCTCTCCGTTCGACGCTTTCAACCGTTATGAGGTCCAACGCGGCTTGCCCAAGGACCTCATCCGCACCGTCAACCGCACCAATCCCGATTCGAATGCATGGGCACTCTTCGAGCGTGGCGAGATCGACAGCCGCGCCTTCGATCAAAAATTCTTCGAGGAGTCGACCGCGTTGGGTCATCCTCTGCGCGGCGCCGAAGTTCTGCCGCTACTCTCCGGCGAGGTGCGGCCTCGAATGGTCGCGGCGCTGCTCGCTTGCAAGCAGCGCTTCAAGGTTGGATGCATCACCAATAACGTCATTCATGGCCACGGTCCGGGGATGGCGGCGACACCGGCGGGCGCCTCGCGGGCGAGCGACATCATGCAGCATTTCGACGCCATCATCGAAAGCTCCAAAACCGGCATCCGCAAGCCCGATCCGCGCGTGTACGTGATGATGTGCGAGTTGCTCGGCGTCGCGCCCAACGCATGCGTGTATCTCGATGACCTCGGAATCAATTGCAAGCCTGCCGCGCAGCTCGGCATGGCAGCAATCAAGGTGATGTCCGAGGCGCAGGCCTTGGCCGACCTCGAACGCGCGACCGGGCTGAGCTTCCCAGAAATCATCGTGTCGGAGTGAGGCTTAAGGATCGCTCGGCAGGCTAGGCGCTCATTAATCCACGCGGCGAGTTCCGGGGCTTGCCAACCTCACTTTATCAGCTGGAACAGATTGCTGTAGTCGTCGGTCCAGGGACGCACGCGGGGCACCCGGTCGCGAGGTTCCAGGCGGGCAGAGATTTCCGGCTGACCCAGCACCTTGTCGTTGTGCGCGAGCAGCACCCAGTCGCTTGACCAATCCACCACATCCTTCTCGTCGACGTGTACGAAGCCGTAGAGCAGATTCAGCTCGCGGCTATGCTCCGCAAGCACCGGCCGCAGATCGAGATAGAGGTTGGAAATATGCACCGCCAGTACGCCGTCAGGCTTCAACTCGCTCAGGTAGATAAGCATCGCTTCGCGCGTTAGCAGATGCGTCGGAACGGCGTCACCGTTGAACGCATCGATCGCGAGCACGTCGAACTGCTGCGAATGTCCTGCGGCGAGTTCTCGCTCCATCGAAAGCCGCGCGTCGCCGGGAACGACCGTCACTTGCGCACTGGTATCGCGGAGAAAGCTGAAATATCCATGCTGATCGCTGGCGACGCCGATGACCGCCGGGTTTATTTCGTAGAAGCGAAAGTAATCGCCGGGCCTGCCCCATGCCGCAATAGTGCCGACACCAAGACCGACCACCCCGACCCGCAACGTTTCGGACTGCGCGCGACACGGATGATTCAGCAGCACCAGGCCTATTCCACTGTTGAGGCAGTAATACGTGGTCGGGTAGTAACGGAGCCGCGGGTAGGTCGAGGAAAAGAACTGCTTGCCGTGGGTAATGCGGCCATTCATGAGCTGATATGAATGCCAGCGATGATCTGGCGCCTCGTCCTCGACCACGCGAAACACGCCATAGAAGTTGCGGGTGATCCAGAGCGTGTCATGCATCGCGATTGCGATCGTATCGATATAGACAGCGGCAAGAATCGCGATCGCTGCCGCCATCGAGAGCTGCGTGACGATCCCCGGCCGTGCGAGCGGCCACGGCGGATTTTTCCGTCGCACCATTAGCGCTACGGCCGCGACCATCGCGAAAGCGACGGCGGCGCAAATCCACGTATGCACGACCAGCCCTATAATCAATGGGAACATCAGCGCGACGGTCAGGATCGCGATGCCGGCGGCAGACGTACGGTGATAAGTCCACGACGTGCGGTCGCGTATCAGCGAAATCGTCATCAGAACCACGCAGGTCCAGACCGCAAATCGAAAATCCCAGAACCCGCTGAACAAAAGCGGAGCAACTACGACTGAAAATAAGCCGCCCAGCGCACCTCCTGCCGACACCATCAGGTAAAATGCCGTCAGATCGCGCCGATGTGGTTTAAGACGGACGAGCTCACCATGACAGACCATGCACCCCGCGAACATCAGCAGCGACGAATTTCCGATCTCCAGCAGTAGAGTCACTGTTGTCGGCGAGAGAACCGCGCGCCCAACAATGGGAGCGATTCGATCGATATAAATCACGACGAGGAAGCTCGAGAAAATCGCGACACCAAGTAGCGGATGAAAAATCCCGCGCCGGTACCATCGCTCGCTGTCGAAACAGATGATGAAAGACAACAGATAAAGAGCTAGCGGCAGAATCCATAGAAAGGGAATCGGCGCGGTATCCTGCATCATCTGGCCGGTGCCGCCATAGATCAGAAGCGAAGCGCACGCCGGCAGCAAAACCCAGAGCATTCTGGTGCCGAGGCTGGAGTTCTCGATTGCCACCTCGCCGTCTTTTTCCGGCACGCGCGACCGGGCACCCAGCACAGGCATCGCACAGAGCACCATTCCGACCGCAAAGGCGACATAGCAGCAGGACCAGAGATTCGCCTGCAACTTGAGCGACAGATTCGGCTCGACCACGAAGGGATAGGCGAGCAGCGCGATCAAGGAACCGAAATTCGAAACGGAATAGAGACGGTAAGGCGAGGCGTCGTGATAAACGCGCGCAAACCACCATTGCAACAGCGGCGCGGTCGCGGAGAGCGCAAAGTATGGCAATCCGATACTTGCGGACAGCATCAGCAGGATGCGCGCCGCCGGAAAATCCTCGCTCACTGGCTTCCAGCTCGCCCTGGGCATGATCGGGGATTTCCAAAGCAGAGCAGAAAACATCATCACGACGATGCAGATCGTGATCAGCCCGAGATGAATGGTGATCTGACGGCGCGGCGACAGCTTGGTGCATATCAGATGCGCGTAGGTGTAGCCGGCGAGCAGCAGTGTCTGGAAAAACAGCAGGCAGGTAGTCCAGACGGTCGGAGCTCCGCCGAACCAGGGCAGAATGTATTTGGCGACTATCGGCTCGATCTGGAACAGCAGAAATGCGCCGAGGAAAATCGTAAGGGCGTAAATACGCATCAGCGACAGACGAACCGCACGATGAGCGCCACGCTAATTAAGTCGCTCCAAACCGACTATGGTCTTTCGGAGCTCAGCGGGACATTCCGGCTTGAACGCTCATCTTCCCTTGGGAATGAACCCCGGGATGCCTGTGTCAACAACCGAATTGAGCCTGACTCGCGTAGTGATCCCTTGAGTGATGTCTTCGATGGCGTTATCGGGAAGAGCCGAGATATCAAAATTTTCCTCGATGTAGCGGATGCTTGTAGCTGTGGTGAGAGGAGCCGTGCCGCGCTGCAGCGCCCAAGCTAGTAGGACTTGAGCGGGGGTTTTGTTGACGCGCTTCGCAATGACGGTGATCACAGGATTGTCGATCAACTTGGGTTCAATACCATGACCCAAAGCAGCGAAGGCCTGCATCACGATGCCATTCCTCTTGCAATAGTCGAGCAGATCCCATTCAGGGAGATACGGATGGGATTCGACCTGAACAGCAGCTGGCTTTACGCGAGCGATATCGAACACCTCTTTCAGCTGTCCCAAATTGACGTTCGACAGTCCGATCGCCTTGCACCGACCTTCGTCCACCAGGCTTTCTAAAGCCTTCCAGGTATTCGTCAGAGTCGTCGCGTCGTCATAAATCACATTACCGTTTTTGTCTCTCGGGTCTTGCTCGTCGCCGGGTTTAAAAGCGAATGGAGTATGGATGCTGTATAGATCGACATAGTCCAGTTGCAGTCTTTTCAGACTTGCCTCGAAGGCGGGCTTAACGCGTTCGGGACGATGATTGTTGTTCCAGAGCTTCGTACCTACAAAAACGTCCTTCCGT
>Ga0182024_10004250_pt1 | contig 33156 bp, 31 predicted proteins | sample P32metaG_FD_120480 | JGI IMG/M metagenome (GOLD analysis project Ga0182024, IMG submission 120480) | Permafrost microbial communities from Stordalen Mire, Sweden - P3-2 metaG (Illumina Assembly) | ecosystem: Environmental > Terrestrial > Soil > Wetlands > Permafrost | place: Sweden: Stordalen... | reverse complement strand
GTATCTCTCGGACGGCGCCACGTTCGAGAAAGCGATTTATCAATACATCAAAGCCATCAATAAGGGATTGCTGAAAGTCTTCTCGAAGATGGGTATCTCCACGCTGCAGAGCTATCGCGGCGCGCAGGTGTTCGAAGCCATTGGCCTGAACAAGGAAGTCATCGAGCGATACTTCACCGGCACCTCGTCGCGAATCGAGGGCGTCGGACTCGACGTCCTGGCGCGCGAAGCCGTGATGAAGCACGAGCTGGCGTTCCAACCTCTTAAGGATGCCGACACGGAGCTTCCGGTCGGCGGCAGTTACGCCTGGCGGGTGCGCGGCGAGTATCACCTGGTGAATCCGTTGACCGTAAGCAAGATGCAGCACGCCGTGCGGCAGAATAACTTCGCCACTTTTCAGGAATACACCGACCTGATCGACAAGGAAAGCCGCCAACTCTGCACGCTGCGCGGCCTGTTCCAGTTCAAGTCCGCCACGCCCGTGCCGATTGAAGAAGTGGAGCCTGCGAGCGAAATCGTCAAACGATTTGCCACCGGCGCGATGTCGTTCGGATCGATTTCGAAAGAAGCGCACGAGACGCTGGCCATCGCCATGAATCGGATCGGAGGCCGCTCGAACACCGGCGAGGGCGGCGAAGACGAAGAGCGTTACAAGCGGGATGCGAACGGTGACCTGCGGCGCAGTTCGATTAAGCAGGTCGCGTCCGGCCGTTTTGGCGTGACTACGCATTATCTGGTAAACGCCGACGATCTGCAGATCAAGATGGCGCAGGGTGCGAAGCCCGGTGAGGGCGGCCAACTGCCCGGTCACAAGGTGGACGACGTCATCGCGAAAGTGCGCCATTCGGTGCCGGGCGTGGGCCTGATTTCTCCGCCGCCGCACCATGACATTTATTCGATCGAAGATCTCGCGCAGTTGATTTACGATCTCAAGAACGTCAATCCGCAGGCGCGCATTTCCGTCAAGCTTGTAGCCGAGGTGGGCGTCGGCACCGTCGCCGCGGGAGTGTCGAAGGCGCATGCCGATGTCGTGCTGATCAGCGGTCACGATGGCGGCACCGGAGCGTCTCCGTTAACTTCGCTGAAGCACGCGGGAGCGCCCTGGGAGCTGGGACTCGCGGAAACCCAGCAGGTACTTGTGATGAACGATCTGCGCAGCCGCATTCGCGTGCAGACCGACGGCAAACTGCAAACCGGCCGCGACGTGGCGATAGCGGCACTGCTGGGCGCGGAGGAATTCGGCTTCTCGACGATGCCCCTCGTGGCGATGGGTTGCATCATGATGCGCAAGTGCCATCTGAATACCTGCCCCGTCGGGATCGCGACTCAGGATCCTGTGCTGCGCGCCAAGTTCACCGGCGAGCCGGAGCACGTCATTAATTTCTTCTTCTTCATCGCCGAGCAGCTGCGTCAGATTATGGCGCAGCTCGGTTTCCGCAAGGTGGACGATATGGTGGGGCGCGTCGACATGCTCGAAACGCGCGATGCCATTGACCACTGGAAAGCCCGCGGCCTCGACTTCTCGTCGATCCTCTACAACCCGCAGGTCCCCTCGCGCATTGGGCGCCATTGCACCATCGCGCAGGATCACGGTCTCAATGAAGCGCTGGACTATAAGCTGATCGACCATGCGCGTGATGCGATCGATAACAAAGCCCCGATCATAATCAAGCTCCCCATTCGCAATGTGCACCGCACGGTTGGCGCCATGCTTTCTGGTGAGATCGCGCGCAAATACGGGTCGGTGGGATTGCCGGATAATACGATCCGCTTTGAGTTCACCGGATCCGCCGGTCAGAGCTTCGGGGCGTTTCTTGCCAAAGGCGTCACGCTCGAACTGGAAGGCGACGCGAACGATTACGTCGGCAAGGGCCTTTCCGGCGGCCGCCTGATTGTCTATCCGCCGGAAGCTTCGACCTTCGTCCCGGAAGAAAATATTTTGGTCGGCAACGTCGTGCTCTACGGGGCGACCAGCGGCGAGGCGTTCTTCAACGGCATGGCGGGCGAGCGTTTCGCAGTGCGCAACTCCGGCGCTACCGCGGTTGTGGAAGGGTTGGGCGATCACGGTTGCGAGTACATGACGAACGGTCTTGTGATTGTGCTCGGCAAAACAGGCCGGAATTTCGCCGCCGGCATGTCGGGCGGTATCGCCTACGTGTTGGATGAAGCCGATGAGTTCGTGAAATACCGCTGCAACAAAGCCTCGGTGGATCTGGAGCAGGTATTCGATCCGGCCGACCAGCATGTTTTGCAAACCACGATCTACCGTCACTTCGACGCCACGGGAAGTCCGCGCGCCAGGAGAATTTTGGAAAACTGGAACGCCATGCTGCCGAAATTCGTGAAGGTGTTCCCGCACGAATTCAAGCGAGTGATGAAGAAGGCCGCCCAGCACGAAACAATCACGCGCCGCGCCACGGTTGGCGAGTCACGCCCGGTGCTCCATGGCTAATCGTGGCGTACGCACTCTTGCGTGCCGCGTCGAGACTCATCTCGACGCCCTGGCTGGGGTTCCCCATCATGGGTAAAGTCTCCGGTTTTCTCGAATACACGCGCGAAGTCCCGGACCGCCGCCCCGTCGACGAGCGCGTCAACGACTGGTTCGAGATCTACAATCCGTTCCCCGAGGAAAAGATCAAGCTCCAGGGCGCGCGCTGCATGGATTGCGGCATCCCCTTCTGCCACACAGGATGCCCCGTATCGAACATCATTCCCGACTGGAACGATCTGGTCTGGCGCGGCCGCTGGCGCGAAGCCAGCCGCGTCCTGCATGCGACCAACAATTTCCCGGAGTTCACCGGCCGCATTTGTCCCGCCCCCTGTGAAGCGGCGTGCGTGCTGGGCATCAACGAGCCGGCCGTGACGATTAAGAATATCGAAAAGACAATCGTCGATCGCGCCTGGGAAGAAGGTTGGATCGTTCCCGAGCTGCCTCCCTACCGAACGGGCAAGCGCGTCGCGATAGTTGGTTCGGGTCCGGCCGGGCTTGCCGCGGCACAGCAGCTGGCGCGCGCCGGGCACTCCGTAACGGTCTTTGAAAAAGCCGATCGCATCGGCGGCCTTCTGCGCTACGGCATTCCGAATTTCAAGATGGAGAAGCATCTGATCGACCGCCGGATCGCGCAGATGCGCCTCGAGGGCGTCAAATTCGTAGTGAACGCGCATGTCGGCGGGAGTGTTCCAACCAGCGATCTGCGCCGTGATTTCGACGCCATTCTGCTTGCCGGCGGTGCCGAACATCCGCGCGATCTTCGCGTGCCCGGACGGGAGCTCAAGGGCATTCACTTCGCCATGGACTTTCTGCCGCAATCGAACAAGATCTGCGAAGGCGATAGCGTGCCGGACCAGATCCTCGTGACCGGGAAACGCGTCGTGATCATCGGCGGCGGCGATACCGGCGCGGATTGTCTCGGCACTTCACATCGTCAGAAGGCCGCGCACATTTCGCAGTTCGAGTTGCTGCCGAAGCCGCCCGATTCGCGCGCGCCTCACACGCCGTGGCCCCTCTGGCCGATGCAGTTGCGCGTCGAGAGTTCGCATGAAGAAGGAGGACTGCGCGACTGGAGCGTGTCGACCGTCCGGTTCAGCGGCGATGCGCACGGAAATGTAACGAAGCTTCACGGGGTGCGCGTCGGCGCGCCGCCGAAATTCGAGGCGCTGCCCGGCTCGGAGTTCGAAATGGATGTCGATCTGGTATTGCTCGCCATGGGATTTACCGGCCCCGTGCGCGGCGGTTTGATCGATGAGCTTGCCGTGAAACTGGACGCCCGCGGTAATGTCGCGACCGACCAGCGCTATATGTCATCGGAAGAAGGTATCTTCGCGGCGGGTGACACGCGGCGCGGACAATCGTTGGTCGTCTGGGCTATCGCGGAAGGGCGGAAGGCGGCACGCGGAGTGGACCAGTTCCTGATGGGAACTTCCAAATTGCCCGACTAGAATTCCTCGACTCCGAGCATTGCTTCCCCGTGGTAAAGCTGGGCGGTCTTTTGCTCGGCGGGCTGATTTTCAAGGTCCTCGCGATCATCGAAAATCCAGCTGTGCGCCCACACGATTGCGGTGAGGGCCGACAAAACCACGATGATCACTGCAGGCGTATCCATGGGTATGGATTTACGGTACTACTCATGAAATAACAATGCAAGCATCATTCTAAAGACACGCGTAGCGCGTGACAGAACCATGATGACGCGAGGAAACAGGGAAGTCGGGAGTGATCGAGGTAGCGCGGCTAATCGAAACTATTTCTTAGACTTGCCGTGATTGGCGTGTCCGCCGCGATGTACGATCAGCCAGTGGCGGGTCCAAAGAACCAGGAGCAGTACGGTCAGGGCGATAATAAGCGTTTCAGGTATATCAAACATACGAATTCACCCGATTCAATGTATTGATTTACGCTACTCCTCATCCGATAGCAATGCAAGAATATCTTTTTTATGAGTTGCATCTGATTCTGACCAGAAGCTTCGCAAGTGGCAGTAGTTACATTAGTTATCGGAGATTTCACTGCACTGCGGTAAGATTTTCCATATGAGCGCTTTCGCTCAAAAATGGCGTTTTTGCCTCGTTTTGACCGGTATAGTGATATCGGCGGACGCGCAGGAATTCGAAGTCGCCACAGTGAAGCCTTCTGCCGCGATGAGCCTTGACCCCAATCGAGCCAAGGCCATGGCCATGCTATTTGTAGTGCGCCCGCCGGGTCTTATTGAAATGGTTGATCCGGGACGAGTACGGATGACGAACTATTCGTTACTCGATTTGATTGCCGCCGCATGGCGTGTCCGGGCGACTCGGCTGTCCGGCCCGGGATGGATGGCGGACCAGCGCTTCGACGTTGAGGCCAAAGTGCCCGACGGTACCCCGCGAGGCCAAGTCAACGAGATGCTTCAGGCGCTTCTTGCAGAAAGGTTCGGGCTCAGACTGCACCAGGAGACGAGGACGTTGTCAGGATTCGCGCTCGTCGCGGCAAAAAGTGGACCCAAGCTCAAGATACCGGAGCCTGTCGTCCCCACGAGCCAACTGCCTTTCCCCGTGCCAAAACCACCATCCGATCTCCGGCGCGGTGGTTCGCACTTTCACTTCACGAGAATGACCATGGAGTCTCTGTGCAATTTCTTGTCGACCAAAACCAATGGCCCGGTGATCGACATGACAGGGCTGACGGAACAGTATGACATTGAACTGGAAACCTGGCCGGACACTCCGGATGATCCCGGCGTTACGATCTTCGAAGCTGTTGAGCGGTTGGGACTCAAGCTGGAATCGCGCAAGGTACCGATCGAGACACTGGTTGTCGATCAGGTCGCGAAGACGCCGGCGGCGAACTGATTCCGCCTTTACGGCCGCACCGGGTATCATCGGCTCGACCATAGCCCTGATCGTGTAAAGGCCACGCCAGGTTGCCAACAGTTGCGAACCTGCGGCCGATTGCCAATCGGCGTGTGCCAGAATCAGATAGCGATGACGCGCCGTGAAGCTCTGCGGTATTTGTCGACTCTGCCTGCCCTGCGTTTGCTGGGCCAGAATCGAAGCGCACAGGGCGACGGCTCCGTTGTGCGCGATTCTCAAAGACCCGATTCTTTCAAGGTTTACAGCGAGAGCCCGCGATTGTTGCTGCGCCCCCAGCGGCTCAAGCTGCTGCGCCGCGAGCGCGAGCGGCGATCGCTCCGTTGGGATCAGTTCGAAACTCTCTGGGCCGGCCACGCCCCATTTCCTGAGTTGGGCTGGGTTCAGGCTCTCCGATTTCAAATCGCAGACGACCGGGAGGCCGGGACGCGCGCAGTCGCATGGGCGGTCGGTCCGGCGGATATTCAACGGACCGACGACGTGCGCCAGATGGCCCTCATCGCCGACTGGTGCGAACCGCTGATTTCCGGCGACGACAAGAGCCAACTTCTCGGCAAACTTCTGCGTGCAGTGAACGACCCGCGGCCGTTGAAGACTCTGGCGGATGCGGGTGCGAAAGTTTTCGCGGCTGTCGCGTTGGCCGAAGGTCAGCCGGCCGCCGGCCAGAAGGCGCTCGAAGCGCTCTTCGAGGGTTTCTGGAACCGAACCTTCATCGCATCGCTGCGGGACGCAAAAGCCTCCGTCCCGAATGCCGACGCTTACGCGATGCTCGAGATTCTGCATGCGGTTCGGGACAACCTGAATTTCGATCTGCGCGACACCTTTCCGGCGTGGTTCAAGCAGTATCCGCTGCTGCACCTGATGGCGCACTATCCGGCGCCGTGGCCGGGGTCGGAGAATGAATTCCGCATACCCGCCGATGAAACGATCGCGAACGCGGGGCCGGACGTGCGCAAGGCGGCGCTTTCCCGCGCGGCCGAATTGGCAATGGTGGCTTACGACGCGAATGCTCCGTCGTCACAACTCCTGCAGGGCTGGGTGACCAACGACAGGTTTCTGCTGCGGGGCGCATTCGGCATTCCGTATGAGTTCCTGTGGGCGAATCCCTACCAGCCTGGATTGAGCTACTACCATGTGCCGCTGGCACTGCACGACGAGATTGGGGGACAGCTGTTTGTCCGTTCGTCGTGGGAAGACGACGCGGAATGGGTGGGCTTCTTCGGCGGAGAACTGCAGTTATTCAGGGACGGCGGGGTGACACGGGTGGATCCAAAAGCGGCGCGGGAGCCTTTGGATCTCGATGCCGCAGTGGTGTTTTTCGCGCGCGAATCGAAACAGTTCCTGGTTCCCGGCTCAACGGCGAAAGAAGCCGATGCCGCGGTGTTTATGGTTGGTCTCGACCCGCGCCGTTCGTATCACATCGAGGTCGACGGAGAAGAGATGATCGAGGAGACGGCCGATCCGGGGGGGATCATTTTCCTTCCGTCAGTGCCGGCCGGAGGCGTCAGACTGGGACCGGCACCCGTTCTGTCCTGATGGCTCTTGTGGGGCGGGCCATCGCCTTTCGTGGCCTGCCTTTGGCCGCATAAATTGAAGGCGACTAAAAACGATCGCCTGTTCCACGGCTATTTGTTTAGAACGCCCAACGCCACAGGCTGGCGCCCACGGTATACCCCGCTCCCACAGCGGCGAACATTACGAGGTCGCCTTTGTGCAGCCGCCCTTGCGTGATTGCATCGCGGGTGGCCAGCGGAATGGTGCCCGCAGTCGTATTCCCGTACTGACCGATATTCATCATCACCTTCTCCATGGGAAGCCCAAGACGCTCGGCGGTCGCATGGATAATACGGCGATTGGCCTGATGCGGAATCAGCAGGTCGAGATCGGATGGGGTGAGGCCGTTGCGCGCCAGCAGCGCGGTGCAAACCTCATACATCTTCAGGACGGCGTACTTGAAGACCTGCGCGCCTTCCTGGTGCACGTAATGCATCTTCTTTTCGACCGTTTCGGCGCTTGCCGGTATGCGGCTTCCACCCGCGGGCATCTTCAGATAGGAACCACCGGAGCCGTCGATTTCGCCGATGAAATCGATGAAGCCCGGGGCGTCCGCTCCGCCGCCGTTCGCGCCGGGTTCGAGCAACATCGCTCCCGCGCCGTCGCCGAAGAGTACGCATGTGGTGCGGTCTTCGTAGTTGAAGATCCGGCTCATGGTATCGGCGCCGATCACGAGAACCTTCTTGTGCGTTCCGGCGGCGACGAAACTCGCGCCCGTTACGAGTCCGTAGACAAAGCCGCTGCATGCCGCGACGAGGTCGAAGCCCCACGCTTTCGACGCTCCGAGGTTGTTCTGCACCAGGCACGCGGTGGAAGGGAAGAGCATGTCCGGCGTAACAGTGCATACCAGGATCGCGTCGAGCTCGGTCGCGTCGACTCCCCGCTGCGCGAGCGCGGCCCGGGCGGCGCAGGTCGCAAGGTCGGAAGTCGCGACGTCCGGCGCCGCGATGTGGCGTTCCGATATCCCCGTGCGGTCCAGTATCCATTCGTTATTGGTCTGGACCATCTTTTCCAGATCGGCATTGGTCAGGACGCCGGGCGGAACGTAACACCCGACGGCGGTAATTTCAGCTTTGGTGGCGGCCATCAGTGAGAAATAAGTAATCTTCTATTATGGTCGATGAGAGCGTGATGCAGGGAAATTTTCTAACGCCCGTGAATGTCGCGAGCGCTCTTTTTTTCGAATCGGCCCCGGAGCTTTTCCGGCGGGTCCATCGCGAGCTCCGGCCGCGCGCGCCGGTGCCCGATATAGCCGTCGAGTACAAACGCTTCGCGAATGCCAACAGCGATGTGCGGCTGGACGGCGGAGCGATACGGGTTCGCATCAGCGATTTGCTGGAGAGCGCGCCCGCGCCGGTTACCGAGGCGCTGGCTCACATCCTGCTTGGCAAGCTCTACCGAAAGCCCGCCGCCCGGCAATACGTGCATCGATACCGGCTTTATCTGAACAGGAAGGACGTGCGCCGGCAGATCGGCGTGGTCAGACGGACGCGGGGCCGAAAGGCGCATGCCGGCCCGCAGGGCCTGGTGCACGATCTGGAACAGATTTTCGAAGAGATGAACGCGCGGTATTTCGGCGGGATGATGGCGCGCCCCGCGCTCGGCTGGAGCCACGTCCGGTCGCGCACCCGGTTGGGGCACTTCGACCCGTCCCACAACATGATCGTAATCAGCCGCATTTTCGACGACGCGCGCTCGCCGCGGCTGGCGCTTGAGTATGTGATGTATCACGAGATGCTGCATCTGCAATATCCGGTGGATCACAGCGGCGCGCGGCGGTGCGTTCATACGAAGGAATTCAAGGCGCACGAGAAGCTTTTTCCGCAGTTCAGGGAAGCCAGGGCGCTGCTGCGCAAACTGTCGTGACTACTGAAACGTCTGGTTGAGCAGTCCGGCGAGGCGGTAGCCGGCCTTCGCCAGCTGCTCCCGGATCACGGGCAGCGCGAGGCTGACGTACTCGTCATTGATCGAAATGTGCAGAGCGGCAACAGCCTGCCGTTCAGTGTTGCAGGCCGCTTGGTCGGCAGTTCCCAAAGCAGCAGGCGCAACCGGAATCGGAGGTTTCAAATTAGCGTAAGTCACGGTGGAAGCCAGCGCGTGGCTTTCCCAAGTCCAGGCTAAAACGTCAATCTTCGATTCATTGAAACCTTCATCGAGGCTTCGCGCGTATTGCGCCTGCGTCATCTTTTGGGCCGCAAGATCGCGCTCGATGATCTTATAGTCCCAGATGGCGTGAAGGTTCTCGGGCTTCGCCTCCAAGAAGAAGTTGATCTCCGTGCAGTTGCCGCCGCGGTCGTGATTGTCGGTGGCGTGGAGAGGTTGCGACAAGTCGCCCACGAAATGAATTACGTAGCGCAGGGCCTTTGCACGCACCGGTGCGGGTTGGCTCTTGTCCCTCATGAGCGCCCATTCGAATTCGATCGCACTTACGATACAGCCGGGTTTGCCCTCAACCGGCTTGCACCATTTCATTACGGCTGAACCCGCCTTCATAGCCAGCGGAATATCGATGAAGTGCCAGTCCCCGGTCTTCTCGACGTTCCTTGCGTCGTCAGCCCAGGTTGCGGAGTCCGCCATGAGGTCGCTCGGGCGGTCTTTGCAGAAACGGGTCAATGCAGGGTCGATGGGGTTTTCGCGAAGCAGCTGGTCGACCGCGTTCGATGCCGCGGGAGTCAAGTGGGCGCGGGCAATCAGCGCGATCATCTGATGGCCTTCACAGCCCCATCCAAAAGCCGGGGCCGTAGCGAACGGCATCACTGCGAGAAGGGCGAGAACGGATCGCATGACCGATTATTTCAAATGCCGCCGCAGCGTCCAGGCATCGGGGTGAGTATTTTCGCGTTCGAGCTTCTTCCAGTCGTCGGTGACATCGATCAATTTGCCGGTGAGGTGGTTGGATCTTTCGGAAGCCAGAAAGAGGGCAATCTGGATCTGCTTCTCCGCGGGGATTCCTCCGGTCAGGCGGATTTGTTCGGCTTCTTCCACTTCTTTGGAGCCTGCACGCTCGCCCGCATCGAGAATCTCGTCGGTCATGCTTGTATAGGCGCCGCCGGGCGAGAAACAGTTGATTTGGACGTTATGGTTCCGCACTTCTTCGGCGACGCTTTCCACGAACCGGACGACTGCCGCCTTGCTCGCACTGTAGGGCGCGAAGTTCGGACGCGGATTCGAGGAGGAGCCGTCGGCAATCACGATAATTTTCCCACTGCGCTTCTGAATCATCTGAGGCAACACGGTCCGGCAGGCATTCATGACGCCGATCACGTTGGTCTCAAATATCTCTTTCCAGTCGCGCGGCTTGTGCTCCACGAGAGGTCCGATCGGGCCCAGAACAGCCGCGTTGGCGACCAGCACATGCACATCCCCATAGATGTCCGTCATCCGGCCGACGGCAGCGGACAGCTGTTCGAAATCCCTCACGTCGGCGCGAAACCGATGAGCGCTGCCACCGGCGTCTTCGATTTCGAGTTTGGTGACATCCAGTTCTCCCTGGCTGCGGCCGAGGAGTCCGACGCGCATCCCGGCTTTGGCGAAACCAATAGCAAGGCGCTTGCCGATTCCGCGCCCGGCACCGGTGATCAACGCGGTCACGTGCTGGTGCGAGTTCAAAAGGGTATTCTACCGCCAGCCCCGGTTCAGGCGGAGACGGGTTCGGCGGCCAACTCATCGCTCAACTGCAACGACGCGGTTAATTGCCTGAGGGCGACCGAGGCGCCGACCGGTCTGCCGCCTCCGACATTTCCGTGGTTTTCATCATTCCCATGACTGGCGCGAAGGAACTCCTCCAGTTCGGAAGCCGGCCGCGGACGCGCGAACAGAAAGCCCTGCATCAGGGAGCATCCCGCGGTCAGAAGCGCGTCTCTCTGGGCTTCCGTTTCGACCCCCTCGGCCACCACACTCAACCCAAGCCCATGTGCAACGCCGATCATGGCATTCACCAACCGTTGAGCGAGATCGTCGGTATCGATCGACTGTACGAACGACCGGTCCAGCTTGATTGCGTCCACCGGTAACCGGTGCAGATAACTGAGCGAAGAATAGCCGACGCCAAAATCGTCGATAGACAGGCGTATTCCCAGCGTCCGCAATGCCCGCAACTGTTCCTGTGCCTCGCCCACGGCGTTGATCAGCAGACTTTCAGTCAGCTCAAGCTCCAGACTGGAGGCTGCTACGCCGTTACGGGCCAGGCATTCCGCCACCGATTCTGCAAAATCGGGCTGGCGGATCTGGACGGGCGATACATTGACCGCCACCGAAATCGGACTCAGTCCGCGCGCTTCCCACGCCGCGATCTGACGGCAAGCCTCGTTGAGGACCCACGCGCCGAGGGGAACGATCAGCCCGTTCGATTCGGCCACGGGGATGAAGTTCAGGGGCGGAATCAGGCCATGCACGGGGTGATTCATTCTGACGAGCGCTTCGAACCCGGCGAGCTTTCGATCGACCCCTACTTTGGGCTGATAATGGACAACGAAGTACCCTTCGCGCAGAGCGACTCGCAGTTCCTCGTCCATGCGGGTGCGATCGAGGGTTTCGTTGCGGGTGGAAAACGATTCGGCGCGGTCCCGGCCGAGATCCTTGGCATAGTACATCGCGGCATCCGCGGCGCGCTGCAATGTCCCGGCGTCGTCGCCATCCTCGGGAAACAACGCAATCCCGATGCTGGCGCTGGCCCCGATCTCGTGCCCATCGATCAAGAGCGGCTTTCGGATTGCATCCATGACACGACCGGCGATTTGAGAAGCTTCAATCGCATCGTTTACTTCGTTCAGCACGATCACAAACTCATCTCCGCCGATCCGGGCCACAGTATCGGCGGGCCGAATAGCCGTCTTCATTCGGTCAGCAATCTGACGCAGGAACATGTCGCCGATGCGATGGCTGAACGTATCGTTCACCCTTTTGAACCGATCCAGATCGACGAACAGTACCGCTGCATGCCGGCCGAGGACGTCCGCCTCGTTCAGCGTACGTTCCAGATGCTCCTCAAAAAGAGCGCGGTTCGGCAAGCCCGTAAGGCTGTCGTGATGAGCCTGGTAGTGGAGGCTGTCGTACAGGCGGCTTTGTTCGATCGCCAAACGCACCGTCCGTTGCGCAATCTCGATGCCCCGGTCAGCCGATTCTGCGGATAAGACTTCAGCGCCGTAAAAGAGCAGAATGGCCCCGGGTTGCTCTTCGACCTTCGAGATCGGGCGAGACCAGGCGATCCCGGGGGCATGGCTCTCGATCCCTTCTCTAAAGAGTTTCCAGGCCGGATCCCTGGATGGATGTTGATTTGAGAGAGGCCAACGCCAAACTTCGAACGGAACGGCGCCGGGGGCGCACAGCGCGGTCAGCCATTCAGGCGGCATGTCGAGAGACGAGACAACCTGACTTCCAACGGCGGTTTTCCGAAGTATGACGGCCGCCAGCGCGTCGGGGCATTGCGAGCGGATCGACCGCAACACGGCATCCAGAATCGAACCAAGAGGCTCATTGGATACCAGCATCTCCAAAGTGTGGCTTCGCTCCCACTCTCTCTGCCGTTCCCGCTCCAGATCCGCGGTTCTCTCGACCACCGCCGCCTCGAGAACGCCCTCGCGCAGGACGTGGCCGCGCTCCCTGGCGCGCCACGCTATCGCCGCTGTGACTGCAACCAGCGCGGCCAGGACCGCCCAATACCACCCCGACCGCCACCAGCCGCTGGAACGCTGTTCCACCATGCCCGCAATCATAAAGATGAGCACGGCGAGCCGCATCACTACTGCGACAGGCTCGGGGAAGTCGCGCTTGGATCGGTTGCGTTGCATGGGCGGGCCAGCAGGCCCCTCCCAGTTCATCGACCGAATGAGCGGAAAACTATATATTTCCTGATTTGTTTTTTCTATCTGGCGAGCATCTTGCGATGCTCTTTGAGAATGCACCTGTCCATCACAACTTCGAGGCCGGCCGCGCGGGCCTTCCCGGCAGCATCGTCGTTGACGACTCCCTCCTGCATCCAGATACCCTTCGCGCCGATGCGAATCGCCGAATCCACGATCTCGGGCACGCATTCCGGACGGCGGAAAACATCCACAATGTCGACGCGGTCGGGAATCTCTTCCAACGTCGCCCACGCCTTCTCACCGAGTACTTCCGTCTCATTCGGATTCACCGGAATGATCCGGTAGCCGCTCGCCTGCATGTACTCGGAGACCCCATAACTCGGCCGGGAGCGCCGGTTGGAGAGGCCGACTACTGCGATCGTCTTAGCGTTCCGAAGAAGGTTCTCGCCTGCCACCTGCATTCCCACTTGACGTTGATTTGGTCGTTCGCATCAATTTTCGCACTTCCTCGGGCGTGAGGTGACGGAATTCGCCGGGTTTCAGCGACCCGAGCTCAATCGTGCCAATGCGCACACGGCGCAGTTTCTCGACGAGGTGCCCCAGATGCTTGAACATGATGCGGATCTGCTGGTTGCGCCCTTCGATCAGCCGGACCTCGTACCACGGGTTGTCACCCCGGCGCAGCAGGCGCAGTCCGGCCGGCGCGGTGCGCTGCCCGTTGATGGGAATTCCGGTGCGGAATTGCTCCTCGGCATCGGACGAGAGTTGGCCTTTCGACTTGACCAGGTATGTCTTCGACACGTGGCTGCGAGCGGCGGTGATTGCATTGGCGAACTCCCCGTCGTTCGTTAAGAAGATGAGACCTTCGCTGTGGTAATCCAGCCGCCCAACGGGGTAGACGCGCCCTTTGACGCCGTGCAGGAGATCCAGCACCGTGGTCCGCCGTTGAGGATCGCTCGCGGTGCTGACTACACTATCCGGCTTGTTGAGCGCGAGGTACATGAAATGCTCGGGCTGCTTGATGAGGCGGCCGTCCACCTTGATGTGGTCGTGGTCGGGATCGGCTTTGGAACCAAGCTCGACGATGGTCTTGCCGTTGACCGTTACCCGGCCTTCGACGATCAGCAGTTCGGCTTTGCGGCGCGACGCGACGCCCGCGGTGGCGAGGATCTTTTGAAGACGTTCTTCGGGCACTTACTCAGCCTGCTCGGGAACTGCGGGGGGTGCCGAATTCTCGGTGTCGAAGCGGGCGAGCTCCTGGAATTCCTTTAAAGTGGGGAGTTCCGCGAGATCCTTCAGACCGAACTGGACGAGGAACTCGCGCGTCGTCTTATAGAGAATCGGATTCCCGACCACTTTCTTGTGGCCCGCGATCGCAATCAGCTTCCGGTCGAGCAGGGTCTTCAACACGCCCGCGCCCTGCACGCCGCGGATTTCCATGATTTCGGGCGCGGTGACGGGTTGCTTGTACGCGACCACCGCGAGTGTTTCGAGCGCGGGCAAAGACAGTTTGAGGGGCGGATTCAGGTTCTTCACGAATCGCCGAACCGCCTCGTGGTGCTCCGGCTTGGTCGACATCTTGAAGCCGCCCGCGACTTCGCGAATGCTGAGGCCGCGCTCGGGCTGTTCGTAGTCCGCGGTCAATTGTTCCAGCAAATCGATAACGCGATCGCGCGGCTGCTCGATGGCATCGCAGATCTGTTCGAGCGACAGGGGTTCGTCCGTTACATAGATGATGGCTTCGAGCACGGCCTTGAGCTTGGCATCCTCCATCGTGATCGCTTCTGCCGGGGGCGCGTCGGGCAACAGTTCTTCGGCAGAGAAGTTTTCCAGTACTTCGGGCGTCTGGTCGTTCACTTGTATTCCTCTTCGATTGTGGCGGGTGGTTGCGCCGCGTCCTCTTCAAAACGTTCGCCCTTGGCAAGCGCGATTTCGCCAAACAGATCGGCTTGCAGAACCACAACCGATTGCGATTTGACCATTTCGAGCACGGCGAGAAACAGGCAGATCATCGCACGGCGGCTGCGCTGCTGTTCCATTACACGCAGAATAAAAACCGGCTTGTCGGTTTTTGCGGCGTCGAGCAGCGACCGTACATGAAGCACCATGTCGCCGATCGAGATCTCTTCGTCCTGAATTTCGATCACCGGTCTGGTTTTGATGCGTTCGAGCACTTCGCCGAAGGCTTTGATGAGATCGAAGAGGCCGACGGCGAGGCCGGGGTCTTCATTCTCCGAGACAAAGTGTTTCATCTGCGGATTCGACCAGACATTTTCTTCGATGATGCGCTTCTGCTGCAGCATTTCGGCGGCGTCTTTGAAACGCTGGTGCTCGAGCAATCGCTGCACGAGCTCTTCGCGCGGGTCCTCGGCGGTTTCGCCTTCCTTCTGTAACGCGGGATCGACAGGAAGCAGCAGGCGGGACTTGATATGAATCAGCGTCGCGGCCATGAACACGAATTCCGCACCGATATCGAGATCCATCTCGCGGGCCTTATCGAGATAAGCGAGATACTGCGACGTTATGGTCGCGATCGGGATGTCGCGGATATCGATCTGCTGCTTGCGAATCAGATCCAGCAGCAGATCGAGCGGGCCGTCGTATTGATCGAGATGAAAGTTGAGGGGCGATGACGACACTGGGGACAATCGTTTTATTATCTCTTGCTGGGCGTCGGACTGCGGCAGAGGCCCGGATCCGCCGACTCCCTCGCTCGCCAAAGCGCGAGTACGGTCGCGGTTCTGTAGAACCATGGCGGCGGCTTCATTCACCAGCAGGCCCATTTTTGGGTGGCTGGGTTCGAAGTCGGCTTTGAGCCCGTATTCTTCGAGGGTCTCGCTGGTGGTGGGGCCGATTGAGCCGATGAAGGAAGACTGCAGCGACTCCACGACCTGTTTCGCGATGCCCTCTTCTTCCGCAATCTTCATCAAGTTGACAATTTGCGTGGAGGTAGTCAGGAGAACGACATCGAAGTCTCCTGCGATCAGTTTCGCAGCGGCATTGCGCAGGGGAGCGGTGTCTTCGGGAAGATCCCAGCCATAGATTCGAACCGGAGTGACTTTTTTGCCCAGAGCGACCAGACCGTCAATCAGATCAGTGTTGGGTTTTCCGTACTCCTGGAGGGCGAGCTTGTTTTCGGGACGTTCCTGCATGACGGTGAGAAGCTCGCGCCAGGTATTCGGTTCGGGAACCTGGACGTCCGGGACCAGACCGAGTTCGCGAATGGCGGCGGAGGGTTTCGGTCCGCGGACGATCACGGTCAGGCGCTGAAGGGCTCTTTTCAGATCGTCCTCCGCATAGCGGGTGAGCAGCGTTTTCCAGAGCAGGCGAGTGCCGACGCCGGTCAGCAAAATGACGCAATCGAATTCGCCACGAAGAAGGCGGTCGGCGAAGGTGAAAGCTTCGTCATGTTGTTCCAGCGGAACCTCACGCATGGAGGGCGCGACGAATGGTTCACCGCCCTGTTTGCGGATGAGCGTATCCATTTCTTCGGCGCGGCGGCTTTCGAGCGAAAGGACGCGGAGACCGTTGAATGGCATCAAGCTGCTCCGGAAATCGCCGGCGACAAGATCGCCAGCGCCACAGCTATTGTCATTTCAGAAGGAACTTCAGTAGTTCCTTGTTGAACATCTCCGGCACTTGTATGTGCGGCACGTGGCCCACGTTCGGGAACAGCACCAGCTCGGAGCCGGGGATGGAGTCGGCAATGTGCTTCGCGAGCGCGGGAAAGTTGTCGCCATCCTTCTCGCCGCCGATGACGAGAGCTTTCATCTTGATGTGGGCCCAGTCGTAGACAACCGGGTCGAGAACCGTGATCTGGCGGTAGATCGCCTGAACCATCGCGAGGCGCGGCCAGTCGGCGCTCAGCGTGGGAGCGTAGAGGATGCGTGGATATTGCTCATACTCCGGCTTCCATGTGCCGGCGGGAAAGTAGCGGCGGATGGTGGCGTAGAAACCCTGATAGAGCTGGTCATGCGTTTGCGCCATGGTGGCTTTGTAGGCGTCGTCGGCGATCCGCCAGGGCCGGTCGTAGCGGACGTCGGTGAGTCCGATGGGGTCGTAGAGTACGACGCGCTCGGTGATGTCGCCGTTAGTGGCGGCGAATCGTGCGGCGAGCATGCCGCCCATGGAGTGGCCCACGATGGCGGCGCGGTTGATGCCGAGCGAGGCGAGCAGCTTGCGGACGTTGGCCGCCATGTCGTTGAAGTTATACGGCATGATCGGCTTGGAGGAGCGGCCGAAACCGATTTGATCGGGCACGACGACGCGGAAGCCGGCGTTGCGGAGAGCTTCGATGGGACCGCCGAAATAGAAGCCGCCGAAGTTCATGCCGTGGAATAAGACGACAACCCGGCCGTTGGGGGCGCCCGCGGGAGGGACGTCCATGTAGGCCATGCGGACGTCCTGACCGTAGAGGGTCAGGGGCAGGTAGGCGACGGGATATGGATAGGGGATTTCGTCGTAGGTGATGCTGCCGGGTTTGACGTCGGTGGGGGCGGGGGGCAGGGGTTCGGTTTGGGCGTGGAGGAGTGCGGTGAATGTTAGGAGGAAAAGGCACCGGCGACAAGATCGCCAGCGGTACATGGTGTTCATAAGAGATTTCCTTATCAGAGTTTGCCACGCGGCGGGCTGGTCGACGAGCCGGTTGTGAGTGGATTATTCCCAGCCGGGACCCATGCCGTAGGGGATCTGGACGCCGATCGCTTCCACTTCCCGAATGTTGCCGTTCACGACCTTGAATACTTCCGCCATTGGCATCGTCACGGGCTGGCCCACGAAGTAGGGCGCGGGGCGCGTGGAGCCGTCCTTCATAGTGATCTGGGTGAGTCCTTTGTGCTGGAACATGTAAACGCCGAAGGTCAGTCCTTTCTCTTCGTCGACCACCAGAACGCGGCGCGGCTTAATCGCTGTGATCACCTGAAAGACGCCGGAGTTCATACCGTCGGCGCAGCGCTGCATGGGCCGGGCATCGGCTCCGGGCAAGGGCGGACCGGCTGTGCGCATGCCGTTTTCCAGACGATTGCAGTTGTCGTCAAACGGCGCGACGCTGCCGCTGGACTGTTCGATGGCGTCGAAGTAGAGGTTGCTGATGCGGATCAGGTCCGCGCGTGGGCGGCGCTGCGCGGGCGTTAACGTCTCAATCAGCCCTGGGCGCGGCGTTTTCAGGTTCGCCAAGTTCCTTTCATTCACATTGCGAACCACCACGGCTTCCGCCTCGCTGATCTTTTTGCCGGCGACCTTGATGCGCAACGCCAGGATCGTATCGCGTGGTGGTTGTCCGGGCGGCATGTGCTCAGTCACGACGCCGATGAATGCGGCGGCAGAGCCTTGCGGGTCGGCCAGCACAACTCTGTAGTCGGTCAGGCCGGCGGCGGTGAACCACAGGCCTTCGTTGAGCGGCAGCCGCGCGGCGTTTTCGGTGTACTTGATGTTGGCCGCTAGAGGAGCCTTCGTCGAATCGTTGGCTGCCATGGCGTTCAGGTACTGATCCAGGATGCCCGTCAAGCACGCGCGATCGCAGTTGGCATCGCTTTGTGCGACGGCGGCGCCGGCGCAAATCAGAAATACGGCGACTGCACTTCGCATAGCTACTTCGTATCCACCTTTACCACTTGAATGACGAGGCTCTTGGGCACGAGCATCTGATGCGGCATCCCAGCCGGGATATGGAACACGTCGCCCGCGGCCATCGGTTTACGGACACCGCCGTCGATTGATTTCCCGCGAATTTCGTTGGGCGCGGTGGTTTTGCCGTCGACCATCATTCCGCCCACCACCAGCGTGCCTTCGCCGGAGACGACAGTGATGACGTCGACCTGCGTGTTGTGGATTTCGACTGCGCCGTCGCCTTCGCGGCGGACGATCAGCAAGGCATGATTGCCCCAGTTGGCGACACGGTCCAAGCCGGCTTTGTTTTCGTCGAGTTTCGCGGCTTTGGCGCGAGCCTGGATATCGGAAGCCTTGTACATGGCGAAGCCGTCGGGATCGGCGGCGAACACAGTGGTCGTGAGGAGCAGCAGAGCAAGAATCGGCAATAGTTTCATGCGTCGGATCGTATCAGAGTGGGCTGAGCCCGGCAATGCTTCGCCCGAAGAGCCGCCTGGACAGGCGGCTGCAGGCAAAATTGCCCGCCCTACAATTATTGGCGGTTGGTGTATTTGCGGCCGATCTCAGCCGCCTGCTCACTCGCCGGCCCGACCATGACACCTTCCTTAATCATGTCGATCACGTTGCCCGGGTTCATCGAATTCAGAAAGAAGATCTTGTTCGCCTTGCATGCGGCGAACACCCTGGCTCGTGCTGCCACCATCTTCGGATCCCGCTCGGCGACATTACCCGGACCCCGTACACCAAGCGACAATGCCATATCGCCAGGACCCCACTCCGCGAAACCGATGCCGGGAACTTTCAGGTTCTCTTCCGCGTTGGCCAGCGCGTATTTGTCTTCCAGCTTCACGCCGAGGAGCAGCTCCCCGTTGGGATTGAGCGGCCAGGCGTCGGCTTTATCCAAATACTCGTCCTGAGAAACGCCCCAGATCTGCGCCGCCGTGGGCGCGCCGTGAACGCCGCGGCGTCCCTCATTGATCCCTTTATCCAACCCCTGTTTGTGGATGGGCAGGCGGACGGCTTCGACGAATGCCCGGATTGCGCCCGGCGTATCCGCGTGGGTCAGCATGATGCCGTGAACTCCGGTCGCGAGCACCTGGCTGAACATCCAGGCATTGGCGCGGACGGCTGCTTCATCGGTGCCGTTGACGGGCACGTTGACGATGACGGCCGGGGTACGATGGCCGTCGCGGGTGGGACCTCCCGCCACCAGCCCTTTCATGTATTCGGCCAAGCCGGCAACGTCGAACGGCGCATGCTCCATGTCGTAGCTGATGTAGTCGGCGTACGTTTGGGCGTCTTTCCTGCCTTGTTCGAAGGTGCCTGTCGTGCCGGAATGCGAGCCGGTGTAATAGACGGGCTGTCCCTGTGCCAGCAGCTCGATCGCCTGGTTGATGCGTTTTGGTTTTGGAGTTTGCGCCCACACCATCGTGGACGCGAGACCCAAGACCAGAAAGACAATCTTTCTCATCACTAAGCTCCGACGATTTGAACGCTGATTCCTTCGGGATCTTTGATGTGAAAGCCGGCGTCCAGGTTGTCTTCCGGATTTGCGCCGCCTTCCTTCAGTTTTCGCGTCACCGAATCCTTGTTGAAGTTCTCGACGCCGATCGCGAAGTGATCCACCAGACCGGTGGGGCTCTTGTGGTGGAGTGATACCACGGCTCTGCCATTCCCGAGGCGCACGATTTCGTTCGGCTTGTCCTCGCTCACAACAGTGAATCCGAACATCTTTTGATAGAAAGCAACCGAACGCGGCAGGTCGGTTACCTGAATGCTTATGTGGTCGATCTTCACCCCTTTTAGTACTGTTGCTTCCTGGGCTGGCGCGTTGGATGCGACCGTCAGCATCGCCAGACCCTGCACTAATTGTCGGCGCGAGAGTGCGCCTTTCTCGAAGCGGCTCACCAGATTTGAAATTATGGCTTCCATACAGCCTCCTGACAGAGAATTCTGTCACAAAAGACCGCAGGAGTGCGGCGTTAAGTGATATAAGGGCGTCATGAGAAGTCACACTCTTCTGGTTTTGTTTGCGCTCTTCGGCGCCTGCGCGTTTGCGCAGACTGCGCCGGATGCGGTCGATTCGCATTTGATCGCCGCCAGAATAGCCGCCGGCTTCGACTTCACCGGCACGCTGGCCCGATTGTGCGTGGCGCCTGCCGCGGTTCCAAGTACGCTGCGGGATGTGGCGCCCGGCCCCGCGCCCGCCCGGGAAACATGGTATGCCGATCCGGCCAGGGTTTTCGACAACCTCTATTTCGTCGGTTCGAAGATTCACTCTTCGTGGGCGTTGACCACCAGCGAGGGAATCATCCTCATCGATACGCTGTTCACTTACAACTCGGAGGAGGAGATCGTGGGTGGTTTGAAAAAGCTGGGTCTCGATCCGGCGAAGGTCAAGTACGTAATCATCACCCACGCGCATGCGGATCACGTCGGCGGAGCCAAATTGATGCAGGACCGGTATGGTTCCCGCATCGTGATGGGCGGTCCCGATTGGGATTCCATCGAAAGGTCCGTCAACGGGTATCCGCTGGGAAAACCGAAGCGCGATATCGTCGCCGACGACGGTCAGAAGATCACGCTGGGCGACACGACGGTGACCATCGTCACCACTCCCGGCCATACACCCGGAACGTTATCGATGCTCTTCACGGTGAAGGACAACGGCAAGCCGCTCGTCGTGGCCTATTCGGGCGGTACGGCGTTCAACTTCCCGAGCACGGTGCCGAACTTCGATACCTACATCAAGTCCCAGAGCAAGATGGCTGCTGCCGCGGCGGCCGCGAACGCCACGATCCTGATGTCGAATCACTCGGAATTCGATTCGGCGATTTCGAAGATCAGGATGCTTCCCTCGCGCAAGCCTGGCGAGCCGCATCCCTTCGACCTCGGAAAAGAAGCTGTGGCGCGCTATTTCACGGTCACCGGAGAATGCGCTCAGGCGGCGCGGCTCAAGTTGGCACAGTCCGCAAAGTAAGTCACCTGTGGGGCAGACGATCGTTTTTCGTCGTCTGCCAAGCTTCTAGTTAGCTTAGTCGGCGTGCTGGAGTACCTTATGCTGACTCGTTGTGTCGCCGTCCGTGCTCCTCAACTCGCGAAAAACGATGGTGGACAAGACGGTGATTCCGCCGAGGACGCAAAACGCGCGGTGGATGCCCTGGATCATTTCCGGCGCGCTCGAATGAAAACGATCGGGAATGAAGATCGCGATCACCAGGGCCGCCGTTGCCACGCCGAAACTGATCGACATCTGCTGCATCGTGCTGGCGATGGAACTGGCGCTGCTGGTCTGGTCCGCGGTCATGTCGGCGTAGACCAGCGTGTTCATGCTCGTGTATTGCAGTGAGCTGAAGAACCCGAAGCAGAACGCCTGCGCCACGATGATCCAGACAGGCGTGCTTACTCCGATGGTCGCAAAGAGCAGAATGAGCAGTCCGAGGATCAAGGTGTTGGAAACCAGCACCCCACGATAACCAAAGCGCGCCAGGATTCCGGGCATCGTCATCTTCAGGCTGATGGCGGCAATCGCCTGCGGCATCATGAGCAGACCGGATTGGATCGGCGTGAGTCCGAGTCCAACCTGGTAGAGGAGCGGCAGGACGAACGGGATTCCGCCGATGCCGAGGCGGGTGAAGAAGCTGCCGCTCACCGCCGCGCGGAATGTGCGGATGCGAAACAAACGCAGCGCCAGCAATGGAAACGGGGTCTTCGTCGCATGAAGCCCATAGGCCGCCAGCAGCAGGATGGAAATGACGAGAAGGCCGAGAATCTGGCCCGCGCTCAGCGTATGTTCGCCGAATACTTCCAGAACGTACGACAGCAGCGCGATGCCGGAGCCAAAAAGGATCAGGCCAACGACATCGAGGGGATTGGATTTTTCGCGGTAGTCCGGCAAATGCAGATAGACAAGGACCAAACCGGTGAGGCCGATCGGAAGGTTGACGAAGAAGATGACTCGCCAGTGAAAATACCCAACGATGAGACCACCGGCGATGGGTCCGAGCATCGGGCCAATCAGACCGGGGATGGCGACGAAGCTCATGGCGCGGATGAGTTCGGACTTGGCGAATGTCCGGACAATGGTGAGACGCCCCACCGGCACCATCATGGCGCCTCCGCAGCCCTGTAGTATCCGGCACGCAACCAGCACATGGATGTTGGTCGATATACCGCAGAGAAACGACCCGAATGTGAAGAGGCCGATGGCGGACGCGAACACCCTGCGCGTGCCGAAGCGATCCGCCACCCAGCCGCTGATCGGAATGAAAACCGCGAGGCTCAGGGTGTAACTGGAGAGCACAGCCTTCATGCTGAGCGGGGCCACTCTGAGAGCCTCCGCGATGGTGGGCACCGCCGTGTTCAGAATCGTGGTGTCCAGCGACTCCATGAAGAACGCGACGGCGACGAGCCACGGCAACAGCCGCTTGCCGAAGACACCTGCTTCCATTGGGCCACGGTAGCAAACTCCCTGCCGCGGTCAGTTCGGTGAACTCTGCTGCGGTCAATTCTGTAAAACCTGCCCCTGCAACCTCCGGAAATTAACCTCGATCGTCGCGCGCACCGGCACCGGGACGCCGTTCCGCATCCCCGGCTTGAAGACCCACTTCGAAACGGAATCGATTGCGTTGGCATCGAATCCCGCGCCAAGGGACTTCACGACGTGTATCTCTTCAGTCTTTCCATCGCCGCCGATTACGCATGACAATATGACCATTCCCCCGGTCTGGTTGGCGCCTGCATCGTCCGGGAAAACGGGGTCCGCTTTGTAGAGGACACTGGGAGGAGAAACGCCATTACCGGCCTGATAGACGCCTGGCCGAGTGGCTGTGGGAGCGGGTACGGTCTGACTGGACGATAATGCGCCACCGGTTCCCGCGCCTGCTCTGAACATAACTGATGCGCCGTTGTTCGATGCGACCGCAACCGACGCGGGTGTCAAGCCGGGGCCGATCCTGAGTTCCAGTTCTCCGTTTACGGGCCGCGTGAGGGCGATCACAAGGTGCGAGTCAAACTTCTTCGCAGCGGCACCGACTTCGCTCAACATTTGGGACGACCATTCGCCGCCTTCCTGAATTGGCAGACGCGACAACAACTCGTTACGAGCCGAGTCCGACAGTCCTGTCACTACAATGCGAGTCAGCTTGCCGGAGGTGAGAGGAGGCGGCGGCGGTGGAGGCGGCGGCGCAAGATTGGCCACGGTCTTCTGTTGCACCTGACGCAGTTCCTCCGGCAGGCGCTGCGCACTCTCCGCATTCGTTGCCGCAATCGCAACCGCCGCCGGCTTCGAAAAATCGATATTCACGACTTGGGTCGTCATCGCCACCGACTTATCGAAATGCCAAGTCAGCACCAACTGCTGTGCAGCCCTGCGAAGTTCGTCCGGCCCGCTCAGCACCGCGGTATCGACTACTTCGCCGTTGACATCCAGCCTCACCTGCACCACTACGCTGCCTTCGACTCCTTTCGCCAGCGCGTCCGCGGGATAGGGAACGGGTGAACGATGCATCAATTGCGCTCCGTTCATATTCACCGAGACCCCTGGCGCATCGGCCACCACCTGAGGCGCGGCCGACAACGGAAATGCGCCCGTTGCAAGCCAGGATGCCGCGGCCACCATCATTAGAGCGGCACTCAGGACACAAACCAAACGCGTTTTTGAAATCGTCGCCATTCGAACCTCCTGCATAGCTTCCATGAGCCGTCGTTTCACGTGCCTCCGGCGCAGAAACATTGGCGCGGGCGCCAGATCCATTTGCCCCGCCGACCCGGATAAGGAAACGGGAACCCCCGCCATCAATAGCAAAGCATCCAAGTAGGGCTCACGCGCACGAGTAATTTCAATCACCGCCTGATCCACGGTCTGCTCCCGGGCGAGCTGGATTTCGCCGATCACCCACCAGATCGCCGGATGAAACCACAGCACTGCACGTACCAGTTCCTCGGCGATCGTGAACAGCCAGTCGCTCCGATTTACATGCATCAGCTCGTGGCGGAGAATCGCTTCCTGCATTTCGGCCGCGAGCGACGGAAAGCGCGCGGGCAACAGGACGATCGGCTTGAGCCATCCGAACGTTACCGGACTCGATATTTCATCGGACAAGAGCAACGCCACGCCCGCACGGGCGCCGGCTATCTGCGTGTCAGACGGAATTTCCCGTCCGCGTCTCCGATATGCCGCCAGCCGAGCCAGCCCCACGCCGAGCAGGGCCAGCCGTATCATCACGCCCGCGAGCAGCAGCCACAACGCGATTTCGCGGAACGGCACAGCGCGATGTCCTGGGCTGGATGCTTTTGCAGCAGCCACCGCCGTGATTGCCGCGCTCACCTGTATCGCGCCGTTCACAACCTCCTGCCGCCACGGCCGCAGCCACGGCAACGCCAAACACGCGATGAGAAGCATTTGCCAAAACAGCAGTCGCGCACGGGGCATCCGCAGCCTCAGCACTACCGGCACGAACGCGCCGAGGCCCACCAGAAGGCCGATCTGCAGTGTGTAAGCAACGATGTTGCTCCAGACTTGCGCCGCACTCATGACTTGGCCTTCCTCATGCGCGCGATCTCCGCCAGATCTTCTTTCGAGAGATCGTGTTCCTCCACCAGGTGGACGAGCAGCGGTTCGGCCGATCCATTAAATACGCGATTCACAAAGTCGCGTACGAGAGCTCCGATGACCTGCCGCCGCGGCTGCGCGGGCCGGTAAACGTAGGCACGGTCGGCTTGGTTTTTCTTGAGGTACTTCTTTTCTTCCAGGATCTTCATCATGGTCATGACAGTGGTGTAAGCGACTTTGCGCCGCTTCAGCAGCGTTTCGTAGACATCGCGAACCGTGACCGTCTCGTGGTCCCAAACGATCTTCATGATTTCCAGTTCCAAGTCGGTGAGGGTAGTGCTCTTGCGGCGCATACTAAATAATTAGTACTAAAGAAGAGAGAAGTCAATAGGAGAAATTTTACGGACGATAACCAGTAAGGCGGGCACGGGGCAAAAAGGGACAGTCCCGAAGTCTCGCAGGTGCGGCGAAATTCGCGCGCAGTCCCCGTTTTGCAGATCGCAGGCTACGCTACGTCCAGATTTGTTGAAGAGCCCGCTTGAAGTTGCCCCCAAGCATAAGCGAAAGGTGCGCATCCGTATAACCGCGGCGGAGAAGCCTCTCGGTCAGTTCGTAAACCCGGTTCAAATTATTGAGGCCGGGAATGTCGTAAGAAGGATGAGCATCCAGGTCGAAGTCGCTGCCGAGGCCGACATGCTCGACACCCACCAGCTTCACCGCGTGATCGAAATGATCCAGCACATCTTCGATCGTTACCGGATCTTTGGCCCTCACGAAGTGCCGCACTGAGGTAATTCCCAGAACGCCCCCGCTCCGTGCAGCGGCTTGAATCACTTCGTCGGGTTTGCAGCGCGCGACGCCCGGTGCCAGCGCGCGGCAGTTGGAGTGTGTGATGAGGACAGGCTTTTTCGACGCGGCGATCGCATCCATGCTGGTGCGTTGGCCGCAATGCGATACATCGATCGCCATGCCGATCGAATTCATCCGTTCCACCACGGCCGCGCCGAACGCGGTGAGACCCCGGTCGCGACTCACCTTGCAGCCATCGCCGAGATCGTTTGCGGAGTTATAGGTGAGTTGCGTCAGCCGCTGACCCATCCCGTAGAATGCGTCCACGTCGTCCACGCACCGGAGATGATTCGCATCCTGCATACCAAGGATGATCCCGATCCTGTTTTCCCGTTTCGCCCGCGCGAGGTCGCTCGGCCCGTCCACGCGCAGGAAATAATCCGGATGCCCCGCGATCAGCCGATTCCATTTCTCGAACCATCCCCGCGTGATTTCATGCGACTGGCCTGCATCGAACGCGACAGCAGGATGGAATACGTCAATCCCGGAGTTGCGCAGCTTCCGAAAGTCGACGCCGGTGAAAGCAGACGGGTCCTGGTGCCATCGATCAAGCAGGGGCCAGTCCAGGGTCAACAGGCCGAGCATGTCGATGACGTTCGACTCCGCAACGAGATCGACGGCGCGTGTCGAATACCGGCGCGTCGTTGAAGCCGAGGCGATGCCAAGCAGCGGCGTCGCGAATAAGGCCAGGGATCGGGTGAGAAGTTCTCGTCGATGCAAGGGTACCAGCTTGAAATCTGTCTTGAATATTACCGTACTCCATCATACAATACAACGGTAGTTATTAGGTGGAAAGGACCACGCGGTAAGGAGACGGCATTCATGAAAGGGATTCTGGCAAGCACTATTTGTTTTCTGACCCTTGGGGGATCGGCTACTCAGGCACAATTGGGTCGCCGCGTGCAAATCATCAATCGCTCTTCATCGGCGATTGAGTATCTACATGCGTCGAACGCTGATCACCCGAGATGGGAGGAAGACCTTCTCGGACCGATGCGAGTGATCCGGCCGGGCCAGTCCATCGATGTCAACATCGACGATGGTTCCGGGCATTGCCGATACGACTTGCACGCCGTGCTGCTGGACGGCCGCGAAGCCCTGCAGCCCGACTTCGATGTATGCGCCAACATCGCCTGGACCGTGAACGCGGGCAACTAAACAAACAGCTGCAGGCACCCGAAGGAAAACCGTAGCCCGGCGCAGTTCGATAAAACTGGTGTCGAGAAGAGTCTCGACACGGCACTGGGGTGAACCCCTCGGCTGAGACAAAGCGAATCTCGACACCAGTTTTTTCGGCGGCCCCAGGCGACGGCAAGAGTGCGCGCGCCTCCGGTACAATCGGGTGAGATCATCACCAAAGACGGGGCAGTGAGCGCCGACAATCGAGCCAATTTATTTTCGCTGATCCGGTCCGACCTGCAGGCGAAGGCGGCTTGGTTGTACGGCGATGCGTCCTCACGCAACATCGTTAAAACGATGCTGACGGACGGCACGTTCGCGATGCTGGTTTACCGCCTCATGCAGACGTCGCAACGGCTTGGGCTTGTTCCGTTTTCGATGGTGTTCAATAAACTGAACGGCATTTGCGGAGGCTGCATTATTGGCCGCGGCGCCAACTTCGGTCCGGGTTTCGTCCTGATTCACAGCGACGGCGTGGTGATCAACAGCTCGGTCCGCGGGGGAAGCAATATCAAACTGGAGCACCAGGTCACCATCGGCGCCGAACGGTTTCAGTCGCCCGTGCTGGGGGATGACATTTTCATCGGAGCCGGCGCGAAAGTCGTGGGTGCCGTTACCATCGGCTCCCGTGTTCGAATCGGCGCCAATGCGGTTGTGATTGCGGACGTTCCCGACGGCGCCACCGCCGTCGGCGTTCCCGCCCGCAATATCCCAGGCAACAAAACCGAGGCAGGATGACCCTTGTAGATTTCGCGCTGATTGCGATCCACGGCGTCATCGTCTATGTCTGGATTCTCTTTCCGGCGCTGCTCGCTCTCCTGCGCCCCCGCCACTCTCCGAGCGCCGCGAATCCGCTGTCCGGCGGCACGCCCCATCTGGCGATTTTGATCTCGGCTTACGAAGAAGAGGCCTCTATAGGAGACCGTATCCGAAATCTTCTGGAACAGGATTATCCGCGCGCCAACTGGACCGCATATGTCGGGGTCGACGGTTCGCGGGATCGAACGGGCAGTGAAGCCTTGGCGGCCGCGGCAGACCACGACGCGATACGTGTCTTCGAATTTCCGGAAAACCGGGGTAAGGTCGCGGTGCTGAAAGATCTCGTCGAGCGGGCCTGCGCGGCCGCTCCGGCGCCGGAGATCCTGGTTTTCACGGACGCAAATACCTCGTTTCTCGACCGCGACGCGCTGCGCCGCCTTTGCGACCCGTTCTCCGACGCGGCCACTGGCGGGGTCTGCGGTAAGTTGCTTTTCGCGAAGGGGAAAGGAACCGAGACGGAGGAGGCCGTTTACTGGCGTCTGGAGACCTGGCTGAAAGAGCGCGAAAGCGCAATCGATTCCTGCCTCGGAGCAAACGGCGCCATTTACGCCATTCGATCCTTCTTGTTCTGGTGGGAGATCCCGGTGAACACGATCATCGACGATTTTGTGATCGGGATGAAGGTCCGCGAGAAGAACTACCGCATGGTTTACGAGCCTCGTGCCGTTGCAGTGGAGACGCTCCCGTCCCGGATTACGGACGAATGGAAAAGGCGCGTGCGCATTGGCGCGGGCGACTTTCAGGCGTTGAGGCTCTGCGCACCCTGCCTTAAGCCTTCGTTCGGCACTTTTGCATGGCTGTTCTGGTCGCACAAGGTCCTGCGATGGTTCACTCCCCACCTCGCCTTGGCCAGTGTCCTTCTTTCCGCCATCGGCGGATTCATTTTACGAAGCTCAACTGCCACCTTCTTTCTCGGGTTTTACGCAATTTTCGGAATCGCCGCCCTTATCGGCCGCCTGAATTTCAGCGGCGGAGGCCGGGCGACGCAGCTCCTTCGCGGCGTGCAGTATCTTGCCGTTATGCAGGCCGCTATTTTCGTCGGCTTCCTGCGTTTCTGCCGCGGCAATCTGGAGGGGCGCTGGCAGCGCTCCGGCAGGAATTGATAACCCTTACCCCGCAACCACCTTCATGCCGGCTGGATTCACCACACCTACAAGGTCCAGCACAGGCAATCCGCTTGTCTCAATAGCGGTGAGGAGGGCCGGGCCAGGCTTCTGTGTAACGACAAGGCAACTCGCCCACGCGATCAATGCCTCCGCCTTCGATTCCAGCAGCCGCCCGATGTGCGGAATCGCGTTGAGAAGGAAGTTCCTATTGGCGCCGTAAATCTTGTCGAGACTCACGTGCGGATCGAAAATCCGCACATCGATTCCTTTGCCGATCAGGTGCTCCACCATTCCCACCACGGGACTTTCGCGAAGGTCGTCGGTATCTTCCTTGAACGTCAGGCCAATGACACCGACCTTCTTCGCGCCCGACTCCATCACGGCGCGAATCGCGCGATCCAGATGTTCCCTGTTGCTCGGAAGCGCGGCGTCGATCAACGGAATCTTCACATCCAGCCGGTTGGCGCGGTACGACAAGGCACGCAGATCCTTGGGCAGGCACGATCCGCCGAAAGCAAAGCCCGGCCTCAGATAAGCTTTGGACGCGTTCAACTTCACGTCCCGGCACAGCGTCGCCATAACTTCCTGCCCATCCACGCCAAGCTGCCCGCTCAGAGAGCCGATTTCGTTGGCGAATGCGATCTTAACCGCGTGGAAGGCGTTGCATGCGTACTTGATCATCTCAGCCGTCCGCAGCGTTACCAGACATGCCTCGGTATTGAGGCCCCGGTACAGGCCGGCCACACGCGCCACGGCGGCGGAATCGTGGCCCCCCACCACCACCAGCGAAGGGAAGAGAAAGTCGTCCACGGCAACCCCTTCGCGCAGAAATTCCGGATTGGAAACAACGGTGATTCCCTTGCACTCGACGAAAATCGGGATCACGACTTCATCGCAGGTTCCCGGAAATACCGTGCTCCGAATGGCCACAACAAGAGGCTTTGTGCTGGCCGCCGCCACACGGGCGATGCCCTCGCAAACGCGGCGTAACTGGTCCAGTCCCAAATTGCCGTTGCGCTCCGATGGAGTTCCCACGCAGATCAGTGCGACATCGGCTTTGCCCAGCGCTTCTTCGACTTTGAGAGTCGCGGAAAGTTTTCCGTCGGCGGCGCACCGGCGGATAATCTCTTCCAGACCCGGTTCGAAGAACGGCGCCTTTCCGGAGTTGAGGCACGCGACTTTATGTGCGTCGCTGTCGATACCGATGACGCGATGTCCGATGCTCGCGAGGCACGCTGCGGTTACTGAGCCAACATAGCCCAAGCCAAAAACCGCCACCGTGGATGGCGCGGACTCCGAAATTTCGGGCATAAGCCTTCATGGTAGCGCCGCACACCGCGTGCCGGTTTTTCGAGCGAATCGGCCTGTCGTCTACAGTGGTTGCAGTGGATTTCCGGCGAGTTTTATTGACCTTGGGCGGCGTGTTGTTTCTGCTGCCGGCCGCCTCCGCGCAGGCCCAGACACCAGGCCAAGTGCTCGTAGTGGTGAACCGGCGTTCGCTGACGTCTCGCCAGATCGGGGAATATTATGTTCGCAAGCGGGAAATACCGGCCGCCAATCTTTGCCTGATCGACACGGCTCCGGACGAGACCGTCCCTCGTCGGGTCTATGAGAGAGAGATAGAAACACCCGTGGGCCGGTTCCTGACAAAACAGGGGCTCCGGGACAGGATTCTCTACATTGTCCTGACCAGCGGAGTGCCACTCCGGATCAGCGGCTCCGGAGAAGGAGTGCGCACCGATGCATCCTCAGTCGATTCGGAATTGACCTTGCTCTATCAGCGCCTCCAGGGCGTTGTCATCGCTCTGCCGGGTCCCGTGAATAATCCTTTCTTCCGCCAGCGGGACACGCCGTTCACCCATCCCTTGTTCCCGATTTACCTGGTTACTCGGCTCGACGGCTACAACATCGCCGATATGAAGGCTCTTGTCGACCGCGGGCTCCAGGCTCGCAACACGGGCAAATTCGTGATCGACCTCAAAGCCAGGGACACCACACCCGGCAATCAGTGGCTGCGAACAGCGGCTCTGCTGCTTCCGCAGGACCGCGTAGTGATCGATCAATCGGCGGATGTCTTGTCCGGCATTGAAAGTGTCATCGGTTACGCGTCGTGGGGGTCGAACGATCCCGCCCGCAAGCACAGATTCCTGCACTTCAAATGGTTGCCGGGCGCGATCGCGACGGAGTTCGTCTCGTTCGATGGGCGCACTTTCCGCCAACCACCAGACAGCTGGGAACTTGGTAACTGGGATAACGCGCGAACGTGGTTCGCCAGCGCGCCGCAGTCGCTGACCGCGGACTATATTCACGAGGGCGCGACGGGAGCTTCCGGTCAGGTCTATGAGCCTTATCTGGGTCTCTGCCCGCGACCGGAGTTTGTGCTTCCGGCATACTACTCCGGACGCACGCTGGCGGAAAGCTTCTACCTGGGTATTCCGGGATTGAGCTGGATGAACGTGGTAATCGGCGACCCGCTAACCCGCTTGAAACCCTGACCTTCCCCACCAGCTTAAAAATCTACGCTACTGGCTTGGCAACGGGGTCTTTCGCTCTGGACAGATAGAGAACCGCCACCAACAGGAGGCACACCCCGGTGAGCTGCTGGAAAACGGCGAACGACGTTACGAGACCGCCGATTGTCATTTGCCCGCTTGCGACCAGCATGAACGGATAAAACCCCACTGACTGGTGACGAATAAGCCGATCGATGAAAACTCTTTCGCCGCCTTCGAGCAAACGAGATACACCGGGCCAAATTACAACCGCCACGCCCAGCCAGACGAACCCGACGTCGCGTGTCCGCACGTACTGACGCACAAGAATCGCGGCGATGGCAACATGTAAAACCAGCGCCGAAGCCAGAAGAACGTCCATGGTTATATCGACCGGCACGCGATGATCGTACCACGCTTGGCCGATCAGCTGTGAGCTGGGTTATCAGATCTTCCGGTTGCCCGTATCTGACGAAACGGCTCATCCGATCCGCATATTTTGAGATGGAGGCGCGCTAATATAGCCAGATATGCTATATTAGTATTGAGAGCGAAATAATGACTGCCGGGCAGTGGAAAGCAGGACGTGAGAAAGAGGGCTTGACGCAGGTTGAGGCCGCAAATTCGCTCAAAGTGTCGCAGCCGTATTTGTCGCAACTCGAAACCGGGTTGAGGGTGGCCGGTGCCGGACTCGCGCGCAAGGCCGCGAAGCTCTATGAACTTCCCACGGCCCTCCCGCTGCCCGAACCGCTGGACGTTCGAGTTGTTGCATCCGATGAACTTCAGCGAGGGCTTGCCTCTCTCGGTTATCCCGGTTTCGAGCACGTTCGTTCCAGGGTGAAGTGCAATCCTGCTGAAGTGGTGCTCAACGCCGTGGTGAAGCCGGACTTGGACACACGCCTGGTTGAAGCGCTGCCTTGGGTCCTGAGCGCGTATACGGATCTTAATTGGGAATGGCTGCGGGATCGCGCCAAATTGAATAACGCTCAAAACCGCCTGGGGTATCTCGTGCATCTCGCAGAGCAAACAGCGCGCGCTTTGCCGGGGCACGAGAGCGCGGTCCAAGTCTTGCTCCGATGGGAAAACGAGCTCGAAGAAGCCCGGCTCGCTCGTGAAGGAACGCTTTGCCGCGAGTCGATGCCGGAGGCTGAGCGCACCTGGTTAAGGGCGAATCGTCCCGAGGCGGCGGCCCATTGGAGCCTGCTGACCAGCATGACCGCCGAGCATCTGCCGTATGCCGCGCCTTGAAGCGCTACCCGAGCCGTGGCGATCCTTCTTCGCTGAAGTGGGCTCCCGCCTCAGTGAAGAGGTTCAACTGCATTGTTGTGGCGGCTTTGTCGCGACTCAGGTCTACGGAGTCGCCCGCACCACCAGCGATGTGGACTTCCTGGGCGTCGTGCCGAACTTGTGGAGCGATCTGACTGCGATCGGCGGCAAGGGATCCGCCTTGCACCGAAAGTATAAGGTGTACCTGGACGCTGTCACCATCGCCACGCCACCCGAAAACTACGAGCAACGGTTGATGTCCATTTTCCCCGGCGCATGGCATCGCCTCCGCCTGTTCGCACTGGAGGCTCACGATTTGGCTCTCTCCAAGCTGGAGCGAAACATTGAGCGTGATCGTGATGACGTGCAGCAACTCGCGCGCGCCGGCCATTTAAAGCCGGAGATTCTCAGAGAGCGCTATTACCGCGAGCTTCGCCCGAATCTCTCCCACGAAGCTCGGGTGAGGATTCCACTGAAGGCGATCAGTGATTCCGGAGGGAAGCCGATCACCATTCCGGAGGCAAACCGATCAGGCGTCGGAGCGAAGCGACGCTGGCACTTCGATGTTGCCAAGACTGATC
>Ga0182024_10004249_pt1 | contig 33162 bp, 31 predicted proteins | sample P32metaG_FD_120480 | JGI IMG/M metagenome (GOLD analysis project Ga0182024, IMG submission 120480) | Permafrost microbial communities from Stordalen Mire, Sweden - P3-2 metaG (Illumina Assembly) | ecosystem: Environmental > Terrestrial > Soil > Wetlands > Permafrost | place: Sweden: Stordalen... | reverse complement strand
CTTCGGCGGGTCCTGCGATGAACGAGAGCGCCTTCAAGTAGATGGGATTCTTGCAGTACTTGTGCGCGTCCTCGGCGCGAACGACGATCGCGGCTGCCGATCCATCCGACACGCCCGAGCAATCCATGATGCCGAGGGGGTCCGCGATCTTCGGCGAATTCTTGATCGTCTCCATCGAGACTTCCTTCTGGAATTGCGCCTTGGGATTTTTCGCGCCGTTCTTGTGATTCTTCCATGCTATGCGCGACAGCACATCCTTGCCCTTGTCCGCATCGAGGCCGTACTTTTTGAAGTAGGCGGGCGCGAGCAACGAGAACGAGGCCGGCGCGGTCATGCTGCCTTCGGTGCCGTCATTGGGCGGCACGTTGCCGACGAGGCCCGAATAGCCCGAGTCCTTCAGCTTCTCGACGCCAATCGCCATCGCCATGTCGAAGGCGCCCGACGCGACCGCATAGGCGGCCTGACGCAGCGCTTCCGAACCGGTCGCGCACATATTCTCGACGCGCGTGACGGGCTTGAACTGAATCTTGAGCGGCTCCGACAGTGTGAGTCCGGAGATTCCCGAGCCCATCGTGCCGAGCCAGTATGCGTCGACGTCGTCGGGAGTGACGCCGGCCGATTCGTAAGCGTCGTAAGCGGCCTCGACTAGCAAATCGTCGGGACCTTTGTCCCAATGCTCACCGAACTTGGTGCAGCCCATTCCGATGATAGCGACGCGGTCTTTTATGCCTCTGCTTGCCATTAGTCCCTCCTAGGGATTGCTAGCGCTTGGGTCGCGCCTTCCAAAAATAGTTGTGCACGCCTCCGGCCGTAAACAAGCGTCGGAACGTCATTTCCACTTCATCACCGATCGCGACCTTCTCGGGTTCGCAGTCGGTCATTGCGCCTAAAAAGCGTCCTCCGCCCTCAAAATCTATCACAACATTGATGGTTGGGGGATTGAGCGAATAAGCCAATCTGTCGATGGCGTAGGTGGCGATTCTGGCCGTACGATCCGCGAACGAATACGGCTCCATGTCGCGGGCCTGGCATTTGACGCATACCAACTGCGGCGGAAGTTGCGGCGTCCCGCACTTCTTGCACTTCGATCCGATGAAGCCATACTTCCAGCGCTCGCTACGCAGCATCGGCGGTCCGGCAGGACGATCGGGATCGGGACGGCGCGGCGGCTCGGTGGGAAGAATCTCGCGCCACTTCAGATAGTTGCCGTAGGTGACATCGCCCTTGGATTCGATCTGACGGCCAACCGAGCGCACCGGTTTGAAATTCGCGATCGCCGGCGTGATTTTGAGCACCATCGCATCGGCGCCATCCGCGACGCTCACCACCAGGATGCGATCGCCCGGCTTCGCCGCGGGAAGAATGCCGGTCAGCATCAGTCCGATATGCGCAGCGCCCGTTTGTCCGACGGTGGGCGCGAACGAATCGGCGAACTTCGAGGGATCAAGCTTCAGCGCTCTCGCGACTTCATCGATAGCGCGCGGATTGGGCGTATCGATGACGATCTTCGCGAGGTCGGCGGGTGCGAGTTTGACCTTCTCCAGCACCGTCTTGATGACCTGCGCGAGGATCGGGCCGTGGCTCTGCGTCAGCGTGAAGCGCTCTTCCCAGCTATGCCCGAAGCGCTCGCCGGGCGCGCGCCAGGTATCGAGGATCTCGCGCGTCATCGATGCGGTCGCCTCGATCTCCGCGATCACGTTGTCATTGCCGAAGACGAATGCGGCGGCGGCATCGCCATTGGACTGCTCAGCCTTGCCTTCCGGCGCAGCGAGCCGGCAATCCGCCATTGCGGCGACGGCCTGCTTCGCACCCGCTTTGACGGCGTCGGACGCTTGCAGCATCGCGGACATACCTGCGCGCACCGAGCCTGTGAGATCGGAGGCGCGAAGCTCAACCGGCATGAGAGTCGCGGCGCCCACTGTCGCGGCATTTAGCTTCTCGCCGTAAGGAGGCGTCGTGGTCGCGAAGAACAGCACCTGGGTATCGGAAGGTTTAGCGCCGCGGAGCGCATCGCGCGTCGCCTCCACCGCCATCGAGACCGAATCCTCGTCGAAGCTTGCGACCGAGCGCTCGCCCTTGCCGGCGGCGACGCCGAGAACCTGCCCTATCGCGGCGCGCTTGAGCCGGCGGTAGGGAACGTATGAACCATAAGAAACGATTCCTGCCATGGCGGGATTAAAGGACGCATTGCCCCGCGCGGTCAACTGCCAAGAGCAGCTTTTACAAGGCTCGGAACCTGGCTCGCCTGACAGCCCTTCGGTCGAAGGTCACAGTATGCTCGCACCCGAGGCGCTGGTTCACGATCGCGATTAACGCATCGGCGAAATCAGCCCCTGCTTGATATTCAGCCAGGGCGGCGCTCACATCTTCCCGCTCAGCAACCCTCAATTGAGGCGTGTGCATGATAAGGTCGACAGCGAGAGAAACCTTTTCGCGAGGATATCCGTAACCGCTGTCCAAAACCCAGAACAGTTCACAGAGAACAATGTGGTTTATCAGACCCGGGCTATCGGTGGTGCACTCTTTGGTGATAAATCGCGCCGCTCTCTGCAACTGCTCTAGATCATCCTGTACCAGGAAACGCAGGAGCACGTTGGTGTCGACGCCCGTCACCTTCGCGCCGCGCGTTTGCGAATCACGGCGTCCATTTCGTCCAGCGACAATCGCCGCGGGGGCGGCCCGAGTATCCCCTTCAAAGTAGCAATGTCTATGTTCGCTGGAACAAGCCTGACCTTTCCATCTTTCTCCACCACGAACTCGATCCGATCGCCCGGCTTAAGCTTAAGGTGTCTTCGGATCTCGCCGGGTATTGTCGTTTGTCCTTTGCTGGTCAATGTGGAAACTGGCATCTTTTAATTCCTTACTTTGATTTTATTCCTTACCTGCGGGGTGCCGCAAACTCGATTCATCTGTTCGGCAATATTTGGCTTGTTCGCAATTCCGCCATCAACTACCTTTCTGGAACGGGATCATCGTCTATCCTGTTAAGCGCCCGCAATAATTTTCGAGAGAGGTAAGCCCTTGGCCACCGGCAGCGTTCGCTCCGAAAAAATCTGGATCGACGGCGAAATGATTCCGTACGACCAAGCCAACGTGCACGTCCTCACGCATAGCCTTCACTACGGACTGGCTGTCTTCGAGGGTATGCGATGCTACAAGTGCGATGACGGCAAGTCCGCGATCTTCCGCGCCCATGAGCATATCCGCCGCCTCCTCGAATCCGCGCACATCTGCGAGATGCCGATTCCCTACAGCGGCGAGGAACTCATCAAGGCCTGCGCCGATGTGGTCAGGGTCAACAAGTTCGCCGAATGCTATCTGCGCCCGATCGGATTTTATGCCGAAGGCGAGATGGGACTTTCGGCGCGCGGCAATAAGACTCGCGTCGCCATCGCGGCATGGCCGTGGGGCGCGTACCTCGGCGCCGACAGCCAGGAAAAAGGGGCGCGCCTGAAGACCTCGTCATTCGTACGTTTCCATCACAATTCGATGATGCCGCTGGCGAAAGTCTCGGGGCACTACGTCAACTCGATCATGGCGGGTTACGAAGCCCGGCGCGGCGGTTACGATGAGGCGCTGCTGCTCGACACCGAGGGCTTCGTCGCCGAGGGTAGTGGCGAGAATATCTTCGTGGTTCGCGACGGCATCGTGAGGACGCCGCCGCTCACCAACGCACTTGGCGGCATCACGCGCGAATCGGTGATGAAGATTCTCGCCGATGAGGGGATCGAGGTCATCGAGCAGTTGTTCGGACGCGACGCGATTTATGTCGCCGACGAATGCTTCATGACCGGCACTGCCGCCGAAGTGACGCCGGTGACGGAACTCGACGACCGCAAAGTCGGCAGCGGGAAGCCCGGGACCATCACCCTGAAAGTTCGCAACGCTTTCGATGCCGCTCTGCGTGGACGCGACCCGCGCTATCGCAGCTGGCTCTACTATGTCTAACCGATGAAGGTGATCCTCGCGGCGACCATTGCGCTCGGCGTCCTCTTCGTCGCGATCACGCTGCTGCGGCCGCGCATCGCACGCGCCGAGATTCTCAAGGAAGGCGACCTCGCCCCGCCCATCACGACGCAGATGGTCACCGGCGATCAGATAACGCCTTTCTCGCTTACTGCGTATCGCGGCAAGAAGGTCATCCTTTATTTCTATCCTAAGGACGATACGCCCGGATGCACCAAGGAGGCGTGCGCTTTCCGCGACGGCTTCGCGCAGTTCCAAACCGCCGGCCTGACCGTGTTCGGATGCAGCATCGATAGCTCCGAGGCGCATCGCAAGTTCATCAAGAAGTACAACCTTCCGTTTCCGTTGCTGCTCGACCCGGATCGCAAAATCGCGACGAGCTATGGCGCGGCGAACGGCATCCCGATTCTCGGTCTCGACAAGCGCATCACCTATGTCATCGACGAGGATGGAAGGATTCTGAAGGTCTATCCCAACGTCGATCCCTCCGTGCACGCGAGCCAGATCCTCGCCGATCTCCCGCCGCCTCCGCCGACGCCGACCGCTACCATCGAGGCGACGCCGGCACCTCCTCGCGAGGCGCCCGATTCCAGCAACGACGACGACAGCGACGACGACTAGCCCGCGACGATAACTTCGCTGGGCGAATAGCCGAGGCTGACCGCGAGCATCAAGTGGATAATGGTGGCATTAAGTGATTAATCTTTCCGGAGGCTGCAAACCGACTATAATCGTCGTTGATACTGAACATGGAAAAATCCGAGCGCATGCAGCTGTTTTCCAGGGCCTACGTGGAAGCCGTCGCTGCCGCAGCAGGATACGACGTGACGAGGCCCTCGGTCGACGATGACAGCATAGACGGCATAATCCTCGGGCGTGTTGGCCGTCGGCCGAGAATCGAGTTCCAGCTTAAGGCTACCGGCCGTGATCTAATCAGAGAGGAGCAAATACATTCCCCCTTGCCGCGGAAAAACTACGACGACCTTCGTGTAGAAACTTTGGTTCCTCGGATGCTGATTGTTGTGACGATGCCCGAGGGGGAGGGCGACTGGATCGTCCAATCTCCTTAACAGCTATCTCTGCGTCACTGCGGATACTATCGGGCGCTCTTGGGGGCGCAGGAAGTCGACAACAAATATCAGATTACGGTGGCAGTGCCGCTAGCGAACGTATTTTCAGTCAACGTGTTAAGGTCTCTAATGGACCGTGCAGAACGAGGTGATCCCCTATGAACGTCGAATTGCGTGACCGAGGCGTCCTTGAAAGACTCTCGCACGTCGACGTGCGCGCTTATCTGTCCGCTCAAGGCTGGAGGGAAATCGACCGCGTCAGCGATAAAGCGATCATTCTGAGTAGAGGGCGAGGAGATGAATCACCAATCCTTCTCCCAATTCGTCAAGAGTTGGGCGACTACGCCGCACGGATGGCCGAAGTTGTTGCCGAATTGGCAAAGCTCGAAAACCGGTGGCCCGTGTATGTGCTACGCGACCTTGAGAAGGCAGGCTGGGACGTCATTCGGGTTCGGTCTCCATCGTCAGATGGTAACATCCCCGTTAACCAGGGAACTCAGGTCTTGGAGCAGACCCACGATATGCTGCTGGCCGCCGCGTGTGCGGCAGTTTCACCGCGAGCGGTATTTCCGACTCGGAAGCCCACTGAAGCCGTCGATTACATGCGAAAGGTTCAGTTGGGGCAGACAGAACAAGGCAGTTTCGTAATCAACCTTCTCTCGCCCGTCAAACCTGCGCTGGGAGGGCAGCTGGATTTGTGGGGAAATCTCGTCGATGAGCCGTTCGAACGACAAGTCACCGCGACACTCGCGAAAGGATTGACGATACTCAAGAAAACAATCTCCGAGGCCGCCGCATCCAATGACATCAAACCGTTTGAAGCAGCAGTAGCGAACGGTATAAACGCAAATCTCTGCGAAGCGATCGCTGGCCTGATCGATGCAACCGGCAAGGTAGAAATAGCATTGGCTTGGGCGACCGTTCGCCCCGTCAGAGAACCGGGCCCCTCGGTCTCATTTGGATCCGACGACGGTCGAATACTCGGTGAAGCTGCGAGGCAGTTCAGATCTCGCGAGCCCCGATTGGATCAGACTTTAGTCGGTTGGGTAATCAGTCTCCGACGCGGGCCCGACGAACCTGAAGGAACAGCTTCTTTGAGTGTTCTAATTGACGGTCAACCGCGACTCGTAACTGCGGTGTTCGGTCCACGTGACTATACTTTGGTCTGCCAAGCTCATGAGCAGCGAAAAGCGGTCATTTGCGAAGGAGATGTACATCGGGCGGGGCGGGGGTTCGTTTTGGAAAATGTTCATAATTTGGCCCTAGTAGGTGAACAATCTTCAGACAAACAGGAGTAGCCATTTTCCGTTGAATTGCTCGATCAGCGTCCTTCTCGGATAACCTCGCTGGGCGAATAGCCGAGGCTGACCGCGAGCATCACCGCCGCCGTCGCGAGGCGATCACAATCGTTCTCGCATCGCACCATCTCATTGAGTATCGCGACATGCGTGGTAATGGTGTCTTCGACATCTACTCCGCCGCATCCATGCGCATCGGAATCAAACATCGCATCGATGATGGGATTCGGGTCGAAGCCGCTTTCGCGCAGCGCCTCGGCCACCGCGCGACGCCAGAACTCGCGCGGCTCGACTTTTTCGAAATCCAGCAGCATAGCGATGCGTTCGCGAAAGGCCGGGATCAACTCGCGATAGCGTTCGACCGCTGCGATATAGTCAGCGGTTCCATTCGCATTTGTGAATTCGCCCGCCGTCGAGTCCTCGCCGAAAACGCCGAGCGACCCTTGAGCAGGATCGAGTGCGATCAGCTTTTCGCCCTCGGGCGATCTTTCGATGCCGAGCGGATAGAGCCGGCACGCGAGCGGACGTCCTCGATGCAATGTGCATCGCGTCCCGTCGAGCGTCGCGCACATCCCCTCCGGAAGAAAACGCAGGATCGAGCCGCGTCGAATCGTGTATCGCCGCACCACCTCGCTGGTGGTGAGACCGGCCGCGCGCGCCATGCGCAGGACATCATAGGGCGAGAGCGTGATGACCTTGTTATGGCAGCATCGCCCGCACTGATTGCACTGATACGAAAATGCCGTCCCGCGATCCATCTTACCTGCCGCTCCGACGCTACCTAAATTCTATCGACTCAGCTAAAGTCCCAACCAAACCGCGACTTCACGGAGCATCTCGAACCGATGGATTTTCAATACACCCCTGAACAAGAAGCCTACCGCGCCAAGGTCCGCACCTGGCTCGAAGCCAATCAGCCCGGCAAACTCGACGCGCCAGACGCCGACAGCATGGGCGGTGACGATCGGCAGTGGAAGCGTCTTAAGGAATGGCACAAACGCCTCTATCAGGGCGGATGGATGGGGCTGACCTGGCCCAAGGAATACGGGGGCCAGCAAGCCACCTTCATCGAGCAGGTGATCTTCCAGCAAGAGCTAGGGCGGCTCAATTTGCCATTTGGTGTCAATGTGCTCGGCGTAATCATGACCGGACCGGCGCTGATGCAATGGGGGACAGACGAGCAGAAGAAGCGTTACCTCGAGCCGATCATCTCGGGCGAGGAAATCTGGTGCGAAGGAATGTCCGAGCCGGGCGCAGGCTCCGACCTCGCGAACATCCAGATGCGCGCAGTGCTCGACGGAGATAATTTCGTCGTCAACGGGCAGAAGGTCTGGACCACCGCGGCGCATCGATCGGACTTTTGCCAGCTCTTCGTGCGCACCGATCCCGAATTGCCGAAACACAAGGGAATGAGCGCGCTGCTGGTCGATATGAAGGCACCCGGCGTTGTCGTCAAGCCGCTCAAGCAGATCAGCGGCGATTCCGAGTTCAACGAAATCTTCTTCGAAGACGTGCGCGTACCGAAGGAGAATCTGCTCGGGCCCATCAACATGGGATGGCAGGTGCTGGTTTCGACGCTGATGCATGAGCGCATCGGAATCGGGGAGACGCTCGGCGGCAGCGAGCAACTGCTGACGCACATTGTCGACCTCGCAAAACACAACAACGTTAACGGCAAGCCTGCATACGAGGATCCCGCGATTCGGCAACAACTCGCGCAGTTCGCATGCGAAGTTGCGGCGAAGAAATATAGCGGCATGCGCAGTTTGACCAAGCGCCTCAAGGGTTTGCCGCCAGGCGCCGAGGCCTCGATCTCCAAGATGGTATCGACCGAGCTTTCGCAGCGGATGGTGAAGTACGCGACGCGCTTGCTCGGCGAATATGCGCTGCTGGAACGGCGTTCGCCATTCGCACCCGACGGCGACTGGCTGCGACGGATCCTCGCGAGCGAATCGATGACGATTGCGGGTGGCACCTCGGCGGTGCAACGCAACATGATCGGCGAGCGGATTCTGGGACTTCCTAAAGGCTAAATATTACATCGAGATATTTCGCGAGATATTTCGCGATTTCGCATGAGGGCGGCTTCGGTCGCCCTCTTTTTTTCGCGAGCAGTTGATTTCTTTTCATTTTGAAATAGAGAGTTCCGGTTGCTCTGTGGCACAATAGGCGGAATTTTGTTGGACCGGACGCCATAGTACGGCGTCTGAAATGCTCCGGAGGTTATCGTCTCATGGGTGGGAAGCTAACTGGCCGCAGCGTGCGCTATTCGTTCGTGGCGATAGCCGCGCTCGCGCCGTTCTTGTTTGCGTCGATCGCGCACGCCGCCGATGCGCGGCCACAAATCAACGGCGCAGATGTATCGTGGCTCCTAACATCATCGGCGCTGGTCCTCATGATGACGATTCCGGGCCTCGCGCTTTTTTATGGCGGATTGGTACGCCGCAAAAATGTGCTCTCGACCGTGATGCAAAGTTTCATCCTCGCCGGGGTGGTTTCCATCGAATGGGTGCTGTTCGGGTACAGTCTCGCATTTGCACCCGGCAATTCACTTGTCGGCGGGCTCCAATGGCTCGGGCTGTCGGGCGTGAGCGCCTCCGAACCGTTTGCCGGCTACTCGGCTACGGTGCCGCATCAAGCCTACATGATCTATCAGTGCATGTTCGCGATCATTACGCCTGCGCTGATAACCGGCGCCATCGCGGAGCGGATGTCATTTCGCGGCTTTCTGATGTTCACCATTCTGTGGTCGATTCTCATCTACAACCCGCTCGCGCATTGGGTGTGGGGCGTCGACGGATGGCTCCATCAACTAGGTGCGCTCGATTTCGCGGGCGGAACTGTAGTTCACATTTCATCCGGCACCGCGGCCCTGGTGGCAGCATTGTTCCTCGGTAAACGGATGGGCTACCCGCGCGAGGCGATGCCACCGCACAATGTCGTGCTCAGCGTTACCGGCGCGGGATTGCTGTGGGTTGGATGGTTCGGCTTCAACGCGGGCAGTGCGTTGGCCGCCAATGGCCTCGCGGTGTCGGCCTTCGTGGCGACGCATCTTGGCGCGGCGTCTGCGGCGCTCGGATGGATGTCCGCCGAATGGGCCGCGACCGGCAAGCCGACGGTTCTCGGCGCGGCGAGCGGAGCGGTCGCGGGACTGGTCGCGATCACGCCCGCTTCGGGATTCGTCGCGCCGGTGCCGGCGATCATCATCGGTCTCGCGGCGGGAGTAATCTGCTTTTCGGCGGTGAGGATGAAGCCGCGCTTCGGCTATGACGACGCCCTCGATGTCGTCGGCGTGCACGCGGTAGGCGGAATTTTCGGCGCCCTCGCGACCGGCTTGTTCGCCAGCGCGCTCGTCAATCCTGCGGGCGCTAATGGGCTGTTCTACGGAAATCCGCGCCAATTAGGCATCCAGGCCTTGGGGGTGGTCGCGACGATCGCGTTTTCTGGAATCGGCAGTTCGATCCTGCTCAAGCTGACCGATTTAGTGGTCGGACTCCGTGTCGATGAGGATGAGGAACACATGGGCCTCGACCTGAGCCAGCACAACGAAAGCGCCTACGCAGTAGAAGGGTAGGGGACACTGGCTTCAGCAGCGTCTTAGCGATTCTGCATCGTCTGGAACAGGAAGGGCGCCGCTTCGGCCATCATCTCACCGATGATCTCCGACAGAGGCTTGCTCGGCAGCGCGAGCTTGTCGGTCAGCGTGCTGATGATGCGCAAGTATTTTTCCTTGGTCTCATTACTTATGGTGCTGAGCCTAATGTCCTCCATCACTTCGAGGTAGCGGCGATGCGCATCGTAGATTTGTTGATCGAGCGGGTCGCTGAATTTCTGGCCTCGCGCCATGACGATTCCTCCGGAGCGGCGAAGATGCTTCGACTATAGCAGCCCGCCAAAGTCCTCAGAACTGTGCGCGATGCGGTGGCGCGCCAGCGGCGCGCATCATTCCGGATAGCGCGGCACGCTTCTCGCCAATCCCGGAGCGAGAAGCCCGCCGCGCCCCCACCCGCCGCCCATCCTCAGAGACACAGGCTGAAGCCCGCGACAGCAGCGGTTCGGGGCAGGGTCTCTTGAGAAGACTTTTTCACGCGCATAATCTCGCGACAGGAATGGACGAGATCGAGATAACACCGGTCAGCAAGCCGCTTTCCGCGAGCGTAGCGGTGCCGGGTTCGAAGAGCATTACGAATCGCGCGCTGCTGATCGCCGCCATGGCGGAAGGGCGCTCGGTGCTCGAGAACGTCCTCTTCAGCGACGATACGATTCGAATGCTCGAGGCGCTCAAGCAGCTCGGTTTTCAGATCGCGATCGAGGAGGACGAGAAACGCGTCACGATCAACGGCTTCGGCGGTCAAATTCCTTCTTCCGGATGCGATCTTTCGATCGGTGGCGCAGGAACCGCGATGCGCTTCCTAATTCCGTTCCTCACGCTGGCGCGCGGCAAATTCCGCATCGATGGAAATCACCGGATGCGCGAGCGCCCCATCGGCCCGTTGCTTGACGCGATGCAGCGCCTCGGCGCCTCGGTCTACAGCGAGCGCGACAATCGATGCCCCCCGGTGATTGCCGACTCTCGCCATCCCTTTCGCGGCGGCGCGACCCATGTCGACGCGCGGTCGTCATCGCAATTCGTATCGGCGATGCTGATGCCTGCGCCGCTGTGGCCGGAGGGATTACGGTTACAAGTGGCGGGAGACGCCGCGCGGCCATTCATCGAAATGACGCTGCGCATAATGGAAGCGTGGGGCGTCAAGTGGAATATCGATGGCGACACCATCACGATCGCCGGTGGTCAGGCGTATCGCGCGCGCCGCTTCGTGGTGGAGCCCGACGCGTCCAGCGCGAGTTATTTCGCTGCGGCCGCTGCGCTGTGTGGCGGGACCCTTACCCTCGAAGGCCTCAGCGCCAATTCGGTTCAGGGCGATATCGCTTTTCTCACCGTCTTGCAGCAGATGGGCGCGCGGGTGAAATGGAATAACGATTCGGTCGAGGTTACCGGGGCTGGACAGTTGCGCGGGGTCGACGTCGCCATGAACGGGATGCCCGACATGGTTGCGACGCTCGCTGCGATTGCGCCATTCGCCACCTCGCCGACGCGCATCCGCAAGGTCGAGTTCATTCGTCATCATGAGAGTGACAGGCTGCGTTCGATTGCGGCGGAGTTGCGCAGACTGGGCGCGAGCGTGAGCGACCTCGAAGATGGGATGGAGATTCTTCCGTCGCGGCTTAAGGGCGCGAGCATCGAGACTTATGATGATCATCGCATCGCGATGGCATTTTCGGTCGTCGGGTTGAGAATTCCGGGAGTGAAGATTCAGAATCCCGCGTGCGTCTCGAAAACCTTTCCACAATTTTTCGAGAAGCTCACAAATTTCTCGACCTGACATCTGCCATGCGTCGCGGAACTCGATGGTGTCAAGCGCGATTTGCTAATTCTCGGCCGTCGCCTGTAACAGGCACTCCCCGCTAATCGTTAGGATGCGGCCCCATCGAGGCTGAAGCGACACCTTAGCGCGGCCGCCACTTACCTCGAACGATTCGCCATCGTTCAGAATATCGACGAGTCGACCCCGTGACGCGTCGGGCAACCCGATCGCGAGATCGATCGGTTTGGCGCTGGCATTGAGCGCGACGACGATCGACTCGGATGAATCGCGGCGAATGAAAGCGAACTGCTCGGGCGCGACGTGCAGTTGCTCGTAGTCGCCGTGTCGAAGCGCCTGGTGCTGATGCCTCAATCCGATCAGCTTTTTGATAGTTGCATAGAGCTTCGGCTCGGGCGCGGCCTGGCGCATCGCAATCGGATCAATAGCCGGCCGCAGCGGCGCATCGGTACCTTCGCCCTTGCGGCCGCGAATGCCCCATTCGCTGCCGTAATAGATCGACGGCACGCCGGGCATCGTCATCAGTAGAACATAGAGCGGATATAGGTGGGCAGGCACCTTGAGGATGCTGGCGACGCGCTCAACATCATGGTTATCGACGAAGTTGTACAGCGGCAGTCCGCGATAAATTCCCTCGGCGCCGAATTGGAAGTTCAGCGTATGCGCAATTTCGAAATAGTTGCCATCGTTGAGGCTCGACCATAAACCCTTGTACGCCTGGTAGTTGGTTGTGCAGTTGAGACCGCCGGCGTGCGCCCATTTGCGATAGTCGCCGTGGACGACTTCGCCCATCAGCCAGAAGTCGCTCTTGAGCGCGCGGCAATGCGCGGCGAGTTGATGTTGGAAATCGTGATCGAGCGAATCCGCCGCGTCGAGCCGCAGCCCATCAATATCGAATCTCTCTACCCACGAGGAAACCGCCCGCAGCAGATGATCGCGCGTGACGGGATTGTGCAAGTTGAGCTTGGGGAGGTCGTAGTGGCCGGCCCACTCCTTGTAGTGGAAGGGATCGCCATAGGGGCTGCGACGCTCGAGGTCGAGATGATACCAATCGCAATATTGTGATGCGCGGCCTCGCTCGCGAATGTCGCGGAACGCCCAGAAATCACGTCCGGTGTGATGGAATACGCCGTCGAGGATCAGCCGGATACCGCGTCGATGGAGTTCGCGGCTGAACGCGCTGAGCGAGGCATCGTCGCCAAGGCGGCGATCGACGTGGAAAAAATCTGCGGTGTCGTAGCCATGCGCGCTCGACTCGAAGACGGGTCCGAGCAGCAGCGCATTGGTGCCCAGGTCCTCGAGATGGGGGATCCAATTCATGAGGCCGTCGAGGCGATTTGCCGGCGCGCCGACAAACGGATTGCGCTCCGGCGCACCAAGGCATCCGAGCGGAAAGAGATGATAGAAAACGGCGTCAGTGTCCCAAGTCATCGAGTGCTACCTGAAGTAGGGATTTTTAACTGAGGTCTATGATCGGAAGACCTCGACCGGCATCTCATGCGAGGCCTGCCGGGACGGATAGATCGTCGCAAGCAGGCACAGCACCATCGAAGCGATGGCGACCCATAGGAAACTCACCGGGTCCACCGCGATTGGTACCGAGGAAATTCCATAAATCTCGCGCGAGATATGGATGAAGTGATACCGCTCCAGCACCACGCATCCGATCGCGCCGAGGATTAAACCGGCGACCGTGCCCGCGCCTCCAACCATCAGGCCCTTGAGGGTGAAGATGCGGCGGATCTCACTCGGCGTCGCACCCATCGCCATCAGCACCGCGACGTCTTTGCGTTTCTCCATCACGACCATGATCAGCGTCGCGATGAGATTGAAGGCGGCGACTCCGATGAGCAGCATCAGCACCATCGCGTACACGCGCTTGAGCATCGCGAATCCTGCCGATGCCGATTGGTTGTACTGAACCCAGGTGCGCACGCGAAATTGCGCGGGCAAAATTCCGCGCAAGGTGTTGGCGACCTGATCGGTCGCGTCGAGCGACGTGAGATGAATATCGACGCCGTCGACCACACCGGGGCGGCCGAAAAAGTTCTGCGCGCGCATCAAGTCCATGAACACCATATTGCCGTCGAGAAAAGCCATCCCGGAATCGAAAATCGCGCCGACGACAAAATCGGCGCTGCGCGCGGTCAGACTTCCATTTGTCCCGACAATCGGCGCAATCACGCGCACCGAGTCGCCCCGCTTGACCTTCAGCTTCTGCGCCAACGTCACCCCGATCGCGATCGCGCCCTGCGGCGGCTCCTGCCCCGGCGCCGTCGGATTGTAGGCCTTGAGCAAATCGGCAAGCGACCCTTCCGCCATGTAACGCGACCATTGCGACGCGATCGCGGGATTGTCGGGTTCGATACCACGCACGACCACGCCGCCGAGCCCGCGCCCCGAACTCAGCATCGCCTGGCCGAGGACGAACGGATCGGCACCGCTGACGTGCGGCACCGCGGCGACTTTCTGCTGAAGGTCGCTATAGTTGGGAATCGATCCTTCGATGCTGACGATTTCCACCTGGAAGCTGAGCGCGAGCACGCGCTGCTTGAGGCTCGCCTCGAAACCGCCCATCACCGACAACGTCACCACCAGCGCGGCGACGCCAATCATTACGCCGACGGCGCTGAGCAGCGTTGTCACCGAAATGAAGGCGTCTTTGCGGCGTGCGCGCAGATATCGGAGCGCGATTCGGAGTTCGTATCTCACGATGAGATGGCGATGAATTGCCGCTGATGCTGTTCAGCGCGATTCATTTTAGCCGCACTCAGAATATCACGTTTTCCTTGGTCAGCTGCTCGATTTCCTCGGTGGTGAGGCCCAGCATTCCACGAAAGACTTCTTCGTTATGCTGACCGAGGACCGGTGCCGCGCTGCGAAGCTCGCCCGGCGTGCGGCTGAGGCGATGCTGCAATCCTTCATATGATGACGGCCCCATGTGCTTGTGCTCGAGCCAGTGCCAGAAATCGAAGGCCGCGAGATTTTCGTCCTGATGCAAATCCATACAGTTCTGCACCGGATACGCGGCGACGCCCGCCGCTTGCAGCCGCACCGTCAGATCGTGCGCCGACTGACTTCGCGTGAGGCCGCCGATGAATTTATCGAGTGGCTCTCGATTTTCGATTCGCGACAGCGCGGTGGCAAAGCGCTCATCGCTCGTGTCGGCTCCTAGAGCAGTCAGCATCGATTGCCATTCGGCATCGCTGCCAACCGCGATCGCGATCCAGCGCTCCTCAGGCCCTTCGTCGGCGCATCGATAGGCGCCATGCGGTGCGTATCGCATCGACGCGTTGCCGCGCGGACCCAGCGATTTGCCGGTCGCGAAATAATCGATCAGCGCGGGCGCGAGGTTGTGCAGCGCGGCCTCATACTGGGACATGTCGATGTATTGGCCCTTGCCGGAGCGCCGTTTGTAATCGAGTGCGGCGATCAGCGCGCAGGTGAGAAATCGCGGCGCGATGAAATCGCTATACGCGCCGTAAGGCGCCGCGGGCGGCTGCCCTTCGCCGTAGCCGGAGATGTAGTAGAAGCCGCACAGCGCCGCCATCAACTGGCCGAAGCCCGGATACATCGCATTAGGTCCGGTCTGACCCTGCATGCAGGTCGAGAACATGATGAGGTCGGATTTGATTTTGCGCAGGTGCTCGTAATCGAGGCCCCAGTTGCGCATCGCTTTGGGCGTAAAACTCTCAGACACAATATCCGCCCATGGGATCAGCTTCAGGATCAACTCGCGTGCCTTGGGCTTGCCGAGATCGAGCGTGATGCCTTTCTTCGAGGTGTTGTAGCTGGCGAAAAACTGGCTGTTGTTGGGTCCCGGCTGGCCGTCCTTCCACGGCGGCGCGATTCGCAGCACATCGAGGCGCGAGACCGATTCGACGCGGATCACGTCGGCGCCGTTGTCAGCCAGGTACTTGGTGCTAATCGGCCCGACTCCGACCCACGCGAAGTCGAGCACGTGAACTCCTTCGAAAGCGTAACGGCTCATCGTATTCCTTGCGGCATTCCTCGCGGGCAAATCGTTTGATCAGATCGCGCCGACTGCACGCAGCTCGGCGATTTGTTCGGCGCTCCGCCCCAGAAGCTCGCCATAGATTTCGAGGTTGTGCTCGCCGAGTCGCGGCGCGCGGCGATTGACCTCGATCGGCGTTTCGCTGAGCTTCGCGAACGGCCCGGGCATCGTGAGCGTGCGGCCGACGGTGTCCGTATGGTCAACCCTGACGAAATACCCGCGCGCCTTCAGTTGCACGTCGCGCGCGATATCGGCCTCGGTCGCGACCGGCGCGAGCAGCAGGCGGCGCTTCAGCGTCTGCGCATAGATTTCTTCCTTGCTCATCGTCAGGAAGAACTTCTCAATGCGATCCTCCATATCGGTGATGTGTGCAAGATCGTCTTCAGTCGGCTTCATAAACAGTCCCGGTGTCCAGCTGCTCCAGTCCTTGGTCTTCATCCAGTCGGCGCCGAAACCACCTTCGATCACCCAATCCATGAGATTCTTGGTGGTCGGGCCGGGACCGATGACGCTGGATATGTAGCCGTCCTTACATCGGAACACCATTTTGCGCCGGATGCCGAGCGAGCCGACGTAAACGCCGGAGCGGCGCAGGTGATCGCCATGCAGAATCGGCATCGCCTGCTCGTTCATCAACGTCCACACGATGCAGGCCTGCATATTGACGACGACGCGCTGGCCGAGTCCGTCGGACTGGCGCGGGTAATGCGCAATCAGCGAGGAGACGGCGGCCTCGGCGCCGGCATGCAGACCGGCCTGCGGTAAAGCCATTTCGAGCGGAGGCTTGCCCTCCTCGCCCATCAGATACATCATCCCGCCGGCCGCCCAGGTTATGATATCCGCCCATTTGTAATCTTTGCCGGGGCCCTTGTCGCCGAAGGGAGTTATCGACGTGTAGACCAGGCGCGGATTCAGCTCGGCGAGCGCGTCGTATCCGAGACCGATCGAATCGAGATAGCCAAGCTGAAATGACTCGACGAGGAAATCGCATTTTTTCGCGAGCTCGGCGACCATCGCGCGCCCATCGCCGCTATCGAGATTCGCGGTGACTGATTTTTTTCCGGCCTGATACGCGATGAAATAGAGGCCGCGATCAGGTCCGACTTCATCTTCGAGGAACGGAGGAATACGGCGCGTCGAGCATCCGCCTGGCGGCTCGACCTTGATCACTTCGGCGCCGAGGTCGGCGAAAATCTTGCCGCACATCGCGCCCTTCTCGTCAGTGAGATCGAGCATCCGGAAACCCTTGAGCAGTTCTGAAGCCATCGTCCTCTTCTTACGGTCGGAAATAACGCGCCGAAAATGCGCGCGCCGGTTCGCGCATTCTAACGCGACGATGCTTCAGTTTGGAAATGGCTCAGAGGTGACTTTGCGATTTGAGCGCGGTGCGCGCGGCTCCGATCGCGGTCGCATAATCGGCATGCTCTGGAATCACCATCCCGCGGCCGAATACGAATTCGAGCTTGCGCCGGTTCTGCATGAAGCGAAAGATGCGCGTCAGCTTGCCGGTCAGCACGATATCCTCCTGGCCGCAGGCGCGCGCGCTGGCAATGCTCAAGACGCCGATAACCTCGACGATCATGTTCATTATCGCGAGCGCCTTGTCATCCTGCGTCGCATCGGAACTGACCTTGCCGAAATTCGCGGCCGTCGTCCCCGGCGGCAGATCGCCGATGGGGCCGCCCGCGATGTCGCGCACGCTGAGATCGACGTGATGGAGATCGCCTCGGCTCGCCATCGCTTCGAGGGTGTCGATTCCCGAAACGCCCAGCATATGCTTCGCGAGGCCGAGGAGGGTGCCACCGCCCACGCCGGTGCCGCTGACGTGGCGAATCTCGGCCTTGTTCACCGACACGATAGCGGTGCCGGTTCCAAGCGAAACCACCAGCGCGCGTTCCTTGCCAGCCAGTGTAGTGCCACCGACGCCGATCGCGGTGAACTCATTGACCTTCACCACCGGACGCCCGAAGAGCTGGTCGCCGAGCGCGCGCGATCCCGCGCCTGTCGCCGCCACGCATTCGATGTCGCCTAGGTTGATGCCCGCGTCACCGACGATTTTTCCGAGCGCGCCGGCGGCGGCAGCAACCGGATCATTCGCCTCGATGGTGACTACGCGGATACTGCCATTTTCAAGGATTACGGCGTCGGTTGTAGAACCGCCGATGTCGATGCCAACGATCATAAGTGGTGCCGGCTCCTGTCCGGCCCGCCTCAAACCTAGAACATCGCCACGTTTTCGCGCAAACGCGACCTAAAGCTCGGCGACGGCGCGCGCGACGGTCTTGGGCGATCGCGCGATGACGCGAAGCAGGATGCGCGCCGCCACGTAGGCCGAGACAACAACGTTGCCGCAGCGACTTGCCGCGAGGACTTCATATGATAGCGTCGAGGCATGAGGCGCAAAGCCGCATCCGGGAGCCTCTTCCCACAAAAAAAGCCCGCCGCGCAGCCGCTTGCCGATCGCATCCGGCCCGCCAGCCTCGATGAGGTCGTAGGCCAGGAGCACCTCCTCGGTCCCGGCAAGCTGCTCTCCGAAATGGTGGCGGCAGGCAGGCTGCATTCGGTGATTTTGTGGGGGCCTCCCGGCTCCGGCAAAACCACCATCGCGTTGCTGCTCGCGAAAAAGATCGATGCCGAGTTTGTCCAGATCAGCGCGGTGAGTTCGGGCGTTGCCGATCTCCGCGAGGCGGTTGCCGATGCGCGCCGCGAGCTCGAGGCCACCGGCCGCCGCACGGTGGTTTTCATCGATGAGATTCATCGTTGGAATCGCGCGCAGCAGGACGCCTTCCTGCCACACGTCGAGAGCGGACTGGTCACTCTGATTGGCGCGACGACCGAAAATCCATCGTTCGAAGTAGTCGCGCCACTGCTCTCGAGGGCCCGTGTGCTGGTGCTGAACCCCCTCTCTGACAATGCGATCGCGACCATCATCACCCGCGCTTTGCGCGATCCGGAGCGCGGACTCGGCAAGCTCGACCTCACCCTAGATGACGATGCGCGCGCGGAACTGGTGCGGCTCGCATCTGCCGACGCGCGCCGGGCGCTCAACACGCTGGAGATCGCCGCCGAACTCGCGCAGCACGCGGGCAGCAAGGAGATCCTCACCGTTCACGTCAGTGAGGCCGCGCAGCATAAGGCGCTGCTCTACGATCGCGCGGGCGAGGAGCACTACAACGTCATCTCCGCCTTCATCAAAAGCATGCGCGGCAGCGATCCCGATGCGGCGCTCTACTGGATGATGCGCATGGTCGAGGCGGGCGAGGATCCCCTCTTCATCGCGCGGCGAATGGTGATTTTCGCGTCCGAAGATATCGGCAATGCCGATCCGCGCGCGATCCAGATTGCGATTGCGGTCAAGGATGCGGTGGATTTCGTGGGGCTGCCGGAGGGCGTCATTCCGCTCGCGCAGGGTGTCACCTATCTCGCGAGTGCGCCCAAATCGAATGCCTCGTACATCGGGATGCAACGCGCGCGCGAGGATACCCGCGAGTTGGGCGCGCTGCCCGTGCCGCTTCATCTGCGTAATGCGCCGACGCCGCTGATGAAGGGCCTCGGCTACGGCAAGGACTATCGCTATCCGCACAATTTCGAGGGCGCGGTTGCGGAGCAGGACTATCTACCCGATCAACTGATTGGCAAAGAATACTACCAACCGACGGAGCGCGGCTTTGAGGCGCGGCTGAAAGAATACCTCGACAAGGTGCGCGAGATCCGCGCCGCGGCGCGCGCGAAAAGTCGGGTATCAAGGAAAACAGCCGGCAGTTCGGAATGAGTTCGCCGACTTCCTCCAAATTGGAGCAAATACGTACCCGATGTTGCATCGTGGGCGGCGGTCCGGCGGGCATGATGCTTGGATTGTTGCTCGCGCGCGCCGGAATCGACGTGATCGTTCTCGAAAAGCATGGCGACTTCTTGCGCGACTTTCGCGGCGACACCATCCATCCCTCGACGCTGCAGGTGATGCACGAGTTGGGACTGCTCGAGGAGTTTCTCAAGCGGCCGCATAACGAAGCGCGCCAGCTCGACGGCCAGTTCGGCGACCAGCGTGTGACGGTCGCGGACTTCACTCATCTGCCGACCCGATGCAAGTTCATCGCGTTCATGCCGCAGTGGGACTTCCTCAACTTCGTCGCCGAGCACGGCCGGCGCTATCCCGCATTTCATCTGATGATGGAGACTGAAGGGACCGACCTCATTGAGGAGCATGGCCGCGTCACCGGAGTGGGCGCGCAGAGAAGCGGCGGCGCATTGGAGATTCGCGCGGACCTGGCGTTGGCACCGACGGACGTCATTCAACGATGCGCGCGCGGGCCGGTCTCGAAGTGATGGATCTGGGCGCTCCGATCGACGTGCTGTGGATGCGGATCTCGCGGCGCCCGGACGATCCCGCACAAACGCTCGGCCGCGTCGACGCGGGCCGCATTCTGATCATGCTCGATCGCGGCGACTACTGGCAGTGCGCGTTCGTCATTCGCAAGGGCACCTTCCCGGAAATTCAGCAGCGCGGGATCGAGGCGTTTCGTGACGAGCTCACGAAGCTGGTGCCCTATCTGCGCGATCGCGTCGGTGAGATCTCCGATTGGAAGCAGATCAGCCTGCTATCGGTCGCCGTCGATCGCCTGCGGAGGTGGTATTGCCCTGGCCTTTTATGCCTCGGTGATTCGGCGCATGCGATGTCGCCGATCGGCGGAGTTGGGATCAACCTCGCAATTCAAGATGCGATCGCGACCGCGAATATTCTGGCCGTGCGACTGCGCGAAGGATCGGTTGGTATCGATGCGCTGCGCGCTGTTCAGGCTCGCCGCGAATTTCCCACTCGGATGACGCAGGGCATGCAAATTTTCATACAGAATCGATTTATCAGCCGCGTGCTCAGCACCAATCAGCGTTTGCCGCTGCCGTTGCTCGTGAAGCTGATGCGGCGCTGGCCGATTCTGCGCCGAATCCCAGCGCGCGCGATTGGACTGGGCTTTCGTCCCGAGCATGTGCAGACGCCCCAGGCGCCGATCGCCCGAGGTGCATAGCGGAAAGAGCGCTCATTCGAGTTTGTGAATTTTCGCGAACGGGTCCCGGCCCGCGTCGCGATGCCATTCGTATTCCATCCGGATCGCGATCTGCTCCGCCGTCGCTTGGTCGGTGATGCGCGCGATAATCGCGAGCGCCATGTCGATGCCGGCCGACACGCCCGACGAGGTCGAGAATTTTCCGTCGTCGACCCAGCGCGCCTCGTGCACCCATTTCACTTTCGGCCCCTGCTCCGTGACCCACTTGAATGCGAACTTGTTAGTGGTCGCGCGCCGTCCGTCGAGTAGTCCGGCTTTCGCGAGAATCGCAGCGCCGGTGCAGACCGACGCGACGATTTCCGCTTTCTCCGCATGTGCGATCAGCCATTCGAGTGCGGTGTGATTGGTGACTTCTTTGCGAGTGCCGATTCCTCCCGGCACGAGCAAAACGTCTATCGGCGGGCAATCGTGAAATCCCGATTCGGTGAAGCCGAAGTCCGCGATCGCTTTCGGTCCCTGCGCACTGGTCACCGCGCCTGCGCGTTCCGCCACCGTGAGGACCCGGCATTTGCCCGCGTTGGCGAGCATCCCGAACGCTTCAAGCGGACCGAACACATCTAGGAGTTCGAAGCCTTCGAACAACATCACGCCGAATGTCTTTAAAGTCGCCATCGCGCTGAAGCTACTTAGGCGGCGAATGCGACGCAACTTCCTCGAGGATCTCGCGGGCTTCCTGTGAGTAAACGCCCGGAGAATCGAACATGATCAACGGCGCTTCGACGGCCACCTCGATGCCGCCGTTCTTCCGCGCTTCTATAAGGATGGTCGTCGCTGGGGCATCATTATAAGGATGCACGAAGCGGATCCGTTTCGGTTCGAGGTCATACTCTCGCAGTGCCGAAATCAATTCAGCTGATCGATCGGCGGCAAACACGAATGCGGCTTTTCCACCACGACGCACGCAGCGCGAGGCCGCCGCAATGAAATCCTCGAGAGTCGCGGAAGTTTCGGATCTCGCAATGCGGCGCGCCTCATGGGGGCTGATGCGGCCGGCGTGACTCGCCCGATAAGGCGGATTCGCCATCACTACGTCGAAGCTCTCGCGCAACACTTTCGCATTTTTCCCATCGTGCAGCGTACGCAAGTCTGCAGCGATCGCGCGGATCGAATCGATGCTGTTTAGTTCCGCGCTGCGGCCGATCATCGCTACCAGCTCAGGCTGAATTTCGAGCGCGACGATCTCGCGCGGCCGATGAAGCGCGGCGATCGTCAATGAGATGACACCGGTTCCCGCACCGAGTTCGAGCACGCGATCGCTACCGCGCACGGAGGCGAAGCGCGCGAGCAGGATCGAATCGACCGAGAAGCGATAGCCGCGGCGTGGCTGGATGACCCGGACCTTCCCGGCTAGGATTGCGTCGCAGGTTTCGCTACTTTCTGTAGTCTTCATGGATGCTGCCGAAAAAGGCGAGCGCTATGCCCGCATCTTTCGCAAAGCCGGGACCTTTCTCGGCAAGGGCAACATAGCGCGCGCGGTCGAAGTGTTTAAGCAAGGCGTGGAACTGGCCACCGCGCAGGGCGACGTGCGAATGGCACAGCGCTTCCAGGCCGAGATCGATCGCGCGCAACCCGGATCCGAAAACGGCGAGAAATAGCCACGATTTCGAGAATTTCAAGTGCTTCGGAACAATTGTTCAGACGCTTGACGGCGTGAGGTTCGTACTTAAGTTGATCCTCGTAAACGATAAATCTCCACTGAGGGGTCAAAAAGAAAATGGAACTCAGGCTGCTAAATACCAATCACATGCCCGACGGATGGTTGGCGAATCAGCTCACCGGTATATGGAAGGATTTCGCCCGCGACATCGACAACGGGCATACCGATGCTCCTATCACTCCGCGCGCGGACGTGATCGAGGACACCGACAACTACCAGTTCTTCTTCGAGATGGCGGGGCTGAAGAAAGACTCGCTCGACGTTCGCGTCGAAGAGGGCCATCTGATTGTCGAGGCCGAGCGGGTGCGTCCCGAATGGCCGAAGGAAGCGCAGGTTCATGTGAACGAGCGCGGATACGGCAAGCTGCGCCGCACCTTCAAGATGCCCGAGGATGCGCTGACCGACGGAGTCTCCGCCACCTATCGCGACGGAATCCTCGAACTGCGGGTCCCCAAAAAGCCGGAAACCAAGCCGCTCCGCATTAAGGTGAACGCCGACTAACGTAGATCCTTATCCTCCTAACTGTACGATTGTGCTGACGAGCGGCGCCGGCATCGTGGAGCCCCACGGTGCCGGCGCTTTACTATGCAGAATTTCCGCTGCATCAAGAGGGACGCGTTCATCTGATATGCTCGAAGCGCAAAGCCACCCGGCCGATTGCGGTGACTTCGTAATGGAGGGGCGAAAGCAATGACAATTCTGCTCATCGTGATCGTGGTGCTGGTCATCTATGTAATCGCCGCATACAACTCGCTGGTCAGCGCGAAAAACCAGGTCGACAACGCATGGCGTCAAATCGACGTGCAGCTCAAGCGGCGTCACGACCTGATTCCCAACCTGGTCGAGGCCGTCAAAGGCTTCATGAATTTTGAGCGCGAAACTCTGACCCAGGTGGTCGAGGCGCGCGCCAAAGCTGTCAACGCGCCCGATCAAGCCTCGCGGATGGCGGCGGAAAATCAAATCACGGCCGGCATGGGCAAGCTTTTAGCTGTGATGGAAAATTATCCGCAGCTCAAATCTGACCAGAATGTGATGCAGCTCCAGGAGGAGCTGACCACCACGGAAAATCAAATCGCCTTCTCGCGTCAGGCTTATAATGATGCGGTGCTGACGCTCAACACCAGGACCGAAAGGTTCCCGGGCAACCTCATTGCAACCAATTTCGGATTCAAAAGCGCCGATTACTTCAAGGCCGCGCCGGAAGATCAGGCGGTGCCAAAGGTCGACCTCGGGCTGACGCCGCGCGCCTGAGGCCTCGATGCCGGCCGCATCCGATTTTCGCGCGCTCGAGCGTCGCAATCGCCGCGACACGGTGATGCTGATTGGCGCGTTCGTCATTGTTTTTTTGCTGATCGGATGCGCGTTCGATTTCCTCGCCGGCACGCTGCAAATCCATCAAGGCCACATTTATGGCGCGCCGATTTTTATGGTCCTCGCGCTGATTTTCGCATCGGTTCAATCGACGGTTTCCTACTTCGGCGGCGCGCCGCTGATCCTGCTTTCGGTGCATGCGCAGGCGCTCACGCCTGATACGCCGAAGCATCAGATGGTCCTCGACGTGATCCAGGAAATGGCGCTCGCATCGCGCCTGCCGGTGCCGAAGGCGTATTTCATTCCCGATCCTGCGCCGAATGCTTTCGCGACCGGACGCAACCCCGAGCATTCGGTGATCTGCGTCACGCAGGGCCTCATCGACAATATGGATCGCGAGGAACTGCAGGGCGTTATCGGGCACGAGATGTCACACATCGCCGACTACGACATCCGCACCATGATGATGGTCGCGGTGCTGGTCGGGGGCATCGCGATGTTGTCGGATTTTATGGTGCGGATGAGTTTCTTCAACCGCAACGACCGCGATTCGGACCACAGAGACGGCGGCATCATCGTCATTCTGATGATCGTGCTGGCAGTGATCGCGCCGATGCTGTCGCAGCTCATCGCGATGGCGGTTTCGCGCGAGCGCGAGTACCTCGCCGACGCTTCCGCGGTCGAGTTCACGCGCAACCCGCGGGCGCTGCTGCGAGCGCTTCAGCGCATCGCGGAAACCGAATCGCCCTTGAAGGAAGGCGTGCGCGGCACCGCGCACCTGTTCATCGTGAATCCGCTCGCGGCCAATGCCGACGACGATGGCGGTTTTTTCGCCAGCCTGTTATCCACGCATCCTCCCCTGCGCAAACGCATCGAGCGCCTGCAAGCGATGCTGGCCGCACCCACGGCGGCCGCCTCACTTTCCGATCGCGCCTGAAAACCCGGTCAGAGCCTCGCGCAGAAAAATCTTCGCGATCCGCCGCTGCCATATCGCTTCAACCTGGGTGCGGGCGGTATTCTGTTTATATGGACGGGCGGACTGGATTGAAGCATGCCGGACAGCACTGAAGAACTCACGGAACCAACGGCGATCATTCGCGAATTGATCGAAGCCGGAGCGACGCTGGAAGCGCTCGGGCATCACGAGGAATCGATCGCCGCGTATACCGAGGCTGACGAGCGCTTCGGCTCTGAGAGCGACGCCGAGGTCGCGGACCTGGTTGCCATCGCGCTGATTCGCAAGGGCCAGATGCTTTCAAAGCTGCGGCGACGCGAGGAGTCGCTCGCCATTTTCGAGGACGTGGTGAGCCGCCATCAAGCCAGTGCGGATGCGCGCTTTCGCATCCGCGTCGCGACGGCGCTGTTCCACACCGGTATCGATCTCGCGATGCTCAACCGGCTCGAGGACGCGATCGCCACTTACGATCTCGTGGTCGAGCGGTATGCGCGCGACGACGAATTCGAACTTCGCGTCGCGGTCGCGCGTTCGATGCTCAACAAGGGCGCCGAGCTGGGCAGGCTCAGTCACAATGACGACGCGATCGAGACTTACGAGGAGCTCGCGAAAAAGTTCGCCGATGCTGAGGAGGCGGAGTTGCGCGCATCCGCCGCCGCCGCGCTGGTGAACAAGTCGGTGCGCCTCGCGGTGCTCGGCCGTCATGACGAGGCGCTAAAATCCTGCGAGCACGTCATCAAAAGCTTCGAGGACGATTCCGCACAAGAAGTTCAGGCGCAGGTCGCGCGAGCCTTGTTCGAGCGCGGCGTTCGATTCGGCGAGATGGACCGCAACGCGGAAGCAATTACAGCTTACAGCCTGTTAGTGAATCGCTTCGCCGACACCGCGCACCCCGGGATCCAGAAGGAAGTCGGGATGGCGCTGGTGAACAAGGCGGCGCGGCTCGGAAAACTGGGGCGCCATCAGGAGGCGGTCGCTACATATAATGAGGTCGTCACGCGCTTCGGCGAATCCACCGATCCCGGCCTGCTCGAGCGGGTCGCGCGCGCGATGGTGAACAAGGCGTCGAATCTCGCGACGCTCAATCGCGTCGCGCAGGCGCTCGAGGCGCTCGACGCGGTCGAGGAACGTTTCGGCTCGAGTCTCGATCCCCAGATTCAGCAGGAAGTCGCGCGCGCGTTGGTCAATAAGGCGCGCCGCCTCGACGCGATGAATCGCGGCACCGAGGCGCAGCGCGTATTCGCATCGGTCGTCAACCGCTTCGGAAAAGTGATGCATCGCGGCGTGCGCAAGCAGGTCGACGAGGCGCGCAAGCTACTGCTCTAGTTCTTTCGCATCAACACGAAGAGATCTCTTGTTCGGGTGGCGCGCCTCATGTTGGGAACTCGCGGCGTCAAGACCTGCGACGAAGCATTCGATCAACCATGCGAAACTCTCGTCGATGTTGAGTGGAATACCGAAGCCTCCCACCATCTCGAGCGTCGCAAACCCATGCACCGCACTCCGCAATCCGCGCAGGGCATGCAACGCGGCGCGACGATCAAGCCCGTAACCTCGCAGAACCGCGAGGCATACGTTGACGACCTCGTCGCTCGCGCGATTCAGCTCCGGATCGCTATCGCCCACCGCGCGCTCCGTCGCTTGATACAGCCCCGGATGCTTTTTCACAAATTCGCGATACGCGGTGGCGAGGCTGCGGACCGCGTCGTCCTTCGCTCTGCCGATGGCAGCTTTGCCGAGCGCTTCGGCGAGCTCGCGCAGCGCCATCATCGCGAGTCCGCGCTTCAACGCCTCGAAACTCTCGATGTGGTTGTAGAGCGACGGCGGCTTGATGTGGAATCGCTCCGCGAGCTCGGCGAGGGAGAATTGATCGAAACCTTTCGCGTCGGCGAGCTTCGCGGCCTCTTCGAGAACCCGGCTGGTGGTGAGGCCAGGGCGCTTAGGCGCCGATTTTTTTGCCGCCATTCGCATCTCCCAGAAATTTTATGATCGCCGGTTCCACTTCTTTGTGCATTTCGACGTGCGGATAATGCCCCGCTCCATCGACCATGACGAGATGGCCGTGCAATCGATTCGCGACCAGCTTCGCTTCCGCCGCAGGGTCGCCGAAGTCCGGGTCCTTGGTCCCCATCACGACGAGCACCGGCGCTTTCACTTCGGGAATGCGCGCCTCGCACGATGCCTTCGACGCGTCGATCATTTGTTGCAGCGCTTCCATCCGGCCTGGCTGCTGGAGATTCGCGCTTAGCGCTTGGCGGTACTCGTCGAGGTCAGCGGGCGGATTGGTCGGATAGAGACTCTTGTAGTACATCGACCACGAGGTCGCGCCCCACGGCCGCATCATCGCGACCTTGATCAGCGCGCCGCTCCACCACGGCGCCGGAACGTCGCGCACGAACGGACCAACCAGCACAAGGCCGCCGATGCGATCGGGCACGTGTGCTGCAGCCCACACCGCCGCGCCGGCCGCCATCGAGTTACCGATGATGAATGCACGGGGCGCGCCCAGATGAGCTATCAGCGCGACGATGTCGGAGCCGACTGCGGCGGCTGAGTAGTCGGGCCAATCGACGCTCGAGTCGCCCATCCCGCGGAGATCCATCGTGACGACGCGGTAGCCTGCACTCGTCAACGCGGGTGCGAGAAATCGATATTGCTGGCGCACGTCGCCCATTCCCGGCACGCAGATGACGAGGGGTCCGTTGCCGCCCGAGTCTTCGTAAGCGATCGAGCCGCTGCCGATTTTGAGGAAGCTGGCGGGTGCGGCGGCCGCAGTGGAGGCACTTACAGCCAACGAAAACATCGCCAACGGAATCCAATGTAGAATGCTAGTGTTCATAGTGATATAACTAATAGCATTAGTTTCACGCGTTTGGCAAGAGGCGTAGATTTCCTTCGATGCCTCGGTAAGATCACGGAGTGAACGAAATTCCATCCCACATAATCAGGATCTGCGAGCGCGTGGCGGCGCGGCTGCGCAAAGTCGATGGCATCGAAGCCGTCGCCCTCGGCGGCTCATGGTCGCGAGGAACTGCGCGCCCCGATTCAGATATCGATCTCGGCCTCGCGTATGACGGCGAGCATCCATTTTCGATCGCGGATCTGGCGGAAGCCGCGCGCGAACTCGACGATCGCCATCTCGTTGCGCTGGTTACGCCCGTTGGGGCATGGGGCTCCGGCGTGAATGGCGGCGGATGGTTGCTCATCGACGGCAACCACGTCGATTTTCTTTATCGCGATCTGAATCGCGTGCGCGAGCTCATCGAGCGATGCATCGCCGGCCAGCCTGACGCGGTTTATCAGCTCGGCCATCCGATGGGATTTCAAAGTCAGATCTACGTTGGCGAGACGCATTTCTGCCGGCCGGTTTTCGATCGCAACGGCAAACTCGCGCGGCTCAAGGCGATGGTCGCGGAATATCCGGAGACGATGCGCACCGCGCTGGTTCGCAAGCATCTGTTCGATTCCACGTTTCACATTGAACTCGCCGCCAAATCCGCGGCGCGTGCGGACATAATGTACGTCTCGGCGTGCCTGGCAACCGCGAGCGGATTCATGACGCTGGTGCTGTATGCTTTGAACCGCCGATTCTATTTGAATGAGAAAGGCGCGTTCCTCGAAAGCGCGAGATTCGAGAGCCGACCATCACATTTTCATGAGCGCGTAGGGAAAATCCTCGGCGCGATTGGCAATGATGCATCTGAACTAACCGCGAGCGTCGATGCGATGCGCGAGGCTCTTCGCGGAATCGCGCTGCTATGCCGAAAAGAAATGCCCGGGGCCGAGCTGGAAAAGGCGCTCGGTGCGCTGTGGCGCGAATAGCGATCATCGATGGGACGAATTGCGGTCGCAAGTTCACGAGGCCTCACCAAACTAGCGATTAACCAAAGCGCAAACTTGACGGAGGAAACATACATGGCTGAGCGTAAAAGAGGCTCGAATCATCTGGCTCTTGTGACCGGTGTCGCTCTCATCGTGTTGGCGCTTCTCACATTCTTCGATTGGAATCCACCTCTAGAGCCTAGGGAACCGCATAAGCTGATTGACGGTGGTGCGTCAGTACTATTCGGAGCTGTCCTACTGGTGTGGCGCTTCAGCGAAGACGAAACATGGGGAGTCGGCTTTGAGAGTGTGACTATGATTGTGGGAGTAGTGACCGCTGTCATCGCGATCTTTGCGTTGGTGCCGATCCGAAGCTAGGGCGCGGGTCTCCCGCCATCGAATATGTGGCAAAATATCTGAACGGTGAAACTTTCCATCATAGATCAGTCCCCGGTTTCGGAAGGCTCGACGCCCGCCGACGCGCTGTACAACACCATCGAACTCGCGAAGCTCGCGGACCGGCTCGGCTACGAGCGCTACTGGATCGCCGAGCATCATGGGATGGCGACGCTCGCGAGTCCGGCGCCCGAGATTCTCATCACGCGCGTAGCCGCGGCGACCTCGCACATTCGGGTCGGTTCCGGCGGCGTGATGCTGCCGCACTACAGCCCGATGAAGGTCGCAGAGCAATTCATGATGCTGCACGCGCTGTCGCCGAATCGCATCGATCTCGGCGTTGGGCGCGCGCCTGGAGGAACCGGCCTCGAGACTGTCGCGCTGATGCGCGATCGCAAGCGGCATGAGGTCTCCGATGATTTCCCGAATCAGATGATGGAGCTGCTCGCGTTTCTGAATCGCGGCTTTCCGAGCGATCATCCATTCAGCCGCATCAAACTCACGCCCTCGATGCCCGGCGGTCCCGAGGTCTGGCTGCTCGGCTCGAGCATGTGGAGCGCGTCGGCGGCTGCGCAATTCGGTTTGCCTTACGCGTTCGCGCATTTTATCGATCAGCGCCAGACTCGATCGGCGATCGAGCACTATCGATCGCACTTCGCGCCGTCGGATTACCTTAAAGCGCCGAAGGCGATTGTCGCGCTGGGCGCGATCTGCGCCGACACCAACGAGGAAGCGCAGCGCCTCGCCGCGAGTTCGCGCGTGTTGATCCGCCATATCCGGCGCGGCGATCCGCGGCTGGTGCCGACGCCCGAGGATGCGCTGAAGGAACTCGCCTCGATGCCCGATCCGGAGCCGCCAGTGACGACGGAATTTCCCCGCTATCATGTCGGCGCGCCCGAGGAGCTGCGCGACAAGCTCGTCGACATGGCGAGTCAGCTCGGCGTCGAAGAGCTGATGATCGTGACGATCGTCCACGACCATCGCGCGCGGATGCGATCCTACGAACTGCTCGCGAAAGCCTTCGACCTCAAGCCGCGAGCGTAGCGACTAGCGATTGCGACTCTTCATCGCGCGTTCCATATCGCGCCGCGCACTCTTGCGCGCGATGTCTTCGCGCTTGTCGTACATCTTCTTGCCCTTAGCCAGGCCGATCTCGACCTTGGCGCGGCCGCGCTTGAAATAAATCTTGAGCGGCACGATCGAGTAGCCCTGCTCGCGCACGCGGCCCCATAGCCGATCGATCTCGCGCCGATGCAGCAGCAGTTTGCGCGGGCGCGTCTCGGCATGACTGAACTGGCCCGCGGGCGCATAGGCACCGATGTGGATGCCCTGCAGCGAGGCCTCGCCACTTTTGATGCGGACGTAGGCGTCGCGCAGGTTGGCGCGATGCGCCCGCAGCGACTTGACCTCGGTGCCGAGTAGCGCGAGGCCGGCCTCGAAAGTCTCCTCGATGAAGAAATCGTGGCGCGCCTTGCGATTGTCGACGACCAGCTCGAAGCCGTCATCGGTTTTAGCGCCGGCGGATTTTTTGGGAGGCTTTGGCATCGGCATATGAAGTCTATCGGCGGATGAGGAAGGAGCGAAACGGAGCCTTGATGGCTTCGCAGGCTATGACGGCCATCCCGATTGTGAAACCATTTGGTGATCGAGGCCACGCCGGCAGTGGACACCCTGCATGCCGAAGAGGCCGGATTACATAAACGAACCCACCACGACGATCTAGAAAAAACACAAAAACAAACCCACTATGAAATCGCGTCGAGGGTGGAGGAAGCATCGGCGATTACGCAAAAACAAACCCACTTAATCGAGCAAAATCAGGCCTTTCCCCTTCAGCGACGGAGTCAAGCCGTGAGCGAAGACATAGCGAAGCTGGACTTGCTCCTGCGCAGGCCTTACATTGATGTGGCGTAGCCGTTCCGACCGTCCTTTAGGGTCCGATGCTCTTTCCCCGAAGTTATGGGGGCGAAATGGGTTCGACGGAGTCACGAGGGCTTTGGTCGCACGCCGGGCGCTGTCGGCCCGCAAACCAGACAGACTGCGAAATTTACCCGCAGACAATAACGGTTACGCTCTAGCGGCCTAAGGGCCGCTGGCGTCTCGCCGCTGCTCGCCCATGGCAGCGGGTCGAGGCGTAATTTAGTGGGCTAGGAGTTCGCGGTTCGCCGATTGAGCGACGCTCCGAAACTTCAATCGGCTGGTCAAAGGGCAGCCTGTCCGTGGGCGTCCCGGAGACGAGATCAAATTGCGGAATAAGCGTGTAGTGGCCGATGCCGGAAGGTCTTCGGACGGGGGTTCAATTCCCCCCGCCTCCACCAAATTATCGAGAAAGTGCCGACTATTTTTCTCGATCCGAGGCTCTTCGGTGCCCATTCGGTGCCCAAAATCAGGTTCCGGTACAGTTACGACGTGCGTGTGGAGATGGGGCTCTGGTCCGGCGCCATTCTCTGAAGGGCGCGCCGCGATGTGATCGAAGCGGGCGGCGACGATGTTGGATGTGGTGATCCATTCTTGTCCTCTGCGTCGGCGCGCCTCAGCATAAAGCTCTAACTCGTTAAGAGCGCGCTCGACCGCGCGGCGATGCGCGTGCGTCAGCCTTTCGTGTCCGCCGACCAAAGCTTGAATGCTGACTGACTTGGGGGCGTTGAAGGTCGCGTCCCATCCGGCGCGGCGCTCGGTACTTCCTGCGCGGGCGTAAACCAGAACTGCGCCGGTATTCGGATCGAAGCCGCGTAGCACAGCGCGAAACTGCTCTCTGCGACCTCACCTTCGAGTCCGAGCGCCGTCGCGGCCTTGCCATACCACTGACCGATGACAGCGTGGGTGCGACTGGCTGTAAATAGTCGTCCTGGGAGTACTTCTCCTGATAATAGGTCTCCGCTTGACCCAGACTGAGAGCGCCTTTCGACATGACCAGCATGGATTAGATCCTCTTGCGATGCGGACCCCCGCGGGCGCCGGCCTCAGCTTGATGACTTTTCCTGTTGCCCAAGGGGCGCGCTCGGCAGGCTCATTCGAGGAACGAAGCTCTCCTGCCGGACGTCGCGAGCGACATATGGAAATCGGACGAACGTCTGATTTCTGAAATCACGTCACGAAATCGCCCGATTTCCTAATCAATTCGCGGCCTTTAGGCGCATTCCTCCGAAACCTCTGCGGCAAGCACGGTTCATCGGGCGATGAGTGACGTGTCACTTCCAAAACACGTGTGTCGTTGGTCAGCCGGTACCACATCGAAGCAGGTCATGGTTGAGCCTTGGCCGTACCGTTGGATGAAGACGAAACCGAGTTGCGTTTGGGCGGAGTCTTCGCGCCGGAGCGCAACCAGCTAAGGAACTCACGTTCGGCTTCGAGGAAGGCGCGGAGGATCTCCGGAATGAGCGTGCTGGTGTCCACCGATTCTCCATGGACATGCTCGTAGTAATGCGCGCGGGTGCGCGCTCGACACGCGGACGGATCTGGTGCTTGCTGTATGCGGAGCGCTATGCCTCCCGGCAGGAGGCGATGAGCCGTGAATGGTATCTGAACGCGACCGTTCCTTTCGGAAACGGTTGTTCAAAGCGGTTCAGAATCGTGCAGACTCCAACCGTACGATCGCCGAGAACAGGTCAGGAAGCCGCTTTGCCGAAAAACCCGGTGTTCGCGAACCGGCTTAGGAAGCTTTCTTTCTTCTTTCTGCCAGCGCTTTTTCATCGCGTAGGCCCACTTGGAGGGCGAAGCATTTCCGACCGCCGCCACCATGGCGGTAGCAACCAGCGGACCTACTCCTTCGATCTTGGCGAGCCTCCCTGGTCGCTGTTGCACTCACGATCGCAAGCTCGGATTCTTCGCCGCGTTTGCTGTCTTCAAAATTTTATCCCGGCGGCCTGAATGTGGTGTCTGCCCGAACAGGAGTATTGAGAAAGTCTTTGCGAAGGTTTGCAAGATCGGGCACCTGCAATCACAACCTTAACTCAGATGGATCAGGTCCTCGCTTAGTTCCATTTTTGTAAAATTTTCCGTCTTCTTTGTAAAATTTTCCTTTTCTTCGCAAGAAAAGCGAGCAGCTTTTCAAAGGATGCGCTTATCTTGTCTTATTTTCGCGTTTTCAAAGTTTGCGGATTGGAGTTGACCCGGTTTCGTGGATAGAAGGGGAGTTGGGCAGGTAGAGGAGAGGCCACGATGGGAAACACGCACAAACGGTACGCGCCGGAATATCGGCAGCGGATAGTGGAGCTGGTGCGGG
>Ga0182024_10004248_pt1 | contig 33168 bp, 24 predicted proteins | sample P32metaG_FD_120480 | JGI IMG/M metagenome (GOLD analysis project Ga0182024, IMG submission 120480) | Permafrost microbial communities from Stordalen Mire, Sweden - P3-2 metaG (Illumina Assembly) | ecosystem: Environmental > Terrestrial > Soil > Wetlands > Permafrost | place: Sweden: Stordalen... | reverse complement strand
TGTCCGGCACGATCGACATGGTGGCGGGCGAGCTCGGCTTGTCGCTCGACGAAGCTCTCGCCTTCGAGAAGCGGCATGGCGACCAGTTTCACATGATCTATAAGCCGGGCCTCGTCTACGAGCATATCGACCTCGATCTCGACCGGCCGGCCTTGGCCGACCGGCGCGTCCGCGAGGCCCTGATCCTCGGGCTCGACCGCGAGGCGATCAGCAACTCGCTGTTTGCCGGCCGCCAGCAGGTGGCCGACAGCTTCGTCAATCCGCTCGATGCCGGGTACAGCGCCGAGACGCCGCGATATCGCCATGATCCGGGACAGGCCGGGACCCTCCTCGAGGCGGCGGGCTGGCAGGCGCGGCCGGGCGGGATCCGGCGCAACGCCGAGGGACAAGCCCTCTCGCTCGAGCTGATGACGACAGCCGGCAACCGCACGCGCGAGCTGGTCGAAGAGGTCCTGCAGAGCCAATGGCGCCAGATCGGCGTCGACATCCGCATCAAGAACGAACCGGCCCGGGTGCTGTTCGGCGAGACCATGCCGCATCGCCGTTTTGACATGGCGATGTACGCCTGGATCAGCGCGCCGGAGGACGTGCCGCGCTCGACCCTCTATTCGAGCGAGGTCCCGGATGCGGCCAACGGTTTTGCCGGTCAGAACACCTCCGGCTTCAAGAGCGCCGAGATGGACCGATTGATCGACGCGCTCGAAGTCGAGCTCGACCCTGATAAGCGCAAGGCGCTGTGGACCGAGGCACAACGCCTCTACGCCACCGAGCTTCCCTCGCTGCCGCTCTATTTTCGCTCGGACGTGTTCATCCTGCCGAAATGGCTGAAGGGCGTCCGGCCGACCGGGAACCAGTACCCGACGACGTTATGGATCACCGATTGGAAAGCGCAGCCCTGACCCGATGATCCGCTTCACCGCCATCCGGCTGGTCGAGATCGCGGCGACCGTGCTGGTGATGTCGTTCGTCATTTACGCCGTGATCGGGCTAATGCCGGGCGATCCCATTGACCTGATGCGCCAGGCCGATCCGCGCATGAGCGCGGCGGATGTGGTGCGGCTCAAGGCGGTCTACGGTCTCGATCAGCCGCTCTTTGCCCGATACCTCGAATGGCTCCGCCAGGCGCTCGCTGGCGATCTCGGCTATTCGCGCCTGTTCGCCGCTCCGGTCTGGTCGGCGCTCCTGCCGCGGCTCGGCAACTCTCTCGTGCTGATGGGATCGAGTTTTGTTCTGGCGCTGGGGCTCGCGTTGGGCCTTGGAACCGCCGCCGCCCGGCGGCCGAATTCCCGCCTCGACGCGGCGATCAACCTGTTTTGCTTTGCCGGCGTATCGATGCCGACCTTCTGGCTTGCCCTCATTCTGATCCTGGTCTTTGCCGCCGGGCTCGGCTGGCTGCCGGCGAGCGGCGTCGCGACGGCCGGCACGAGCGATCTCGGCGACCGCCTGGCCCATCTGGTGCTGCCGGTGGCGACGCTGACCCTGGCGAGCATCGGCGGCTATACGCGCTATGTCCGCGCCGCGATGAAGGAGGCGCTGGCCCAGGACCATGTCCGCACCGCCCGCGCCAAGGGCGCGAGCGAAGCGAGGATCATCCTGCATCACGCGATGCGCAGCGCCATGATCCCGGTGACGACTATCCTGGCGTTGTCCTTCGGCGGGCTGGTTTCCGGGGCGCTCGTCACCGAGACGATGTTTGCCTATCCCGGCATGGGCAAGCTGATCTTCGACGCGGTGATGGGCAACGACTACAATCTGGCGCTTGCCGCCCTCTTATTGGCGACGATCGCGACGATGCTGGCCAATCTTGCCGCCGATCTGGCCTATGGCTGGCTCGACCCGCGGGTCTCCTATCGGTGAGAGGGCCGCTCCTGCTGCTTGCGGGAATCGCGGCAATATCCTTTGCCGGGCCGCCGCTCGGCGCCGCGCTCGGCATCGACTCGAATGGGGTCGACCTCCTCAATCGCCTTGCCGGATCGTCACTGTCGCACCCGCTCGGAACCGACGAATTGGGCCGCGACGTCCTCGTGCGGCTGTTGGCGGGTGGCCGGGTTTCGCTGACCATCGCGCTCGCGGCGGCATTGGCCGCGGCGGCGCTCGGCACCCTCGTCGGGCTTGTCGCGGGCTATCTCGGCGGCTGGACCGACCGCGCGCTGATGCGGCTGACCGACGCGATCATCGCGCTCCCGCTCTTGCCGCTGTTAATCGTCCTTGCCGCACTCGACCTCGGCAAGCTCGGCGTGCCGCCCGCCCTCGCGCGATCCGACGACATCAGCCTCTTGCGCATCGTCCTGCTCGCGGTGCTGGTCGGCTGGACCACGGCGGCACGGCTGGTGCGCGGCGCGACGCTGGTCACCCGCAACCGCGATTTCGTGCGTGCCGCGAAGAGCCTCGGCGCCGGCGTGCCGCACATTCTGTGGATGCACATCCTGCCCAATGTGCTGGCGCCGCTGATCGTCGCGACGACCTTGAGCGTCGGCGACGTGATCCTCCTCGAATCGGTGCTGAGCTTTCTCGGCCTCGGCATCCAGCCGCCGCTCGCCAGCTGGGGGACCATGCTGAGCAACGCGCAGGAGCTGATCGCCTCCGCGCCTCTGCTCACGATATACCCCGGCGCGATGATTTTCCTGACCGTGATCGCCTGCAACCTGTACGGCGACGCGCTGCAACAGCGCTTCGACCACAGCGAGGCGGTGCGGGTTTAGCGCGCCCTTAGGGGTGCCCGCTGGAAAACAGTCTCAGAACGGCAAGGATTGCCGCGACCTGCGCAAAGCCGATTCCGACCACCCATTTGATCAATTCGGCCTTGATCTCTGCCATTTCGCGACGGACATTCTCCAAGTCAATCTTGGTAGCCATTTCCCGCCGTACATCGGCGACATCTGCCTTGGTCGCCAAATCCGACAGATCGATTTGCTGGACTTGACGGAGCGCCTGCGTCAGTGCCTCGGCTTGGGTATCGGTAAACCCGGCCGCGGTCAGGTTTTTGACCGTCTGGTGAGTGTCGATCGACGTGATCGTCATAGGCCGTATGTTGCCTCAAATAGCGGGTTTTTCCAGCACGGTTTCGGCGAGACGCGCCCAATAGCTGGCGCCGAGCGCCATAATCTCGTCGTTGAAATCGTAATGCGGGTTGTGCAGCATCGCCTGATCGGCGTCAGCGCCATTGCCGATCCAGATATAGGCGCCGGGCCTCCTCTCGAGAAACCACGCGAAATCCTCGGCCGCCATGCTCGGCAGCAGGTCATGGCGGACGTTGCCGCTGCCGACCAGCCTGGCCGCGGTCGCAGCGGCGAGCTCGGCCTCCGCGGCGCTGTTGACGGTCGGCGGATAGCGCCGTTCGTAGCGCATCGTCAGACCGGCGCCGAGCGCGGCGCAGACGCCCTCGGCGACCCGGCGGATCGCCGGTTCGAGGGCATCGCGCACGGCCGGGCTGAACGACCGGGTGGTGCCGCGCAAGACGACGCTGTCGGGGATCACGTTCCAGGTGTCGCCGCCATGGATTTGCGTCACGCTGACCACCGCGCCCTCGAGCGGATGGATGTTGCGGCTGGCGATGGTCTGCAGCCCGGTGATGATTTGCGCGGCGGCGACGACCGGATCGATGCCGAGATGCGGCATCGCCGCATGCGCGCCGCGGCCGGCGACGGTGATCTCGAAGATGTCGAAGGCGGCCATCATCGCGCCGGGCCGGATCGCGAACTGTCCGGCCGGAAGGCCCGGCCAGTTATGCATGCCGTACACCGCATCGACCTTGTAGCGGTCGAAGACGCCCTCGTCGATCATCAGCCGGGCGCCGCCCTCGTTTTCCTCGGCCGGCTGGAAGATGAAATGGACGGTGCCGGCGAAGTTGCGCGTCTCGGCGAGGTATTTGGCGGCGCCGAGCAGCATCGCGGTGTGGCCGTCATGACCGCAGGCATGCATGCGGCCGTCATGCGTCGAGGCGTGCGGGAAACCGTTTTTCTCCTGGATCGGCAAGGCGTCCATATCGGCGCGCAGCGCGATTGCCGGCCCGCCCGCCGGTGATCCTGATCCCACCAGCGTGCCAATCACCCCGGTGCGCGCAACGCCGCGCTCGACGGCGATGCCGAAGGATTCGAGCAACCGCGCGACCAGTTCGGCGGTGCGGTGTTCCGCGAAGGCGGTCTCGGGATGGCTGTGGAGATCGTGCCGCCAGCCCGCCATTTCGGCCTGGAAGTCGGCAATGCGATTGATCGCCGGCATGGCTTGGCCTCTCAGACGATTCCGCGGTCGCGCAGCCCGGCGATCTCGCGGTCGCCGTAGCCGAGCTCGGCGAGGATTGCGTCGGTGTGCTCCCCGAGGTCGGGGCTGGCGGTTGTGAGTCGACTCGGCGTGCGGCTCAGCGACACCGCCTGACCGACCAGCTCGACCCGCCCCAGGGCCGGGTGTTCGACAGCCTGCGCGATCCCCAGATGCTTGACTTGCGGGTCGGCGAAGACCTCGTTGATCGCGTAGATCGGACCCGCCGGCACGCCGGCCTCATTGAAGCGCTCGATCCATTCGGCGCTGTCGCGGCTGTGCGTGATCGCCTCGATCGCCGCGTTGAGCGCCTGGCGATGTTGCGAGCGTGAGCCGGCGGTCCGGTAATCCGGGTGGTCCGCGAGATCCGGCATGTCGAGCGCCCGGCACAGGCGGCCGAAGATCTCGTCGCCGGCCGAGGCGATGTTGATATGGCCGTCCTTCGTCTTGAAGACGCCGGTCGGGATGCTGGTCGGGTGGTCGTTGCCGGCCTGCTGCGGCACTTCGCCGGCGATCAGCCAGCGCGCCGCCTGGAAGTCGAGCATCGCGATCTGCGCGGCGAGCAGCGAGCTTTCGACCCATTGCCCTTTGCCGGAAACCTCCCGCTCCAAGAGCGCGACCAGGATGCCGACGGCGCAGAAAATCCCGGCTGACAGATCGGCGACCGGGATGCCCACCCTGACCGGCCCCTGGCCCGGGAGGCCGGTGATCGACATGAGGCCCCCCATGCCCTGGGCAATCTGATCGAAACCGGGGCGGTCGCGGTAGGGCCCCGTTTGGCCGAAGCCCGAGATGCTCGCATAGACGAGGCGCGGGTTGAGCGGCTGCAGCGCGGCATAATCGATGCCGAGCCGGGTTTTGACATCCGGGCGGTAATTCTCGACGAGGACATCCGCGCGGACCACCAATTTGCGGAAGATTTCGATCCCCTCCGGAGATTTGAGGTCGAGGGTGAGGCTGCGCTTGTTGCGATGCAGGTTCTGAAAATCAGGCCCGTGACGCGGTCCGCCCATGGCGTCGCCCGAGCCTGCTGCGGGCGGCGTCTCGAGCTTGATCACCGTGGCGCCCCAATCGGCAAGCTGGCGCACCGCGGTGGGGCCGGCGCGAACCCGCGTGAGGTCGAGCACGGTGAAGCGGGATAGTGGCATTGCGGGGGAATCGGGCATGGCGACCTGTCGTGCTGCGGAAGGCCGCGATCCTAGAGATCTCCCGGCCCGGACGGAAGCAGCCGGAGCCCCGTGGACAAAGAAAAACCGCCGCGCAGAGCGCGGCGGTCAGAGGCTGCCGGGGCCTTTCCGGGCCCCGGCTTTTGCCTGTGTGAGAGACCGCTTACGGGAAGACGATCTCGACGCGACGATTCTGCGGCTCGCGCACGCCGTCCGCAGTCGGCACGCGCTGGTCGTTCTTGCCGCGACCGCTGACCGCCATCTGGTTTTGCGGCACGCCGAGCCCGATCATGGCTTGGGCGACGGCGCCGGCGCGGCGTTCGGAGAGCCGCTGGTTGTAGCCGGCCGAACCCGAGGCGTCAGTGTAACCGGTAACCTGGATCGTGACCGGTCCGCCCGCGCGGAACGCCGCGGCCGCCTGCTGGATGATCGCCATGCCTTCAGGCGTGATCGTCGACTTGTCCCAATCGAAGAACACCAGGAACACCCTGCGCGCAAGCGGCGGCGGGGCGGGCGGTGCGAGCGGGGGGATGATCGGCAACGCGGCGCCGAACCGCACGGTGAGGCTCGCCACGAGGTTGTTCGTGCTGTACCCCGAGACATATCGACCGGCAGGGTTACGGGATCTGAAGCTCGGATCAGTCGTCCCCAGATAGCGGTAATCGAGGTCGAAGGCCAAGGCCGGGTTGATATTGTAGCGTATCCCGACGATCCCCTGGTAGCCGAGTTCCACGGTGGAGTTCGACGCGACCCCGTGGCCGGCGACGCCCGGTGCATCTAGCGCGGAGAAGTTGCGCAACCCGATGCTGTCATGAAGGATGACTGCGCCGATACCGGCACCGATATGCGGGGTGACCGGCCAGCCAACGGCAAAGTCATAGATGGCATTGGTCATGAACGCATAGGCGTCACGGTTGCCGCTGACCAGTTTCGTTGCCCCGCCGACATTGCCAAGCCCGACCGGCTGGCCCGCCGCCAATCCGGCCGCAGGCCCGATGGCAAGCCCAGTCAGGCTGTTCGTCTGGAAGTTGAATTCTTCCTCGAAGCGCCACGGACCCCACTCATAGCCGCTGCGAACGCCGGTATTCAACCCGTCGTTCCAGCTCTCCCGCAACCTGGTGGCTGTCCCGTTGGTCGTCGCGAACCCTCCGCTCTGGCTGTCAAGGCTGGTCCAGCCAACCTGGCCGCCGAAATACCACGTGCCCGGCCCGCTAGGCGGAACAAGCAGCTGCGCCCGCGCGTCCGCCCAGCTCAACGCTACGGCGAGCGCGACACCGGCGCCTAGCAGAAAGCGATTTCTCATCCCAATACCTCCGGCCGCAAAAACGCGTTTGACGATGGTTGCGCCACCACCGTTGTGCCCATGATTACCAACCACTTTTGCGATGGCAATGGGTTTTTAGCTCGCCAACCCCGTCAATCGGGTCCGCGGCGCAGAACGCGGCGGACAGCGACATTCATGCAACGGTTTGCCCACAAACCAACAAATTCGGCCTTTATCCCGCGAGACATTTGCGCAACACCGGATAAATCCTGGGGCGAATCCGATCTGGGCGCGAGAAATTGACGCGGCCAGGGTTGGCGCGAACCCCGGGCAACCGCCCGGATCCGGCGCGATGATAGGCGATTCAACCGAGAGGGCAAACCGCAAACGGCCGAATCGGCACGGCAGTACGCCCGGCTGCGGCGTTCATCCTCGATTGATCAGACGGCCGCATCGTCGAGCGACAAGAGGGTGGCATTCCGGCCGGCCGCGGTGGTGTCGACCGACACCGTTCGCTCGGTGGCAAAGCGATGGAGATAGCGCGGTCCGCCGGCCTTCGGCCCGGTGCCGCTCAGGCGTTCGCCGCCGAACGGCTGCGCCCCGACCACGGCGCCGATCATGTTGCGGTTGACGTAGCTGTTGCCGACGCCGAGCCGATCGAGGATGTGGCGTGCGGTGCCGTCGATTCGGCTGTGGATACCCAGGGTCAGCGCGTAGCCGGTCGCGGCGATCTGGTCGAGCACCGCGTCGAGCCGGTCGGCCGGCCAGCGGATCACATGCAGGATCGGCCCGTACACCTCGCGCTCGAGCCGGGCGGCCCTATCGATCTCGAAGGCGCGCGGCGCGAAGAAACTGCCGTGCCCGGTCCCCGGCGGCAGCCGGCATTGGTGGATGAGGCGGCCCTCGCCAGCCATCCGCGCGGCGTGCCGCTCCAGGGCTTGGTGCGCCTCGTCGTCGATAACCGGACCGATATCGGTCGCGAGCAGCGCCGGGTCGCCGATCTGGAGCTCGGCCATCGCGCCCTCGAGCATCGCCAGTATCCGCTCGGCGATGTCCTCCTGGAGATACAAGAGGCGCAGGGCCGAACAGCGCTGGCCGGCGCTATCGAAGGCCGAAATCACGACATCGGCGACGACCTGCTCGGCGAGCGCCGACGAATCGACGATCATCGCGTTCTGGCCGCCGGTTTCCGCGATCAGCGGCACGATCGCTCCCGGGCGCTGGGCGAGGGCGAGGTTGATCGCGTGCGCCGTTTCGGTCGAGCCGGTAAAGGCGATGCCGGCGATTCGCGGGTCGGCGACGAGCGCGCCGCCAATACTCTCGCCAGGACCCGGCAGCAGATGCAGCACGTCTGCCGGGATCCCCGCGCTCAATAACAGGCGCGCCGCCGCGGCGGCGACCAGCGGGGTCTGCTCGGCCGGCTTGGCGATGACGGCGTTGCCGGCGGCGAGCCCGGCGGCGATCTGCCCGGTGAAGATCGCCAGCGGGAAATTCCACGGCGAAATGCAGGCGAAAACCCCCCTGCCATGCAGCGCAATCTCGTTGCGCTCGCCGGTCGGGCCGGGAAGCCGCTCGGGAACCACGAAATCGGCGCGGGCACGGGCCGCGTAATAGCGCAGGTAATCCGCGGCCTCGCGCACTTCCGACAGCGCCGCCGGGATCGTGCGGCCGCCCTCGCGGATGATCAGCGCCATGAGCGAGGCGCGATCGCGCTCGTAGAAATCGGCGGCGCGCTCCAGCGCGGCAGCGCGCGAATCGGCCGGGGTGCGGTTCCAGGACGGCGCGGCGCGCACCGCGCGGGCGAGCGCCTCCTCGACCGCCTCGGGAGACGCGTTCAGGACGGTCCCGATTTGGCGGCGGCGGTCGCTTGGGTCCCGGACCGGCTCGCCCGCCCCGGCGAGCTCGATCCCGCCGACGATCGGCCCGGCATGCCACGGCCGCCGCACGGCCTCGGCCAGCCCGCCCTGCAGCTCGCCCAGGACGCGCAGATCGGCGAGGTCGAGTCCCCGCGAATTCCGCCGCACCGGTTGGAACAGATCGCGCGGCACGGGGATGCGCGGGTGCGGCTTCACCGGGAGGTGCGCGAGCTGGGCGATCGGGTCGGCGATGATGTCGTCGATCGGTTCCTTCTCGTCGACGATGCGGTTGACGAACGAGGTGTTGGCGCCGTTTTCCAAGAGGCGCCGCACCAGATAGGCGAGCAATTCCTCGTGGCTGCCGACCGGCGCATAGACCCGGCACGGCCGGTTCAGCTTGTCGGGGCCGACGATTTCGCCGTAGAGCGCCTCGCCCATGCCGTGCAGGCGCTGGAACTCCCAATCAGCTCCATCGGCGCTTCGGCCGTCGGCCAGTTCGAGGATGGCGGCGAGGGTATGGGCGTTATGCGTCGCAAATTGCGGATAGAAGGCGCCCCCGGCGTCGATCATTCGCCGGGCGCAGGCGAGATAGGAGACATCGGTCGCGACCTTGCGCGTGAACACCGGGTAGCCGTCGAGGCCACGCTCCTGCGCCCGCTTGATCTCGCTGTCCCAATAGGCGCCCTTGACCAGCCGCAGCATCAGCCGGCGCCGCGCCTTGAGCGCCAGCCCGGCGAGCCAATCGACGACCGCGAGCGCGCGCTTCTGGTAGGCCTGAACCGCGAGGCCGAGCCCATCCCAGCCGGCGAGATCCGGAGCGAGCGCCAGCGCCTCGACGAGGTCGAGCGACAATTCGAGCCGGTCGGCTTCCTCGGCATCGACGGTAAAGCCGATGCCGGCGGCGCGGGCATCACCGGCGAGACGGAGGAGCGACGGCACCAGCTCGCGCATCACCCGGCCGTGCTGGGCGGTTTCATAACGCGGGTGCAGTGCCGACAATTTGACCGAGATTCCGGGAGCCTCTGCGATGGGCCGCCCGGCCGCTTCCTTGCCGATCGCGGCGATCGCGCGGCGATAGGAGGCATGGTAACGCTCGGCATCTTCCATCGTGCGCGCCGCCTCGCCGAGCATGTCGAAGGAATGCCGATAGCCGGCTCGCTCGGCGCCGCGCGCCCGCTCCAAGGCGTCCTCGATCGTCCGTCCCATGATGAACTGGTCGGCGAGAATACGCATCGCGGCGGTGACCGCCTGGCGCCATACCGGCTCCCCCGAGCGCGCGATGAAGCGGCGCAGAATGCTGCCGAGATCGGATTCGCCCCCCGGCCCAGCCCCCGGCGCAACACTGTCGGGGCGCAGCAATCGTCCGGTCAGCATCAAGGCCCAGGTCGAGGCATTGACAAAGAGCGAGCCGGAATGGCCGAGGTGGCGTTGCCAATCGGCCGAGGCGATCTTGTCGCGGATCAGCCGGTCGACGGTCTCGGAATCGGGGATGCGCAACAGCGCCTCGGCGAGACACATGAGCGCGACGCCCTCGGGCGAGGACAGCGCGTATTCCTGCAGAAAGGCGTCGAGCCCGCCGTGGCCGAGGCGCTCGCGGCGGACCGCCTCGACCAGCCGGCGCGCGCTCGCGGCGATCCGGTCGCGCGAATCGGCGGGGAGCTCAGCCGCGGCGAGGATCGCCCTGACGGCGTCATCCTCGCCCTGCCGATGCGCCACGCCAATCGCGGCGCGCAGCGCCGGTTGCGGGGCCAGAGGGTTCGCAAAAACCAGCTCCATTGCGGCCTCCTTTCAAGCCGGACGATATCACGAGCGGCCCCCTAGAGGAGCATTCGATCAGACCGAATCACCCTCTTAACCCCTTGGCCGGGCTTGACCCGGCCATCCACGTCTTCCTGCTGTGCGCCCACCGACAAAGACGTAGACCCGCGGGTCAAGCCCGCGGGAGGGGATAAAGAGTCGGCCCTTCAATGTAAGTGGATCACCCTTTAGCCGGCGCCCGGTTTGGCATGCCCCTCTTGCTGCTGCTAAGCTGCGCCGTCCGATCCCCGGTGCAGAAGGGCCGTTCGTTTGGCAATCGAGGCGAATAGGGCGGTCTATTTCATCCTGCACATCCCGAAAACGGCAGGGCAGACGATCCAGTACCATCTCGCGGAGCATTGTCCGCCCGGCGCGTTCTGGAGCCCGCGACGGGTGCCCTACCCGCTATCCTTGTTCAGCCTCCGTCACCGCCTCGCCGGCGAGGGCGACGGGGGCCTGGTGCGCGCCGTCGCCGGTCATGACCTCGCCGGCTCGCTCGAACGCCAGTTTCCCGGGCGGGAGATCCGCCGGATCGTTCTGTTGCGCGAGCCGCTGAGCCTCCAGCTCTCGCTCTACAATTACCGGATGATGAACCATCTGGCCAAAGGGCTCGGCACCTATGGCTTCACGGTGCATCTGCGGGCGCAGCCTCGTGATTTCATCGCCCATTGGCTGCTCGCGCGCTGGCTCGAAATTCCCTGGCCGCGCCTGATGGCGATGTCCGACGACGACAAGTATCGGCGGCTCAACCGGGCGCTCGGGCAATTCTGGTTCGTCGGCGACTACACCGATTGCGACCGGGTGATCGCGGCGATCGCGCCCGATCTGGCGGTGCCGGCGATCGCCCGGCCGCGCAACACCGCGCGCGAATGGCACAAGCAGATCAAATGGGAGCCGCTGACGGAAGCGGCCATGCCTGCCGGGTTGCGCGACGCGGTGCGCCGCCAGAACCCGCTCGATCGGGCGCTGTGGGAGAGCTGGCACGGCGCCGGGTTCGATGCCGCCGGGGTTCGGCCCCAGCCGTTGATGCCCGCCTCGCCGGCTGGTTTCCTCACGCACGAGGCGGCACGGCCATTTTTCCTCTTGACCCGCTGGGCCCGGCGCGAGGGCGCTCCGCGCTTGCCGTTTGCGCGGCCCAAAAGCGGTCTGCGCTCGGGGATAGCGCGGGCCGACCGGGCCCGCGATGCCGGCCAATGGCCGCTCGCCGCCCGCTATTACCGGCAGGCGTTGTCCGAGGAGCCGGAGTTGCCGGCGATCTGGGTGCAATACGGACACGTGCTCAAGGAATTGGGGGATGTGGCGGCGGCGGCGGCGGCCTATCGCGAATCGCTTCGCCTCGACCCGGAGCATGCGGACACGCACCTGCAGCTGGGCCACGCCCTGAAGCTCCAGGGTGAGGTCGAAGCGGCCGCGGCGGCTTATCTGAGCGCTGCGGCTCTCGATCCGCGGCTGGATTTGGCGGTGGAAGCGCTGGAGGCGCTCGGCTGGACGCGGGCGCGGATCGACGCGGCGCTGCGGCGCAAGCCCCTGCCGTTGGCACGCGAGGGGGTCAGCGGAAATCGCGGCTCCTGATGACGAGGTCGCGCGGATCGTAGCCTGGAATCCGTTCGCGCGGCGCGAACGGCGGCTTGCCGGGCGCCGGGAGCGGGCCGTCGCCGGTGCGCTCGCGCAAACTACCCAGGCGAGCCGTCATATCGCGCAGATCCTCGGCGACGATGTGGATGACGCTCTCCTCGCGCTGCAAGCGGCCGCGGCAATAGAGGAGGGTGGCGCCGAGCGCGGCGCGGCGGAAGCGTTCGAGGATAGCGGGCCAGACGATCAGATTGGCGATCCCGGTCTCGTCCTCGAGAGTGATGAAGACGACGCCGTTGGCGCTGCCGGGGCGCTGCCGGATCAAGACGAGCCCGGCGATCGCCAGGCGCCGGCCGACTGGCAGGGTAGCGAGATCGGCGGCGGCGACGAGGCCTTCGCGCGCCAGTTCGGCGCGCAGGAAGGCGAGCGGGTGGCGCTTCACGCTCAGGCCTGTTGTCGCGTAATCCTCGACGACATGCTCGCCCAATGGCATCTGCGGCAGCAGCGCCGCCGCGCGGGTTTCAGTGTCGTTATCTTTCCCAGCTCCTAAAGACCCCTCTCCCCCACTGGGGGAGAGGGGGTGTTTTTTTATGGGGGGAGAGGGTTCCTGTTGTGCGAACAGCGGCAGGGGTTCGTCGCCTAGCGCCTTCAGCGCCCACAGCCCGCGGCGGCGGTCGAGGTCTAGCGAGCGCAGCGCATCGGCCTCGGCGAGGCGTTCGAGGGCGGCGCGGCCAAGCCCGCTCTTGCGCCACAAATCGCGCGCGTCGGCAAAGCCGGAGCCGCGCGCCGCGACGAGACGCTCGGCATCAGCTTCGGCAAACCCCTTGATCTGGCGCAAACCGAGACGCAATGCCCTATTGCCGAGTATGAGAGGAGCGCCCTGCGTCCTTCGAGACGCGCCCTCCGGGCGCTCCTCAGGATGACGATGATTTATGCCAGCAAGAAATTCGTCATCCTGAGGAGACCGCGTAGCGGTCGTCTCGAAGGACGCACGAGCGGTAATGCAGTCTGTCATCTCCTCCAGCGTGCAGTCCCATTCACTGAAATTCACATCGGCCGGGCGCACCTGGACGCCGTGTTCCTTTGCGTCGCGGACGATCTGGGCCGGCGCGTAGAAGCCCATCGGCTGGCTGTTCAAGAGAGCGCAGGCGAAGATTTCGGGGTAAAAGCACTTGATCCAGGCCGAGACATAGACGAGGAGGGCAAAGCTCGCGGCGTGGCTTTCGGGGAAGCCATAGGTGCCGAACCCCTCGATCTGGTCGAAGCAGCGGGTCGCGAAATCGGCCGAATAGCCGTTGGCGAGCATGCCGCTGATGAACTTCTCGCGAAACAGATGGATCTCGCCATTGCGCTTGAAGGTCGCCATCGCGCGGCGCAATCGGTCGGCCTCCTCGGGCGGAAACCCGGCGCCGACGATCGCGATCTTCATCGCCTGTTCCTGGAAGAGCGGCACCCCCAGGGTCTTGCCGAGCACCTGGCGCAATGCTTCGGACGGGTACTCGACCTGTTCCTTCCCCGCGCGCCGGCGCAGATAGGGGTGGACCATGTCGCCCTGGATCGGCCCGGGGCGCACGATCGCGACCTCGATCACGAGGTCGTAGAATTCGCGGGGCTTCAGCCGCGGCAGCATCGTCATCTGGGCGCGGCTCTCGACCTGAAAGACGCCCAATGAATCGGCCCGGCTCAGCATGTCATAGACCGCCGGCTCCTCGGCCGGGACCGTGGCGAGGTCCCAGGACCGGCCGTAATGCTGCTCGATCAGGGCAAAGGCGCGGCGGATGCAGGTCAGCATGCCGAGCGCCAGGATATCGATCTTCAGGATCCCGAGCGTGTCGAGATCGTCCTTGTCCCATTCAATGAAGGTGCGGTCTTCCATCGCCGCGTTCTCGATCGGCACCAGCTCGGACAAGGGCCCGCGGGTGATGACAAAGCCGCCGACATGCTGCGACAGGTGGCGCGGAAAGCCGATCAGCTCGCCCGCGAGGTCGAGCGCCTGGCGCAAGGTGCGGTCCTCGGGGTCGAGCCCGGCCTCGCGCACCCGCCGGTCGGCGATTCCCTCACTCGACCAGCCCCACACCATGCCGGCGAGCGCGGCGACGACATCGCCCGAAAGACCCAAGGCCTTGCCGACCTCGCGGATCGCGCTGCGGGTGCGGTAGCAGATCACCGTGGCGGCGAGCCCGGCGCGGTCGCGGCCGTATTTCTCGTAGATGTACTGGATGACCTCTTCCCGCCGCTCATGCTCGAAATCGACGTCGATATCGGGCGGCTCGCCCCGCGCGGCGCTGATGAAGCGCTCGAACAGCACGTCGATCCGGGCGGGATCGACCGCGGTGATGCCGAGGCAATAGCAAACCGCCGAATTGGCCGCCGAGCCGCGCCCCTGGCACAGGATGCCGCGGCTCCTGGCAAACGCGACGATGTCGTGCACGGTCAGGAAATAGCGGGCGTATTGGAGGCGCTCGATCAACGCCAGCTCATGTTCGATCAGACCGCGGATTTTTTGCGGAATGCCCTCAAAAGAACCCTCGCCCCCCATCGGGGGGAGAGGGAAGGGTGAGGGGGGCTGCTCCGAGGCTTGCCGTCCCGCCCCCTCACCCCGACCCTCTCCCCCGGTGGGGGAGAGGGGGCTTTTTAGCTTGCCGAACCGCTCGGCGGCGCCGGCCCAGGCGAGCGCGGCGAGGCGCTGTTGCGGCGTCACACCGTTGGGGACGGGCTCCTCGGGGTATTCGTAGCGTAATTCGTCGAGGCTGAAATGAGAGCGCGCGACAATTTCCAGACCGCGCGCCAGCGCGTCCCGATAACCGCGGAACAGCCGCGCCATCTCGGCGGCCGGCTTCAGATGGCGTTCGGCATGAGCGGCGAGGCGAAACCCGGCCTCTGTAATCGTGCAATGCTCGCGGATGCAGGTCAGCACATCCTGCAGCTTGCGCCGCTCGGGGATGTGGTAGAGCACATCGCCCATCGCGAGGAGCGGCAGCCCCTTCTTTTCGGCTAGCGCGGCGAGGCGGGCGAGGCGGCTCAGATCGTCGCCGCAATAGAGATGGTGCGCGGCGAGATAGGCGCGGCCGGGAAAATCCGCCGCGACCCGATCTACTAATTCTGCGACATCGCCCTCTTCCGGCGGCAGCACGACGAGGATCTGACCCTCGCCGTGGGCCACAAGATCGGCATAGTCGAGACGGCATTCGCCCTTGGGCGCGCGCCGCTTGCCGAGGGTCAGGAGACGCGTCAGCCGGCCATAGGCGGCGCGGTCTTGCGGATAGGCAAGAAGGCTCGTGCCGTCGGCAAGGTCGAGCCGAACGCCAATGACAAGGCGGATCCCGGCGGACTTCGCCGCCTGATGCGCGCGGACCAGCCCGGCGAGGCTGTTCCTGTCGGTGATCGCGATCGCCGTGTGGCCGAGCGCCGCCGCGGTCGTCACCAATTCGGCGGGGTGCGAGGCGCCGCGCAGGAACGAGAAATTGCTGGTGACCTGCAGCTCGGCGTATTGGCTTGTCATTGCTCGGGACGGTTCACGCAAAGGGAGTTCAGGCAAAGAGGCCATGGACGAACCAGCGCGGCGGCGGCGCGCCGGGCAGCCCGGCGCGGAACAGCCAGAAGCGCCGCCCCTCGGCATCCTCGACCCGGTAATAATCGCGGATCGCATCCGTCACCATTGGGGCCATTGTGCCGACCTCGATCCACCACTCCTCGGCGATGCGCTCGGGACCGTCGGCGCGCCGCACCCGATGCGCGCGGCGCCGCCAGGTAAAGCGGAAGGGCGGGTCGTCGGGCAACAGCCAGGACGCCTCGATCGGCTCGGGCGGCGTGAACAGCCGGACCGGGCGGGGCGGCTTGCCACGGCCGCCTATAATTCCCTCTCCGCCCTTCAGGGGGGAGAGGGAGGGGCCCGCGCCGAAGGCGTGGGAGGGTGAGGTGGGTGCCGAGGAGCGCCCTGGAATCCCCCACCTCACCCCAAACCTCTCCGCCCCCGGGGGCGGAGAGGGAGAACCCAAGCGGCGTTTTTCTCGATTTTTCCGGCTTTCACCTTTGTCTATCGGCGCGCATCTCGAGGCGCGTTCGGGGATGTGGCTTTCGTGCGGCTCGATATGGCGGAGCGCATCCAGCCCGAGCCGGGCGCCGAGGCGGTCGATGAGCGGGGCAATGCCGCTCGCCGCCATATCGAGGCGGCCGTCGAGCGCCATCTGTTCCGGGGCGAGCGGCTCGACGGCAAAGACCGCCAGGATCATGTCCTCGACCCCGAGCCCGGGGTCGATCGTCTCGAGCCGCGCCGCGAGGAGGCTGGCGAGATGCTGCGGATCGCGGCTCGGCCGGGCGGTGCCGAGGCGGATATGCTCGACCCTGCCGTCGATGCGATGAAAGGCGAGGTCGAGCCGGCGCGCTCCCATTCCCTCGCGCGCCAGCCGCACGACCAGATCATCGGCGAGCCGCTCGGCCGCGCGGGCGAGATCGGCGGGGTCGGCGATCGGCTCGGCAAAGCTGAGACGCACCCGCCGAGAGGGCGCCTCGCCCAACGGCGACAGCGGCTCCGGCAGATCCCCGAACGCCTGATCGAGGCGGCGCGCCACCGCTTCGCCGAAACGGCGGGCGAGCGCATCGCGCGGCATCGCAGTGAGTTCGCCGATCCGTTTGAGCCCGACCCGGCGCAACCCGGCCGCCGTCACCGGGTCGAGCCGCAGCGCTTCGACCGGCAGCGCCGCCAGCGCCGCCCGCTCCTCGCCCGGCCCCGGCAGCACCGGCTGGCTCGGCTCCTTGGCACAAGCCGCGAAGCGCGCCAGGGCCCAGGCGGCACCCAAACTGCCGGCGACCGCGATCCGGTGCGCGATATTCTGGCGTAAGAGGCGCCGCGCGAGATCGGCGGCGAGGGCCGCCTCGCCGCCCCAGAGATGGGCACAGCCGGTGATCTCGATCTTGACGCCGCCGACGTCTCCTGGGGCGCCATCCGGGGCGGTCCACGGGCTGTAGCGGCCGCACCATTCGGCAAGCCGGTCGAGCGCCGCCGCATCGGCGGCCGGCTCGGCCGCGGCAGTCGCAAGCCCCGGCTGAAAGGACAGCGCATCGGCCAGCTTCATGCCTGGGGCGAGCCCGGCCGCCGCCGCCGCGGGATTGACCGCGGCGATGAGGCGCCGGCCCCCAGCCGTGCTGATGGTGGCGAACGGCGCTTCCTCAGCCGGCACGTCGCCGTTTTTCAGATGAGTTGGGAGGCTCGGCACGGAGCCGAGCCGGCGCAGCCGGTCGATCGGCCAGCTCGGCAGAAAGAGATACATGACCCGTCGCATCGGCCGCCTCCACATCCCAGATGCCCGGTTCCCCGCCGCGCACGCGCAAGAGCGCGACCCGCCAGCGCGGCCGGCCGATTCCGGGTTCGTTCGCGATATCGGCCGACGGCAATGCGGCGACCCGCCAGCGGGTCAGCGCCGCGCTCGGCCGGTCGCGCTCGGCCGCAGCCTCCGTGGCGCTGCGCCAGCGCCGCAGGATGAGCGCGATGATGCCGGAGCGCTCGGCGGCGAGCTGCAGGCGGCGCCCCGCGACCATCGGCAGCTGGCCGATCTCGCCGACCACGGCGGCGAGCCCCGAGGCGAGGCCGGCGCGCAGCCCTTCCTCGACCACCCACAGGATTTCATCGTCGCGCGATGCCCTGACCAGCACGAGGCGGGCCGGGTCGAGCCCATAGGCCACGAGGCCGGGGCCATAAAGGTCCGGCCGCCTGAGGCACCACAGCACAATGCCGTTCCCGGCCGGCACGACCGGTGCGGTGCCGAGCCGGGCGAGGATGCCGGCGGCGAAACCCGCCGCGGCGGCGCCGTCTTCCTCGTCGCCCCCGGCGCCCAATATCTCGTGCACGGCGCCGAGCGCGAGGCCGCCGCCCGGCAAGGCGCAGTCGAGCGCGGCGACGCCGAAGGGCAACACGCCATGCCGGGCGGGCCGCTCGATATGCCGGATCCGATCGCGCAGCGCTAAGAGGCTGCTGTTGGCCACGCCGGGCATGCCCTCAGAACACCATTGTTGTTCCTATTTTGTTCTAGATTTTCTTCGATTGTCAATCCACGTCGTTTTGCCGCTAAGATGCGCCATGCTCAGCACCCGACGCCCCGCCCGCTCCCCCAGCGAGGCCGACGCGGCGGACATCACCGCCCGCATCCTCCTCGAGACCGAATCCGTGCTGTTCCGGCCCGAGGACCCGTTCACCTTCACCTCCGGCCTGCGCTCCCCGGTCTATATCGATTGCCGCCGGCTGATCTCCTTCCCGCGCGCCCGCAAGAAGCTGATGGATCTGGCCGCCGAGCTGATCAGTCGCCATGCCGGGTTCGAATCATTGGACGCGGTCGCCGGCGGCGAGACCGCCGGCATCCCGTTCGCCGCCTGGATCGCCGACCGGCTCTCCTTGCCGATGCTCTATGTCAGGAAACAGCCCAAGGGCTTCGGGCGCAACGCCCAGATCGAGGGCGAGTTGAAGGACGGCGCCCGCGTGCTCCTGGTCGAGGATCTCGCCAGCGAAGGAACCTCCAAGCTCAACTTCGTCCGCGCGATCCGCCAGGCCGGCGGCCGGATCGACGATGCGTTCGTGATCTTCAACTACGGCATCTTCCCGCAGATCGATACGAGCCTCGCCGCCGAGGGCATCACCCTCCTGGCGCTCGCCACCTGGTGGGATGTGGCGGCCACCGCCAACCGCCTCGGCCGCTTCGGCCCCGGCCAGTACGAAGCCGTCGAAAGCTTTCTGAAAGACCCCGAAGCCTGGTCAAAATCCCGGCGTTGATCGAAGGGCTATCTCCCTAGGGCGCGGTGCCCATGCGGGTTTCCTCGACGAATTCTTCGGTCGCGGCGTCGATTGCGCGCCCCGCGCGGCCGCGCGGAGCGTGGACATAAAGCGCGCGACCGACCGCCGGCGCGGCATCATGCGGCGGCGGCAGCGCGATCTCGTACTCGACCGGCCTTGCATGATCGGCGAGCAGGAGATCGGGGCGATAGACGCTGTTCAGCTTGAACAGGCTCCGGACGAAATTGGTCCGGCCGCGCAGCAACAGCCGGGCTGAAATGCCGGCGACCTCGCGCAGCGCGCCGAAGCCCAGGTGCTTCCGATAGATTGCCCGTTGGGTCGTCACCAGCTCTTCGTAGAATTCGGCAAGCGGCAGCCGCGTCGGCAACACCGCGTGCTGGATGTCGAACAGCCGGTAGTCGCGGGTCGCGAGCCGGCGTTCCTCGGTCAGCCAGCTCTCGGTGCCGGGGTAGGGCGTGTTGACGCTGATGTTGATGATTTCGGGCTGTTCGAGGCACCATTCGCGCAGGATGCGAAAGCGCTCGCGGTCCCAATCAGGGTCGGCGATCAGGTTGATGGCGAGCTGGATGCCGAGCGAGCGGGCGAATTCGAGGGCCTCGAAATTGCGGCCCAACGGCACGCGCTTCCTGTATTTAAGGAGGCCCTCCTCGTCGATCGCTTCGAGGCCGAGGAAGATGTAGGCGACGCCGAGCGTCTTCCAGAAGCGGAACACCTCCTTGTTGCGCAGGAGAACGTCGCCGCGCGTCTCAAGATAGTATTGCTTCTTGATGCCGGCGCCGGCGACCGCCTCGCCCAATTCCATGCCGTTCCGCTCGTGGATAAAGGCAACATCGTCGACGATGAACACGCCGGGCTCGCGGATCCCGCGCAGATCCTCGACCACCCGCTCGGGACTGACCAGCCGATAGCTGCGCCCGTAAAACGTCCAGGCGCTGCAAAACGAACAGTCCCACGGACAACCGCGCGAGAACTCGACCGAGGCGCAGGGATCGAGAATGCCGAGGAAATACTTGTGGCGATGGCGCAAGAGGTCGCGTGCCGGCAGAAGCGTGTCGAGCGAATGGACAAAGCCCGGCGGCGGTCCCTCGCCCGCTTCGGTAACGACACCCGGCGCGGCGGCGAGATCGGCCCCGGCCTCGATCGCGGCCAATAGCGGCGGCATGGGTCGGCGCATCTTCCCTGCGCCAGGTTCCATCACGCGTGGTAATGTCGGGGCCGCTTTTGAGGCAGGCCCTTGCGACCACGCTCCGCCACCACGCCGCGGGCCGAACGCCAACTCGCCGCGGTCGTCGCCGCCGATATCGCCGGCTACTCGCGCCTGATGGGGGTGGACGAGGAAGGAATGCTCGAGCGGCTCAAGGCGTGCCGGCGCGAGTTGATCGATCCCGGCGTCGCCAGGCACCGCGGACGCATCGTCAAGACCACCGGCGATGGCTTCTTGCTGGAGTTTTCCAGCCCGGTCGAAGCGGTGCGCTGGGTGGTCGAGATGCAGCAGGGCATGACCGAGCGCAACGCCGATGTTGCCGATGACAGGCGCATCCTTTTCCGTGTCGGGATCAACCTCGGCGACGTGATCGTCGACGACAATGACCTCTATGGCGACGCGGTCAACATCGCGGCGCGCCTGGAAACCCTGGCCGAGCCGGGCGGCGTCTGCATCTCGCGGACGGTGCACGACCAGATCCGCGACAGGCTGGCCTTCGCGTTCGAGGATATGGGCGAGCAGAGCGTCAAGAATATCGCCCGGCCGGTGCGGGCCTATAGGTTGGGGCCGGACGCTATTTCCGCCCTGCCCGGTTCCGCGGCGCTCGCCGCGCCGTTGCCCGCAGCTTCAGTCCCCGCCGAAACAGGCGCGCCCCGCCTGTCGATCGTCGTCTTGCCCTTCGCCAATTTGAGCAATGACCCCGAGCAGCAATATTTCGCGGATGGGATCACCGAGGACCTGACGACCGATCTGTCGCGGATCGCAGGCAGTTTCGTGATCTCGCGCAATACCGCGTTCACCTACAAGGATAAGCCGGTCAACGCGAAACAGCCGCGAGCTCGGCGTGCGCTATGTGCTCGAAGGCAGCGTGCGGCGCTCGGGCAACCAGGTCCGCGTCAATGCCCAGCTGATCGATGCCGAGAAAGACGCCCATCTGTGGGCCGAGCGCCTCGACCATGACACCAGCGATCTGTTCGCCATCCAGGACGAGATCACCAGCCGCATCGCCATCGCGCTCAACCTCGCGATGGTCGGCGCGGAAGCCGCCCGCGCAACCGAGAATCCCGACGCGCTGGACTACATTTTTCGGGGACGCGCCGCCTTTTACAATGACAAGGGAACAACCCGCGAGGGCCTTGCCGACGGGATAAATCTGTTCGAACAGGCGCTGTCGCTCGATCCCGGCTCGGTCGATGCGCGGGCGTTGCTGGCGGCGGCGTTCGTCGGCCGCGTGCTCGAACAGATGACCGACTCGGCAATAGCCGACATCGCCCGCGCCGAGCGGCTGGTCGCGGAGGCGCTGGCGGCGTCGCCCCGCCATGCGCTCGCGCATTTCGCCCGGGCGCAGGTGCTCCGCGCGCAGCGCCGGCACGAGGAGGCCATTCCCGAATACGAAGCCGCGATCGCGCTCAATCACAACTGGGTTGTCGCGATCGCGGCGCTCGGGTTGGCCCGGTTTCTCGGCGGGTCGCTCGACGAGGCCATCCCGGCGCAGGAGCAGGCAATCCGCCTCAGCCCGCGCGATCCGCGCCTGCCCAATTGGTATTGGCGGATCGGCATGGTGCATCTGTTGCAATCGCGCACCGAGGAGGCAATCGTTTGGCTGGAAAAGGCGCGCGGCGCCAATCCCAGCCTGCCGGGGCCGCGCGCCTGGCTGGCTTCGGCCTATGCCCTCACCGGCGATAGCGAGCGCGCGGCCGCCGAACTCGCCGAAGCGCGTAAGCTGAGCGGCGACCGCCGCTACTCGAGGATCGCCCGCTTAAAGGCCGTCGGAGATTGGGGAGTGCCAAAGGTCCGCGCCTTGTTCGAAAGCACATTCTTCGCCGGCCTGCGCAAGGCCGGCGTGCCGGAGGAATAAACGTCCGGTTTATCGGTACCGAAATCCTGATAACATTGACCGGCCGGGGCGGACGGCGCTTATTGGCGCGATCCGCGCCGAGCCTGTTTCAGTTGAGGAGCTTGTCGATGGCGTCAACGCCGTTTGCCGGGGTGCTGGTCCCGGTCCTCACCCCGTTCACCCCGTCGGGGGAGCCCGATGCGGCGCGGTTTATCGCGTTCTGCCGCTGGCTCCTGGACGAGGGCGCCGATGGCCTGGCGATCTTCGGCACGACGAGCGAAGCCAACTCGATGTCATCGGGCGAACGGATGGAGCTGCTCGACCGGCTCGTCGCATCCGGCATCCCCGCGGGGAAGCTGATGCCGGGCGCCGGGGCCTGCTCGATGACCGAGGCGGCGACCCTCATTCGCCACGCCGTCGGGCACGGCGTTGGCGGCGTCCTCTTGTTGCCGCCGTTTTATTACAAGGGCATGGATGACGACGGGTTGTTCGCGTTTTTTGCCGGGGTCATCGACCGGGTCGGCTCGTCGGCACTTCGGATCTTCCTCTATCACATCCCGCCGCAGACGGTGCTCGGCCTCTCGCTCGATCTGGTCGGCCGGCTGATCCGGGCCTATCCCGAGACCGTCGTCGGCCTCAAGGACAGTTCGGGCGACTGGAACAACACCGCGGCCTTGATCGAGCGTTTCCCCGGCTTTGCCGTCTTTCCCGGCTCCGAGGTTTTTCTGCTCGACGGGTTGCGCAAGGGCGGGGTCGGTTGCATCACCGCGACCGGCAATGTCAACGTCGTTGGGATCCGCAAGGTCTACCAGAACTGGCGGACGCCGCAGGCCGATTCCCTGCAGGCCGAGATCACCAGTCTGCGAAAGACGATCCAGGCCTACCCGATGGTTCCGGCATTGAAGCGGATCGTCGCGCATTTCCACCATGACCCGGATTGGGCCGCGGTGCGGCCGCCGATGACGGCGCTCAACGAGGCGCAATCAAAGGCGCTGATCGGCGACCTCGCGCGGGTCGGCTTCGCCCTCGGGGAACGGCGGCGGGAGGCGGCCGAGTAGGAAGGACCCAGCCATGACGATCGAGACGGTTCCGGCCCGCACCCCCGAGCGGCAGGCGTTTTACGACAAGATCGCGCCCTATCACCTGGCGCCGCTGTGGGAAACGCTGCACAGCCTCGTCACGGCCGAGCCGCGGACGGCCTGTCAGCCGTTCCTGTGGCGCTACCGCGAGGTGCGACCCCATTTGTTGGAGGCGGGCGGGCTGATCAGCGCGATGGAGGCGACGCGGCGCGTCTTGATCCTGGCAAACCCCGGCTTCAACGGCGAAGCCCAGATCACCAGCTCCCTCTTTGCCGGGCTGCAACTGATCATGCCCGGCGAGATCGCGCCGGCGCACCGCCACACCCAATCGGCGTTGCGCTTCGTCATCGAGGGGAGCGGGGCCTATACCGCGGTCGATGGCGAGCGCACGGTGATGCAGCCCGGCGATTTCGTGATCACCCCGTCCTGGACATGGCACGATCACGGCAATGAAACCGGAGAACCGATGGTGTGGCTCGACGGGCTCGACATCCAACTCGTCAAGCTGTTGAACGCCAGCTTTGCCGAGGCCGGCGCCGACGACATGCAGGCGGTGCCCCGGCCGGAAGGCGACAGCTTTGCCCGCTTTGGCCACAATTTGATGCCGGTCGACTGGAAGCCCGCGGTCAAAACTTCGCCGGTCTTCAACTATCCCTACGCGAAGAGCCGCGAGGCGCTCCAGGCGCTCGCCCGCAATGGCGACCCCGACCCCTATCACGGGCACAAGCTGCGCTACGTCAACCCGGCGAGCGGCGATTCGGCGATGCCGACGATCGGCACCTTCATCCAGCTGTTGCCGAAGGGCTTTGCCAGCCAGCCCTACCGCGCGACCGACGGGGCGGTTTATGTCTGCGTCGAGGGCGAGGGCGAGACAAGAGTGATCGCCCCTGGGGTCGGCGACACCGTCTTACGCTGGGAGCCGCGCGACATCTTTGTCGTGCCGGGCTGGATGACCCACACCCACCGGGCGACCAGCGAAGCGGTGCTGTTCAGCTTTTCCGACCGGCCGGTCCAGGAAAAGCTCGGCCTGTGGCGCGAGGCGCGCGGCAACGCTTGAACCCACGCGGTCCGATGCCCCTTCCTTTGTCATCCCGGCGCAGGCCGGGATCCATCGGACTGCAAGACGCGCGGCCTCAAGACAGCGCGAGCGCTTCGGGCAGGTTGCGCGCTGATAAATGGATCCCGCCTTTCGCCGGGATGACATACAGGGGGCCGGAATGACAGAGGATGGGCTGAGGGCGGCATGATTCATCCGGTGATCCTGTCGGGGGGCTCGGGGACGCGGCTGTGGCCGATGTCGCGCGCGCTCTACCCCAAGCAATTGTTGGCGCTCACCGGCGAGCGCAGCCTGCTGCAGGAGACCGTGCTTCGGGCAATGGGCGATGCCGGGGGCGATGCTGGGGGCGAATTTGGGTTTGCCCCGCCTCTCATTATCGCCAACGAGGAGCACCGCTTCATCATCGCCGAGCAATTGCGCGAGATCGGCGCCGTGGCCGATGCGCTGGTGCTCGAGCCGATTGGCCGCAACACCGCCCCGGCGGCCTGCGTCGCCGCGCTGCGGCTCGCCGCGGCAAAGGCCGCGGGCGGGCCCGACGCGGTGATGCTGGTGATGCCGTCCGATCATGTGATCGGCGATCTCGCCGCCTTTCACGCCGCGGTCGGCCGGGCCGCCGCCGCCGCCCGCGCCGGCCACCTCGTATCGCTCGGCATCAGGCCCGAGCGGCCGGAGACCGGTTATGGCTATATCGCCGCCGGCGCGCCGCTCGACGGCGCCCCGGGTGCCTTCGCGGTGTCGCGCTTTGTCGAAAAGCCCGATGCCGAGACGGCCGAGCGCTACCTCGCCTCCGGCGAATATTTCTGGAACAGCGGCATCTTCCTCTTTCCGGTGGCGCTTTATCTGGCCGAGATCGGGCGGCTGCGCCCGGAGATGCTGGCCGCCTGCAAGGCGGCGCTGGCCGGCGCGCGCTCCGATTCTGATTTCGTGCGCCTCGACAAGGCGGCGTTCGCCGAGTGCCCGAGCGACTCCATTGACTATGCCGTGATGGAGCACACCAAAGGCGCCGCGGTTGTGCCGGTCGGCATGGGGTGGAGCGATCTCGGCTCGTGGGACGCGCTGTGGGAGATGGCCGCGCGGGACGAGCGCGGCAACGTGCTCTCGGGCAACGTCGTCGCCGAGGCGACGACTAATTGTTATCTGCGCTCGGAAGCCGGGCTCGTCGCGGCGGTCGGGGTCGCGGACCTCGTCGTCGTCGCCACCGACGACGCGGTCATGGTGGCCCCGCGCAACCGCACCCAGGAAGTGAAAACCCTGGTCACCCGCCTCTTGGCCGAGCGCCGCGACGAAGCCGACGCGCTCTCCACCGTGCACCGCCCGTGGGGCACCTACCGGGCGCTCCACCACGGCCACCGGGTGCAGGTCAAGCACATCATGGTGAAGCCCGGCGCCAAGCTGTCGTTGCAGATGCACCATCATCGCGCCGAGCACTGGGTCGTCGTCCAGGGCACCGCCAAGATCGTGCGCGGCAACGAGGAGCTGGTGCTGACCGAGGACCAGTCGACCTACATCCCGCTCGGCACCCAGCACCGCCTGGAAAACCCCGGCAAGATCCCGCTCCACGTCATCGAGGTGCAATCCGGCAGCTATCTCGGCGAAGACGACATCGTCCGCTTCGAGGACCATTACGGCCGGGCGTAGACGACATCCTTAAATGGCACTGCTGCACCTCCCTATAGAGACGATCACCGAAGCCCAGCTGGGCGATCTGATCCAGGCGAAGGCCGCCGAGTCACTCCACATCGAATACAAGCGGCAGACCTATGGTGGCGGCGACGGCGCGCATCGGGAATTCCTCGCCGACGTGTCGTCGTTTGCGAATGCGCGAGGCGGAGACCTCCTGATAGGTGTCGAGGCGGCCAAAGGTGTCCCTTCGGCTCTATCGGCGTTCGCTGGCAACGCTGACGCCGAATTGCTGCGATTGGACAACATGGCTCGTGGCGGCCTGGAGCCGCGCATTTCTAATTTGCAGATGCGTGCCGTCCCAATCGCGGCAGGCGGATCGGTTCTGGTAATCCGCATTCCGCGCAGTTATCGGGGACCGCACCGCGTTATCTTCGGTGGGTCCAATAAGTTTCACGCTCGGTCGTCGATCGGCAAATACGAACCAAATGTAGATGAGCTTCGGGCAATGTTTGCCTTCGCTCCGGAGCTGGCCGAGCGGATGCGGGCATTTCGGTTTAGTAGAGTGGCAAGCATCGCCGCCGGAGACACGCCCGCCGCCCTACAGGGTAATCTGTGTTTGGTGCTGCACGTCGTGCCGTTCTCGCACTTCGACCTGCGGCCGTCGCTGTCGCTACCGAAGGCGGTGGGGGTCGGGAGTTATTTCATCCCGATAGGCACCACCCATGCCGCTGATTCCCGCATCAATATTGATGGCTTCCTTACGCTATCAAACCCGAACGATACAGGACAACACCGGGCTTATGTCCAAGTGTTTCGGCCCGGAGCAGTGGAAGCGGTCGCGTGTCTTGGTGAACACGTCGAAATACGCGCCTTGGGCGTCGATATCGTCCGCCATGCCCGTCTATACACGACGGCCCTTCAAGAATGTGACGCCGAGCCCCCATTCATGGTGATGGCGAGCATTTTGGGGACCAAGGACAAGAGGGTCGCGGCCCTGGATAACTATAAACAACTACGTGGTCAAGTTGCTGATCGCGATCAGTTACACCTAACCGAAGTGGTGCTTGAAGAAACACCGAACGGAAATCCGAATTGCGGTCTAGCACTTAAGCCCTTACTGGATCATTTGGCGAACGCCGCTGGCCTCGCAACATCCCCCAGCTTCGATCAGGAGGGTAACTGTCTCATCCACGAATGACGGCTCTTGTATCGCCATCGCGGTTTGAGGCTCATCGATCTACCCTGGGCCTCTTCACACCTCGCTCTTCGCGCCGGTGCGGCTGGTGATGAGGCCGTAATGCTCGATGCGGCGGTGCTTCTCGAAATTGAAGACGGTGCGACGGAGATAGTCGCCGAGCTCGAGATCGAGGGTCGCCGTGATCAGTTCGTCCTCCTCGCTCAGCGCCTGCGCCGCGATCTCGCCGGTCGGCGCGACGATCGCCGAGCCGCCGATCATGCCGAACCCGTCTTCGGCGCCGCATTTGGCCGCGGCCAACACCCAGGCCGCGTTCTGGTAGGCTCCGGCCTGCAATGACAAGAGGTGGTGGAACATCCGCAGATGCTCGGGCTCGCGGGTGTGGATGTTCTGGATCGGCGTGTTGTAGCCGAGCGCGACGATCTCGACCCCCTGCAATCCCATGACCCGGTATGTCTCGGGCCAGCGCCGGTCGTTGCATATGCACATGCCGATGACCGCATCCTGCATGCGCCATACCCCGAACCCCTCGTTGCCGACGTCGAAATAACGCTTTTCGAGGTGCTGGAACGGCGCATCGGGCAGGTGCTCGGAGTGCCCCGGCAGGTGGATCTTGCGGTAGCGCGCGATGATTCTTCCATCCGGATCGACGAGGATCGAGGTGTTGTAATGGCGCGGCCGGCCCTCCTCCCGGGTCAATTCGGCATAGCCGAGATAAAAGCCGATGCCGAGTTCCTTCGCGAGGTCGAACAAGGGCCTCGTCTCGGCATTCGGCATGTCGCGCTCGAACCAGCGGTCGATCTCGCCCTGGTCGGTCATCCACCAGCGCGGGAAGAACGTGGTCAGCGCCAGCTCGGGAAAGACGACAAACCGCGCGCCATTGCCATGCGCCTCGCGCAACAGCGCAACGAGGCGCTTGACCACCGCCGCGCGGCTGTCGGCGAGGTGGATGGGCCCGAGTTGGGCGACGGCGGCGCGGAGTTTGCGGGACATCCCTAGCCTCCTATCCACTTTATTGTGCAGTATAAAAACACAATTATATATATAATGATGACGCTGCGCAGGATAAGCTTGATATTTTGGCGATAAGAATAGAGGAAATCGCTTTCCTTGCGATCTGCCTCAACACAGATATACATCTGCGGTGTGGTTAATGTATTTGCCAAAGTCGCCTCAATTGCGATGAGCGCCCGCTCTCCAACCTTTATCAAATCAGATGTCCTCGCGTCCAAACGAAGGAAGCAATAACTCACTAATGCGCCCAAAATGCTTAATAGTATGCACAGAAAGAATTGCTTCTCTTTGAGAAGGTACCCGACACCGGCAGCGATACCGCCAGCCACAAGCACCGCGAAGCGAATCATCGTTAGGCGTTGGTCGGCGTGATGCTTAAACCAGTTCCACGAGTGGTCAAGCGCGTCTCGGGCCGTTAGTGCATTACGGCCATCGTTTGATGCGTCGCTGCTGGGGTCGCTCATCGTTTTATTCCATCACACAAGCGCACCGCCAGCCGCGGCGGCGAAGGCGAGTTCGGGCGTCGCGCGGCCGAGCGGGCGGGCCGCGTCGGAGAGGGCGCAGGGCAGGAAATTGCCGCTGCCCCGCGCGGCGATCAATTTCCCCTCATCGACGACGATGCGGCCGCGCGACAACACCGTGACCGGCCAGCCGGTGAGCCGCATCCCCTCGTACGGCGTGTAGCCGACATTGTCGTGGATCTGGGCGGCGCTGACCGTCACCTGGCGCTCGGGGTCCCAGATCGCGATGTCGGCGTCGCTGCCGACCGCGATCGTGCCCTTTCTCGGATAGAGCCCATAGAGTTTGGCGGCGTTGGTCGCGGTCAGCGCGACAAAGCGGTTGAGGTCGATGCGGCCCTTGCCGACCCCTTCGGAAAACAATAAGGGCACGCGCAATTCGATGCCGGGGACGCCGTTGGCGGTATCCCTGAAGGTGGTCTTGTCGCCCTTCGGCAATTTGCCGGTCTCGTCGTAGCGATAGGGCGCATGGTCGGACGAAAACACCTGGAAGGTGCCGTTCTGGAGGCCGCGCCACACCGCCTCCTGGCCCGCGTGATCGCGCGGCGGCGGCGAGCAGCAGAATTTCGTGCCCTCGAGGTCCATCGATATGTCGTCGGCGGTCAGGAACAGATATTGCGGGCAGGTCTCGCCGTAGATCTTGAGGCCCTTCGTTTGCGCGTCGCGAATGACATCGATCGCCTCGGCGGCCGAGACGTGGACGATCAAGAGCGGCACGTCGAGGAGCTCGGCCAACGCCACCGCCCGGTTGGTCGCCTCGCCCTCGGCGATCCGCGCGTGCGACACCGCGTGGTAGCGCGGCTGCGACAGCCCCTTTTCCAGCAGGCGGTCGGCCAGCCAAAGGATGATGTCGTGGTTTTCGGCATGGACCATGACGAACGCGCCCTCGGCCCGGGCCAACGCCAGGATGTCGAGCATCTGGCGGTCGTCCAGGCGCAATAGGTCATAGGTCATGTAGACCTTGAACGAGGTGTAGCCGTCGCGGATCAAGGCCGGCAATTCCTGGCCCAGCACCTGCTCGGAGGGGTCGGAGATGATCAGGTGGAAGGCATAATCGATGACCGCCTTCGGGCCGGCGGCTTCGTGGTACTCCTCGACGACCCGGCGCAGCGACTGGCCGCGATGCTGGGCGGCGAAGGGGATGACGGTCGTGGTGCCGCCGAACGCGGCCGAGACGGTGGCGCTGTAGAAATCGTCGGCGCACATCACCCCGGCCGAGGAGCGCTGCTCGATATGGCAGTGGCTGTCGATCGCGCCAGGGAGGACAAGACGCCCCGACGCGTCGATCTCCCGCGCCCCCGCGGCGAGCCCGCGCCCCAGCGCGACGACGATTCCGTCCGTGATGGCGATGTCGCACGGCGTCGTATCGGCGGCGGTCGCCACCGTGCCGTTGCGAATGACGAGATCAAAATCGGCCATTGTTTTCCCCTTTGCTGGCGCCTGACGATAGAGCTCTGGGCAAGTCATTGCGTCGCGCCGCAGGCGATGACAGTTTAGCGACAGTTTTCTGACGGTCGCGACATGTCTCTGATAACGGCCAGTCTGGAGAGGATCAGGGCGCCCGAGCGGCGCATGATGGGCGTCGCCTGCGGCGCGCATGCGCTGCATGACGGCTATACCGACCTGCTCTACGTGCTGCTGCCGCTGTGGCAGGCGGAATTCGGCCTCGGCTATGCCGAAATCGGGCTGTTGCGCGCGCTCTATACCGGATCGATGGCCGGGTTCCAGGTGCCGGCGGGCGCGCTCGCCGAGCGGATCGGCGGGCCGCTCCTCCTCGGGCTCGGCACGGCGCTGGTTGGAGTCGGCTATCTCCTCGCCGGGGCCAGCGCCGGGTTCTTCATGCTGACCGTCGCGCTCGCGGTCGGCGGGCTCGGCGCCAGCGTGCAGCATCCGATCGCCGCCAATCTGGTAGCGCAGGCCTTCACTGGCCGGCGCTCGCGCATGGCGTTCGCCAGCTACAATTTCTCGGGCGATCTCGGAAAGATGGCGTTCCCGGCGGCAACCGCCGGGTTGCTGATGCTGATGCCGTGGCGCAGCGCGACGGTCGTCCTCGGGATGGCCGCGCTCGCCGGCGCCGCGGCGATCCTCGCGGTGCGCGGTCTGCCGGGCCGGACCTCGCTCGCCCCGGCATCCGAAAAGACCGATGCGGCGAACCCAGCGGCGCCGGACGGGCGCGGGTTTCCGCTGCTGCTGTCGATCGCGATGATCGACAGCGCGACGCGGATGGGGTTTCTGACGTTCCTGCCGTTTCTGTTGAAGATGAAGGGTGCCGATCTACCGATGATCGGCATCGCGCTGACGCTGGTCTTTACCGGCGGCGCCGCCGGGAAGCTCGTCTGCGGCTGGCTCGGCGAGCGGCTCGGCATGGTGCCGGCGACGATCCTCACCGAGGCCTTAACCGCCGCCGGGATCCTCGTCCTCTTGCCGCTGCCGCTGTTCGCCGGCCTCATGGTATTGCCGCTGATCGGGGTCGCGCTCAACGGCACCTCTTCGGTGCTCTACGGCACGGTTCCCGAGCTCGTCAGGCCCGAGCGGCGGCAGCGCGCCTTCAGCATCTTCTACACCGGCGGGATCGGCGCCGGCGCGCTGGCGCCGGTCGTTTACGGCCTCGCCAGCGACCTCGCCGACGTGCCGGTCATGATGATGCTGATCGCGGCGGTCTGCCTGATCACGCTCCCGCTGACCTGGGCCCTGCGCCCGGCATTACACGCGATCCCCTAGCCCCTCTCCCGCCCCTTTCGGCGCGAGCAGCCTCGCGCCTGCCGGGCTGGCGCATCGTCGATGCGCCAGGGGAGAGGGTTTGGAGAGGGTTGGTTGGCGCTCGACAAGAGCGCCGGCGCCGTTTAAATTCGAACAAATGAGGAACATCGTACCAGCTCGGCAAATCCCGGAGCCGAACGCGCCGCCGTGTCATTGGCGGGTGCTGGTCGCGGTGCCGCCGACCGGGTTCGGCGCGCAGCTCGGGATCATGCAGGCCTGGCTCGACCAGAGTTGCGGCCCGGCCGGGTGGGATCTGGCGCCGGCCGGGACCGGCGGGATCCACAACGATGCGGTCGCCTTCTATTTCGCCGATCGCGCCGCCGCGCGCACCTTCGTCGACCGCTTCAGCTGCGGGTATCGCGCCGCGCCGCCACAGGGGCTATAACCAACCGGTTGCGCCGGCGGAGGGTCGATAACGATGCCTGTGATCGAGGAAATCCGTACCTTTCACGACGACCTAACCCTATGGCGCCGCGATATTCACGCCCATCCCGAGCTGGGGTTCGAGGAACAGCGGACCTCGGATCTGGTCGCCGCCAAGCTCGCCTCCTTCGGCATCGAGGTGCATCGCGGGATCGGCAAGACCGGGGTCGTTGGGCGGCTCAGGGTCGGCAACTCGCCGCGCACGATCGGGCTCAGAGCCGACATGGACTGCCTGCCGATCCTGGAGGCGAACAGCTTTGCCCACCGCTCAACCCACGACGGCCGGATGCATGCCTGCGGCCATGACGGCCATACGACGATGCTGTTGGGCGCGGCGCGCCATCTCGCGCAATCCCGCGACTTCGACGGCACGGTGCATTTCATCTTCCAGCCGGCCGAAGAGGGGCAGGGCGGCGCCGCGACGATGATCAAGGAGGGCCTCTTCGACGAGTTTCCGTGCGACGTGATCTTCGGCATGCACAACCGGCCGGGGCTGGAGATCGGCAAGTTCCAGATCCGTCCGGGGGCGATGATGGCGGGCGGGGCGTTTTTCGACATCAGCGTCACCGGGCGCGGCGCCCACGGCGCGCGGCCGGAAGCCGGGATCGATCCGGTGCTGGCCGCGAGCCACATCACCACGGCGTTGCAATCGATCGTCGCGCGCAACGTCCGGGCGGTCGATACCGCCGTCGTCAGCGTGACCCAGATCCATGCCGGGGACGCCTACAACGTCATTCCCGAACGCGCCGTGTTGCGCGGCACGGTGCGCTGCTTCAGCCATGCGGTGATGAGCCTCGTCGAAGAGCGCATGCGGGGTATCGCCGAGGGCGTCGCCGGCGGGTTCGGCGCCACCGCCAGCCTCGATTTCCGCTTTCTTTTCCCGCCGGTCGTCAACCATGCCGACGAGACCCGCTTCATCGCCGACACCGCCGCCGAGCTGGTCGGCGAAGATAATGTCAACCGCCAGGGCCCGCTGACCATGGCGTCGGAGGATTTCGCCTGCATGCTCGAACGGGTGCCCGGCGCCTACATCCAGATCGGCAATGGCGACGGCGAGGGCGGCTGCGAAGTACACAACCCCGGCTATGATTTCAATGACGCCGCCTTGCCCTATGGCGCCGCACTCTTTACCCGGCTGGTCGAGCGCCGCCTCGCGCGGATGGGTGGCTGAGCGCCATGCGTAGGATGGGTTGACCTCGGCGAGGGCCGGGGGGGACCCATCGCTTTGGCCATCGGGATTGCGTGATGGGTTTCGCCGCGCCAAACCCCATCCTGCGGCTTTGCCGCTCTGGCGATTCCGCCTTGCGCTCGGGTACCGGGCGGGGGCACCGTATCGGCAGATTTCGTTCTGGGAGGAAATGATGGCTGAAATCGGGGTTGAGCTGGATTGTCTCGACGGCGTCAAGGTGGTGGATTTCACCCAGTTCGAGGCGGGGCCGTCCTGCACTGAGTCGTTGGCCTGGCTTGGCGCGGAGGTGGTCAAGATCGAGAACCCGGCGACCGGCGATCCCGGGCGCCGTCTCCAGCCCGGCAAGCCCGACACCGACCCCTGGTATTTCCACCAGTTCAACGCCAACAAGAAATCCCTGACCCTCAATTTGAAATCGCCGCGGGGGCTGGAGCTCGTCAAGGAGCTGTTGAAGAAAGCCGACGTGACGGTCGAGAACATGGCGCCCGGCACGATCGAGCGCCTGGGGCTCAGCTATGACGAAGTGAAGAAGATCAACCCCGGCATCATCTATTGCCGCGTCAAGGGCTTCGG
>Ga0182024_10004246_pt1 | contig 33200 bp, 26 predicted proteins | sample P32metaG_FD_120480 | JGI IMG/M metagenome (GOLD analysis project Ga0182024, IMG submission 120480) | Permafrost microbial communities from Stordalen Mire, Sweden - P3-2 metaG (Illumina Assembly) | ecosystem: Environmental > Terrestrial > Soil > Wetlands > Permafrost | place: Sweden: Stordalen... | reverse complement strand
GCCGAGTACGGCATCGGCCAATACGAGGTGAATCTGCGCCACGTGGCCGACCCCGTGCTGGCAGCGGATCATGCGGTCCTCCTCAAAAGAATCGTCAAGGGTGTCGCCCAGTCGATGGGGATGCATGCCTCATTCATGGCGAAGCCCTTTGTGCGCCAACCCGGAAGTGGACTGCATGTCCACGTCAGCATCGCGGATGAGTCAGGTGCCAATCGGTTCGGACTTGCAGGCGGCGAGCCCCTGCTGCAGCAGGCCATCGCCGGGATGCAGGAGTTGATGTTTGACTCATTGGGTTTCTGCGCGCCGAACTTCAATTCCTATCGGCGTTACCTCGGACCGTTCGTGCCAACCAGCCGCGAGTGGGGGCACAACAATCGCAGCGTTGCGTTTCGCGTCCCGGCGGCGCACGGTCCGGGGCGCCGCGTCGAGCATCGAGTGGCAGGCGCCGACGCAAGCCCCCATCTGGTCGTCGCCGCAGTCCTTGCGGCGGCGCTGCACGGCATAACGCGCGGATTGAGTGCGACCGCGCCCGCCGAAGGACGGGTTCAGTCGGGCTCAGATCCCACATTTCCAGACGGCTTGCTGGCGGCGCTTGCTTGCCTGGAGCGATCGAGCCTGTTGCCGGCTTATATTCCGCAGCGCTATCTGCAGCTCTTTGCCGAGCTCAAGAGGAAGGAATACGCCGCCTTCATCGAGGAGCTCTTTATCCAGGAGTTCGACTTCTACCTGTGAGCGTCGTTTGGTCGGCGGCATCATTGCCGGTGGGAAACGACATACCACGGCCGCCGCACTGTCCGCGGATGCGCGCCCATGCGAGATCTGCACGGCAATGTCGTTTGCGGGCACGCCGCTTCGTTCATACCATCGGTTGCGTTAAGCGCTATAGGTGCGCTGCCATCGTAATACCAATCGTGCGCGGCCTGAACGTGTAATAGTTGTACTGCGGGCCGGGTGGCGGATAGGTCGGATTATTGCCATCGAGAAAGGTTCTTTCGTAGTTCGTCGTCACGTGCGTATTGAGCAGGTTGTCGATGAACAGCGAGACCTCCCAGCCGTTCACATTCGTGCCAGTGCGAAACTGCACAAACGTGGTCGAGGGCAGGGTGGGCGAGATCTGAGTCGGAAACGTTGAGTACTGGGAAGAGCGCGGATCCTGAATCGCCGCAAGCCACGGGTTGCGGCTTGCGAATTCATAGTCAAGGCGTGCGAAGCTTTCATGCGCATGCACTGCAAAATTGTACTGGGCACCAACTGATATGTTCCACGGCGGATTCGCACCCGGGCTGCCATTGATCGCAGCCTGTCCTGAAATTGCATCACCGTCGATCGCAAGATCATTCTTGGAGGTCCGGACGTAGCGCGCATCCGTATATCCTATGGCCGCCTCGAGCGTGATCACGCCAAGTTCGGCGTCAGCCTGCAGATCAAAGCCCTTCGCGACCGCGGTGCCGAGGTTATCCGTGAACTGCAGCCCGCAGTTGTTGTTGATGTAGACGTTCTGTTGAATGTCGTTCCATTTAATGTAGTAGACGCTCGAGGCTAACCTTAAGGTGTTGGCGATGTTGTCCTTGGCGCCGATTTCGTAGCTCTGCGTCGAATCGGACTTGTAAGTCGCCGGCGCCTGTCCGCTCGTGTAGCCTTCCAGAATGAGACCCTCCATGCAATACGACGGCAGCGGCGCATTCGCGCCGCCGACGCGAAAACCCTTGGCGTAGGTGAAGTACAGGAGGTTATTGGGGTCCATCTGAAAGCTTAAGCCCGCCTTCGGGGTAAATGGTGTCTCTTTCTGCGATGCGCTCACCGGACCGTCTGGACCTTCATTCTGCGGCCCGTCGGTGAAGTGAGTGATGTCGAAGGAGGTCTTCGCCACGCGGCCGCCGAGCGTGAGCTTTAATTGATCCGTGAGGCTGTAACTGGCCTCGCCGAATCCGGCGGTCTGCCGGTCGTGCGCCGTGTTGGGGTTGTAGTAGGAATCCCCGTTCGGCAGCAGCGCCTCGCCGAAAATCTGCAAGGCATTCTGGCCGTAGAGTGTTTCAAGCAGATTATTGATCATCGGATCGTGGATTTCCTCGAGACTGTATTCGCGACTGAGCTCCCAGAAGACACCCACAGTCCAAGTGAGTCGGCTCGTGGGGTCGTTCGACTCGAGGCGAATTTCCTCTGTCTCGCTGCGCTGCTGGTTCTCGACCGTGGCCGGGGAGCGGTAATTCTGTAGTCCCGCGGGCAGATGGATGCCGGAGGTGTCGATCAGCGGGTAATCCGCAGGGTTGAGGAACGAGACGCCCTCAAAGAGGCTCGATGCGGCGGCCGGCCAGCCGAGCGTCTGGTAGTAGCTCAGGTTATAGACCGTCCCTTCGTAGCCCGTCGTCTCGTCACGGTGGTAATAGGATGTGTTGGACACGAGCCGTGCCTTACCCAGATCCGCCTCGATCTTCAATGCGGGCAGGTAGAACTTGTCCGGAACCGGAAGGCGATCGGGATTGGCATTGTCGAAGCGGCCGGCGGATGGGTCCGAATACGCGGGCCAGTAGGTCGAGACGTCGTGCTCCTGCTTATTCTGATAGAAGATGCTCGGTGTCACGGTAACCGCGCTGATCGGCCGCCACATCCCAGCCAAACGCATTACGAAGGATTCGTCAGTGTTGGCATCATGATCAACGACAGCTCCGGTCATCGGATCCACCCGATCGATCCAGCCGCCGTCCTTCCGATACCAGATGCTGGCGCGGTAGCCGAGCACGTCGTCGACGATCGGGCCGCCATGCGCGATGCCCGCCTCATAGCTCGGTTCCCCGTACTGCGTATACGAGACTTCGCTTTTTACGTAGGTGCTCTCTTTCGTGACACTCGGCTGCGCCAAGATGTAGCGAACCGTGCCGCCCTCCGAGCCTGCGCCGAACAGTGTGCCTTGTGGCCCACGCAGCACTTCGACCCGATCGAGGTCGAAGGTCTTCGGCAGCGTATCGTCCGGATTGAAGCCGAGGGAGCGCATCTGGATCGGGGTATCGTCGATGTAGATGCCGGTCGTACCGGCACCGCCTGAGGAGGAAATGCCGCGAATGGAAATCGCATTCGTGCCGGCCTGATCGATCGAGACGCCGGGGGTAAAGCGAACGAGGTCGGTGATGTCTTTGACACCTCTCTGATCCATCGTCTCCTGCGAGAAGGCGCTGATGCTGATCGGCACCTTGCTTATGGATTCCTCGCGCCGCGTGGCGGTTACGGTGATTTCCGCTATCCCTACGCTGCTCGTTGCATCGGCACTCGCCGACGCATCAGCCGCGCGGCTGGCCGGCATGACGGCCGCGCCCAGTAAGGCGCAGAGGATGGCCGCGCCGAGGGGTACGTTGACGTGGATGCTGCGCGACAGATCGGCAAAATTCTCGTATCGCATTGTCAGTACTCCGAGACTAAATCCCCCAATACGGCCTCGCCTATAGCGCTCTTATTATTCTTTATCCGTACAAATTAACGGGCGTTCGGAAGATAAGCAATGTGTTTCTTGCGCGCCACAGGTCATTGACGGCGTGGGTTCGTGGCGGTAGCTTGAAGCAAAGCATTCTGCACAATCCGGGCCGCACGACAGATGAGTCCGAAGGATCGCGCCCGAGCCTTGGCACTTGGCATGCATCAAGGCATCACGCGCCGCGATTTCCTGCAAGGAATCGCCCTGGGTACCACGGCAGCCGCAACGGCTCCGCTCTTCGCCGCCGCTGCGGAAACGGGCGGGCCCCCTCCTATCGAAGCGCAGGATGCACCGGGCTACTACCCGCCGCTTCTCACCGGCATGCGCGGCAGCCATCCCGGATCCTTTGAGGCGGCGCATGCGCTGCGTGACGGGATGCACCCTGGCCGCGCCACCGACACGCATGAGGACTACGACCTGATCGTCGTCGGTGGGGGCATCAGCGGGCTCGCCGCCGCCCATTTTTACCGCGCGCAGACCGGAAGCGGCAGCCGCGTGCTGATTCTTGAGAATCATGACGATTTCGGCGGCCACGCCAAGCGCAACGAATTTCGTTTTGGCGATACACTCGCGCTGGTGAACGGGGGGACGCTCGATATTGATAGTCCGCGGCCCTATAGCCCGGTGGCCGCGGGTCTCTTGAAGACGCTAGGCATCGATGTCGCCGCACTCGCCAGGCGCATCGAACAGCCGAAGTTCTACACGCATCTAGGCCTGCAAACCGCCGTGTTCTTTGACGAGCCGACCTTCGGCAAGGATGAGCTCGCGGTTGGCGCGGGCAGCTTGCACTGGGATGCGTTCCTGGCCAGGACGCCTTTATCCGAGCATGCGCGATCGCAGATTGCGCAGATCGAAACCGGCGCGGTGGATTATCTGCCCGGGCTCTCATCGGACGAAAAAAAGCAACGCCTGTCGAAATTGAGTTACGCCGCGTTTCTTAGCGACATCGTGCACGCGGATCCGATCGTTGTCGCGTACTACCAGACGCGTACCCACCCCGAGCAGGGAATCGGCATCGACGCGTTGTCGGCGCTTGATTGCTGGGCGCTCGAAATGCCGGGCTTCAAGGGCATGAAGCTTGCGCGCGGATCAATCGCGCACATGGGTTACACGCCTGCGGGGTACGCGGCAACCGGCGGCTCCTTGCACGTGCATTTTCCGGACGGCAACGCGACGATCGCGCGGCTCCTCGTAAGAAATCTCGCGCCGCGCGCGGTGCCGGGAGGCAGTGCAGAGGATGTCATCACGGCCGAGGTCGACTATGCGCAGCTCGATCGCCCCGGCTCACCGGTGAGAGTGCGTCTGAACAGCATCGCAACTCGCGTGCGACACCTGGGCGAGCCGCGCGTCGCGCAGGAAGTCGAGGTGACGTATGTGCGCGGCGGTGAGGCCTTCACGACGCGCGCCCGGGGATGTGTCCTCGCCTGCTACAACGTGATGATTCCGTACCTCGTGCCCGAGCTCCCCGCCGCTCAGCAGGAAGCGCTGCACAGCCTCGTCAAGTCGCCCCTTGTCTATACGAACGTTGCATTGCGCAACTGGCGAGCCTTCCAGCGCCTAGGGATACACGAAGTCTATGGACCCGGCTCCTACTACAGCTATTTTCGCCTGAATCCGCACGTCAACGTGGGCGGCTATCGCAGCCCGGATTCGCTGGATCAACCGATTCTGGTGCAGATGATGCGCGCGCCCTGCAAGCCGGGCCTGCCCGAGGTGGACCAAAGCCGCGCGGGACGCGCGGAGCTCTTCGCGACATCATTTGAAACTTTCGAATTCAATACCCGCGATCAGCTGGCGCGCTGTCTAAAAGATGGCGGCTTCGATGCCGCCAACGACATTACGGCGATCACGGTCAATCGCTGGCCACACGGCTACGCTCCCGAATACAACCCTTTATTTGACGCCGACTTGCCGGAGGCTCTGCAACCGAACGTCATCGGGCGGGCGCCGTTCGGGCGCATCGTCATCGCGAACTCGGATTCCGGCCGCGCGGCCTACACCGATGCGGCGATCGATCAGGCGCACCGTGCGGTTGCGGAGCTGCTGGCTGTTCGCACTCTTGAACCGCGCCGCACGATTGGCTCTGCAGCATCCTAAATAAAAAAGCCGCGGATCCAGGCGTCGCCCTTAATCATCACATGAAGGGCAATGCGACGCCGGCAGCGCAGCGTCCGCCACGACATATCGCGCAGCTTGCAACTTCGGAATCAACACGCTGATTGTCAGCAAAGCTTCCTGACAGGCTCGAGCTTCGGGACTTGGAACTGGCGACGCCTGCCCGCAATTACCGAGCTCGTCGGCGAAAAACGCGGCGAGCGTGCGCAGATTCGCGATCGACGTGTCGAGCAGCACTCTGGGCGCAGATGTCATCGGAAAAGGCCTGCATCGGGTCGGGATACTGTATATTTGAACAGGCAGATCGGTTTCGCAAGTCTTCAGAGTTAAGTCTTTGATTAGACAGCCTTTCACACCAGAACCACGCGCAGCAGCGCGGGGCGAGACCGTCTCCCAGCGCGAGCGGCGAGCCGTGCAAGGGCTGAGCCGTTCGGCGTTCATTGGTACAGCCGGATGGAATATTCCATCGCGGTACGCGGCGGAATTTCGCGGTGCCGGTACGCACCTGCAACGCTACGCGTCTCGCCTGAATGCAGTCGAAATCAACTCGTCCTTTTACCGACCCCATCGATGCCAGACCTACGAACGCTGGGCGGGCAGCGTCCCTCAGGATTTTCGCTTTGCCGTCAAGATCCCAAAAGAGATTACGCATGAGTGCGGCCTCCTCGAGAGCGAAGAGCATTTGGATCGCTTTGCCGGTGAGGTTGCGGGATTGGGTGCGAGCCTTGGCGTGCTCCTGGTGCAGCTACCACCGAGTCTCGCCTTTGACGTCGCTGGCGCGATTCAATTTTTTGACCATTTGCGGGCTCGCTTCGACCGGCGCGTGGGCGTGGCTTGCGAGCCGCGTCACCGAAGCTGGTTCACGCGAGAAGCCAACACAATTCTGTCAAATCACGAGGTCGCGCGAGTGGCCGCCGATCCGCCGCGTTGCGTAGCGGACGGTCAGCCCGGCGGCTGGCGGGGCCTTGGCTACTACCGGTTGCATGGCTCGCCGCAGATCTATTACTCAAACTACGACGAGCGCGCGCTCGTGCGGACACACCGTGATCTCGAAGCAAGCAGCGCGCGCGCCGCTGCGACGTGGTGCATTTTCGATAACACCGCCGCGAATGCCGCACTCGGCAACGCGCTTGCGGTGCGAGCCATGAATTAACGTGCATTGAATCTGACACGCCATGGCACCCGTATCGACAAACGCACCGGCCCAGGCGGAGCTCTTCGCGGAGCCGCAAATGTTCGCTGTCCCCGGCCTTAAGTATCAAACGAATTTCCTCTCGGCCGCAGAGGAACTCGCGCTGCTGCAGATCATTCGCTCTCTCGATCTCAGGGAAGCCCAATACCGGCAATGGCGCGCGAACCGGCGCACCGTGAGCTTCGGCGGCAAGTACGATTTCACCGCCCACGAGCTCATGCCGGCCGAACCCATCCCACCGGTTCTCTTTGCCTTGCGCGCACGCATCGCCGCGTGGAGCGGCATCGACGCGTCGCAATTCAATCATGCAATCATCGCTGAATACCGCATAGGCACGCAGCTCGGCTGGCACCGCGATGTTTCGAACTTCGAGTCGGTCGTCGGAGTCTCGCTCGCCGGAGCTGCTCGGATGCGTTTTCGGCCTTACCCGCCGCGGGTAGGCCAGCGCAAGACCGCATTCGCAATCGGTCTTGCGCCACGTTCGATCTACGCCATGCAGGAAGCAGCGCGCTGGGAGTGGCAGCACGCCGTCTCGCCCACGAAGGCGCTACGCTACTCCGTCACCCTTCGAACTTTGGTTGCCGGGAATTTACGGCGCAACCGCTAAAGTCAGCCTTTCCTGCGATTGGCTTGCGACGCGGCATCAGGATTGCTCGCGCGGCGTCCGCGAAAGATGTTCCAGTTGTGTACGATAGCCCGCGTGCACTCTCCTTCCACACCCGCCGACTCGCACCAGAAACGCTGGGTGCTCATCTGCGCCGTGCTTGCCTCGACGATGGCCTTCGTCGACGAATCCGTCGTAAACGTCGCACTGCCACGCATGGAAGCGGACCTGCACACCTCGCTCTCCGCGATGCAGTGGGTAATCAACGCCTACACGCTGTGCATGTCCGCGTTACTCCTGATCGGCGGCGCGGCGGGCGACCGCTTCGGGCGGCGGCGCATCTTCATGATCGGCGTCAGCGTCTTCACGCTTGCATCGATTAGCTGCGGGCTTGCGCCGAATCCGGGCGCGCTGATCGCCGCGCGCGCCTTACAGGGGGTCGGCGCGGCTTTCTTGATTCCCTGCGGGCTTGCGCTCATCAGCGCGGTCTACGGTGAAAAAGAGCGCGGCGCGGCGATTGGAGTGTGGTCGGGCGCTTCGGCCGTTGCTGCAGGGGCAGGTCCGATCATCGGCGGATGGATTGTGGATCATCTGTCCTGGCGCGCCATCTTCCTAATCAATCCGATTCTCTCCATTCCGACGTTGTGGATTGCCGTGCGCTACCTGACGGAGAGTCGCGAGGCAGAAAGCCGCGCGAGCCTCGACTGGCCGGGCGCATTGAGCGTCTTCCTGGGCCTGGGTGCGATCGTCTACGGATTGATCGCAGCTGCCGCACGGGGCTGGGGCGATACAGCGGTCAGCGGCACGATTGTGGCCGGCACGGCGCTGTTGCTCGTTTTTCTCTGGATCGAGAGGAGGAGCACCGCACCGATGGTGCCGCTCGGGCTCTTCGGGTCGCGGCAATTCTCCGGCGTGAATATCCTGACGCTCCTTCTATATGGCGCGCTCGCCGGAACTTTCTTCTTCGTGCCGTTTCTCATCATCCAGGTGCACGGCTACTCAGCCGCGGCGGCGGGCGCGATCTTCGTGCCGTTCGCGGTGATCCTCGGCGCGCTCTCAAAATGGTCGGGGCGGTTGATGGATCGCTTTGGAGCCCGTCGGCCGCTCATCATTGGCCCGACCATTGCGGGAGTGGCGCTTCTCTTGCTTGCGATCTTGAGCGGCGACGGCCGCTACTCCTCATTCGTATTGCCGATGGTGGTGCTTGCACTCGGCATGGCGATCACCATTGCGCCCCTCACGACAACCGTACTGAACGCGGTGAAACAGGATCAGACGGGCGTCGCCTCCGGCATTAACAACGCAGCGGCATCGGTTGCAGGACTCCTCGTGATCGCGATCATGGGCACCGTGGCCTTGCGCGTACTCGACCTGGAGTTTGATGCTCACCTGCGGCTGGCGCAGCCGACTTCGGAGGTTCGTCGCGAAGTCGACGCGGCGCGCGGCGGATTCATCATGCCGCGCGCGCCGGCGCAATTCAGCACGCGCGAGCGCGCCAGCCTGGAACAGATCTCGAAAGCCTCGTTTGTCGGAACGATTTATCTCGTGCTGCTCGTGATGGCGGCGCTTGCGTTCGCGGGCGCATCGGTCGCCGTCCTGATGATCGAATGACGCGTGCGGTGCAGGTAGGAAAAAAGACATCGTAAATCGGCGTCGAGTAATGCGCATGCCAAAATTTTTTCTCAATCACCTGCGCCTGTTGATCGCTGTTACCGCGGGCGGCGCGATTTTTTTCGCGCTGCCGCACCAGTGGCCCGCGGTGAGCCGCATCCTGACGTGCTGGAATTTCGGCGTCGCGCTCTTCCTGATCCTGCTCTACGCGTGGATGGCGCGACTGACCGCGAATCAGATTTGCCTGGAATTTTTGGGAGAAGATGCTGCCGCCGCGGTCATTCTGATCATTGCCATCGTGGCGGCTTTGCTCAGTCTGGTTGCAATCGTGGAGCTGCTCTCAACTATTAAACAAACATCCGGAGTCGAGCGGGCTGCGCACTTGGCGCTTGCAGCTCTCACCGTCGCGAGCTCCTGGACGCTTGTCCCGGCGCTCTTCGCGCTGCATTACGCGGACATGTTCTATGGCGCCACGCCGGATGATCGTCCGCTGCATTTTCCGCAGACGCCCGGGCCGGTTTTTTGGGATTTCGCTTACTTTTCGTTCACCATCGCTGCAGCCTGCCAAACCGCGGATGTGGCGACAAATCAAGTTGAAATCCGCAAGGTCGTGATTGCGCAGACCGTAATATCGTTTGTTTTTAACGCGGCGGTACTCGGGTTCGCAATCAACGTTACTGCAGGACTCATTGGCGGCAATTAGTCACACGACGCTGTCTGCAGGGAAACAAATGTCGGAGCCTCTAGCACGCAGTAAGGATGTATGCGCCATTTTGGTGACATACCATCCGGATGCCGAGTTTCCCATGAGGCTGAGCAGCATTTCTCAGCAAGTAGGGGCTGTTGTGATTGTGGATAATGGTTCAACGGATGCTGAGCTTACGATGCTGCGGGAAATCGCCATGGATCCTGCGTTAGTGCTTGTGTTGAATTCCGAGAACCTCGGCTTGGCGAGCGCGTTAAATATTGGCATTCAACGTGCCACGTCACTCGGATGCCCGTGGGCGTTGCTGCTGGACCAAGATAGCCGTGTTGAAAGCGACATGGTCAAGACACTAAGCGCCGTTCACGAGAGTTTTCCTGATAAGGAGCATCTGGCGATCATTGGATCAGGATTTCGTGAACGGCACAGGCTATCGCCCAAAGCCGCTAAATTTGAATCCTGTGGCGAGGAATGGGACGAAGTTGAAGCAGTAATCACGTCAGGTTCCTTGCTCTCCTTGGAGGCTTACTCGCATATTGGGCCCTTCAGGGAGGATTTCTTTATCGACTATGTCGACACCGAATATTGCGCCAGAGCAAGAGCAAACGGATATCGCGCGCTTAAGACGCGAAGGCCGCTCATGTCCCACTCGATCGGAAGACCCACCCAACATCGGATGTTGTGGATGAAAAAGTGGACTAGCAACCATTCTGCGGATCGGCGCTACTACATTGCAAGAAATCACACGGTAATGGTGCGAGAATCCGGCAAATATATATTGGGATCGTGGGCGCTCATAAGCCTCTTGAGCTGCTTGAAAGCCTGTAAGCGCATTACGCTGTATGAGCAATCAAAAGGTAGCAAGGTTGCGGCCGTCTTTCGCGGATGGTGGGATGGAATACACGGAAACATGGGACCGCGCAGAAGGCAGCACTCACGGACATCCACAGCCGGGTAGGGTCCCAGTGTGACCCGCTTCTGCCGTCGCCACTGGCGCTCAACGGGGGCGAATACAGATCCTGGCGGGTCGTGCAGGCGGGGTCTCAACGATCCGACAGTCAACTTTCCGCGAGTGGCTCAAAGCCAGTCAGATGCGACTTGCCAGGAATTGCCACGTCCAATGGCTTTAGTCCGTCTAGCGATTCGCAAATATAACGATGAGCCAAACCGATGAAATCGCCGTCACCAAGACCGATACCATCGCACCAATAAATCGTCCCGGGCTTTTCATCGTGTCCGCTCGAATACCAAAAGCGTGAAATATGCGTGCTGTGACCAACGCGGCGCCAAGGGCGTGAATACCCCAGGCTCGAGCGCCATTCAATTCAAGCAGTGCGATTAGGATGAGCGCGAGCGGTGCCCATTCAATGAAATTGGCCTGCCGGCGCATGGCCAACAAGAGGTCGCGATTTGCTCCGTCGCCAATTGAGATATTTAGCTTGCCGCGGAGGCTGCCCGCCGGGAACGCAACGCCGATGGAAATCAGACCAAGTAAACCCGCATATAGAGCTGTTATGACTGGCATGCTGATTCTGCCTGCGTTCTCGTCCTTTTCGCCGGTCGCGACCGGCGTCTCTCAGGCGGCCTAATCTAACCCGTGTGCTGCGCCGTTGCCATACAGGCAATATTTAGGCAACGGCGCGCAGTCAGCCCCCGGGCGGCCTGTAGACGGTGCGGACTTTCTTGGCGATCGGTATGGCCTTCATAACGTCAGCCGAGGGATAGAGCGGAATCGTCTTGTAGGACTCGAAGATGCCGCTGCTGATAGCCGGCGCGACCGCGCCCAGGTACTCGGCGTGACCAGGTGTTTCAACAATCATCGCGAGTCCATACTCCTGTCCGAACATCCCATAGAAGCCGAGCAGCTTGCCGCCCGCGGCCTCGATAGCTTGCCGGGCCGCCGCTTCGCGGTCGCTGCCTGTTTCGATAATCGCTTTGAGCGCGGTTGGCGAATACTTCGCCAGCATATACATCGCCATGATTGACTCCCTCAGTCGTAGTAGTTCGGCGGGATGAACGAGTGGGGTTGTCTCTGTGCCGCCAACTGAGCCCCCTGCCTTGAGAGTAGCCTGCGGCATCGACCGCGCAAAAGCGAAACCAGTAGTCCGCGCACACCCAGCCCCGATCGATCGGCCAAAGGTCACTTCCTGAATCTGAGGCGCCTTTGGCGAAAGGCAGCTTTGCCGCTTTAGAAGTCGCCCAGCGCCCGAATCCCCGATCACGACACTGGCAATCCTGCCGCAGCTATAAGAAATTTATCTTGCCAAGGAGAATGGTGAATCTTGGATCTGCGCGCAGACCGCGAAGGGACGGGTCCCACCGCATCAAGGTGACCTGCGCCTCACCATTTTCGTAGGCGCGATCCAGCCACTTGAACGCTTCATCTTTCTCATCGCGCAACGCGTAAGATTCGGCGATGCTGTACGCGTGGGTGCTTCCGTACTTGGTCTGCGCCTCCCTAAGCAAAGCGTTCGCCTCGGGGCGTTGGCCGAGTACCCACAATGCGTCGGCCAAGCAAGTAGGACGACTAGCCTCATCGGTCTCCTCCCGGGCCATCGCAAGGGCGGCATCGGGCCTGCGCGTCGCGAGAAGTATTTTCCCCAATGCGCAGTGCGCTCCGGCGAAACTAGGGTTGAGTTCCAGGACAGTGCGGACAGCGGTTTCCGACTCCGCCAGTCGATCAGCCCAAAATAGTGCCCAGCCGACGCGCGCGTGCGCTCGCGCATCGAGCGGATCGCTGTCGGCAATCTGTTGGAAAAGGCGAACGGCTTCATTTGGCTGCCCACCGACTAGCGCGTCGACGCCGGCCTCTAGAGGCACAGCTGGATTGGAAGGATCCAGTTCGTAAGCTCGCTTTTCCTCCGCCCGCGACAGCGCAAAATTGCGAGTGAAATTGTACTCAATCGCGGCCAGCACGCGATGTGCAAGCGCCAGTTGCGGGTCTATTTTAAGAGCTTGATCAACGGCATCGTGGGCCTTGGCGTACGCCTCCTTTTGCGGCATCCAGCCGTTGAGTCCTCGGTCGTTGTACGTCCCCCCAAGCTCAGCGAAGGCAATCGCGTAGTTGGGATCAAGCCTCGATGCCTCTTGGAACGCCGCGAGGGATCGCTCGGAGTCTTCTTTCGTCTCTTTCTGTCGAAAATATCGGCCGCGCAATACGGCTTTGTACGCTTCCGTATTGGCAGCGGTCGCTTGAGGCGACTGCATGCCGGTGGCCATCGTGGCCTTGAGTGCCGTGACCACGGCCGCAGCGATCGAATCCTGCACTTTAAAAATGTCGCGCATGTCCTGATCGTAGGTTTGGGACCAGCGGTGTGAACCGTCGGACACTTTGATGAGCTGGACGGTAACCCGTACGGTCTTCCCCGATGTGCGAACGCTGCCTTCGAGCAGGTTGGTGACCCCCAGGCGCTGCCCAATCGTGCGCATGTCCTCGTTCTTCCCCTTGAACTGGAACGAGGATGTTCTAGCGATGACCTTTAGATCAGGGCTGTGCGCCAAGAGATCAATGAGTTCTTCGGAGAGACCATCCGAGAAATACTCTTGATCTTTCTTCTCGCTCATGTCCACGAAGGGCAGCACCGCGATCGACTTTTCGGAGATCGCTGGTGCGGCGGGAGCGACAGCAGCTGTCACTGCTGCGATAGGACGCTCGCTCGCTGCGTGCTTCGACAACCAGAACTTTTCGACGACGAAGTACGCAAGCGCCATCGCGAGTACGGCGACGGAGGCGATGAGTATCCACCGCGGTCGCGGTGTTGCTGACTTGCGATCAAGGGTGCGCCGGTCAGACGGGACTCTCGGTTCGATGTCTGATTCGGGCGCAAGATGGCGTCGCACCGCGTCGACGAGCTTTGCACCCGTCGCCTCGATGCCCGCGGAGCCGACATCGATCCACTGCGATTCGCTCAGGAAATACTCGAAGGCTCGCGTCAGCGCCGCAGAGTCGGTGCGTAACGCAACGATTCGACGACGTTTGGACGAGGCCCGCTCGATCTCCTTGCCGACATGGGGCGAGGCGACCGCCTGTTCGGAGAGAACCAGTACGACGACCTTGGCTTCGTTGATCGCCCGAACGATCTCATCGGCGTAGAGGGCGCCAGGGACAACATCCCGCGGCGCGATCCAGCACTTCAGTCCAGCGCCCTCGAGCGAGCGGACAACGGCATCGGCGACGGCCGCGTCCTCCGAGGCGTAGCTTATGAATACAGCGGAAGTGCCAGAATGAGCACCCAAGTCTTCCGGCGCTCCAGGCGCGGCGCCAGTGGCTTCCTTCCCGCCGCCGCTTTCCGCCATATCAAGCGCCCCTCGATGCCAGTTCGGCATGGTCGCGGATGCACTCGGGGTTGGCAACCAGCGGGAACTTATGGGCAGCGAACCCCCGCTTAAGGGAGCTGAATTCGCGTGGCTGCAGGACCGGTCTTGGCCCGGTCAGCGACGGTCAATCCTGAGCTATTCGCCAACGCTAGCTTCTTGACCCCGAAGTGCTGTTACAAACGTCGGCTTCCGGGCACTGCGATATCGGGCCGTTCACGCAGCAATTGCATCGTCTTTTCGTTGCCTCTGCGAGTCTTCCAGGGTACGCATTTCGTTGACTTCGATTGTCACTTGGCCAGCCGGTTGTACTTCTTCAATACCTCGCGGAGCCGATCGTGTGGCAGTGCTATGACGGTCCTGTCGTTGATACCTGTCATTGTCTTGGCGGCGATCATCGCGTTGATGACCGCCTCTTCCGTGGCTTGTACAGTAGCCAGAAAGACCGGATCCAATGAATCGTTGGGTAGCATCGTCACCTGACGAAGTCCGTGGGAAGAAATGGCGCCGGGGTTGGCGGTTGAGAAGGCCAGGAAAATGTCACCCGACCCATTCCCGCCATAACTACCATTTCTGGCCAATCCGAGGGCCACGTGCCGCGCTACTCGCTTGAGTTGGATTGGGATCAGGGGGGCATCGGTCGCCACCACCACGATTATGGACCCGACGTCGCCATTCCAGACGGTGTGCTCGGGAATCTCACGGCCCACGTTAACGCCCGCGACACGCAACTCCTCGCGCGCGCCGTAGTTGCACTGCACGAGAACGCCGACAGTATAGCCTCCGGCTTTCGCATCGAGCACGCGCGAGGAAGTACCGATGCCGCCTTTGAACTCATTACAGATCATGCCGGTACCGCCGCCGACGCTGCCTTCCTCGACGACACCCGAATGGGCGACGTCGATGGCGTGAAAGGCATCTTCGGGATGGACGTGGAAGCCGTTGATGTCGTTGAGGTAACCGTCCCAGGTTTCAGCTACCACCGCTGCCGACCACCAGTAGCCTTCTTCGTCCGGGACGCCGTGCCTAACCTTCCACGCGATGACGGCGTCGTGGACCACGCCCACGCTGTGGGTATTGGTAAGCATCACGGGGCCATCGAGAAAGCCTGAGTCTTCCAGCCAGATCGTTCCGGTCATCTCACCGGCGCCATTTTCGGTGAACCACCCTGCAAATACGGCATCGTTGGAATCCTTCCCACGAGGCAGGATTGCCGTGACTCCAGTGCGCACGGGGCCAACGCCGACCTTGAGCGCGCCGCTACCGGAGATCAAGGTGGTATGGCCGACTTCCACACCGTTCACATCGGTGATTGCATTGAACGGCCCGGGTGCTCCGTCGAAGGGGATCCCTAGATCGCGCGCTCGAGGCGGCAGGTTTTGGTGCTTGGAATCGCCTTGTGCCAGCAGCAGATTAGGCCCGCACGCAATCAGCACCATACATATGCCGGCAAATTGACGCGACCGTTGCATCGTTTTCTCCCGTGTCTGTGCCTAAAGTTCGTTCGTGGTCCGACCCGCATCGGAGAGGGCTTCGAGCGATTGCCGTAGAGCAGCGCGCGATGTGGACAGGGTGAGATAGAGGGTTTGTGGGATTCGCGCCTGAACGAGACACAGCGCAATTCCCATTACCCGAGCGGAAGATGGTGCGGCCGCACAAGCATGTGCCAATCCTGATGCTCTTCCAGGATGAGCGCGATGGCGGCCTCGATGGAGGCCTTCAGCGTGTCGGCATCTCCCGCCTTACGGATGTTATCGATCGCGCCCTGCAGATCGCCGACGAGCCGCTCGGAAGTCGTGCCAAGCCGATAGGCCTCAGATTGCGCGAGCGCACCGTGCAGTCCCGCACCGAGCGCGGGGAAAAAAGTTGTCATGAGCGACAACCACAGTGTATGCACGATTAGATGCAGCAGTGCCCCAACTCCGGTGAGGCCGAAAAGCCAGTTATTCACGTGATGGACCCGGTGCAAGAGGGCGTGCTGTCGGTTCGCGACTCGGTGATGGTAGTGCTTCTGTCCTTCCAGAACCTCGATGGTCCAGCGCACGTAGCTTGCGATGAACTCCTGATCGGTCAACGCATGCTCGAGAAGGCTGCGCGCCAGCGGCTCATTGCGCGCGCAGAGCGCGGCGACGTCATCCCCGCCGTTCAGCTGCTGTCCCGGGTCGAGCACCCGCGTATACCAATTGTCGCCAGCGTGCTGCGTGAAGTCGACAAGCGGCGCCACCAGCGGCAGATACCACGTCAGTTCCGCCGTCATGCGGGCGCGCAGCCACTGGCCCTGCCAGTCGCTGCGGTGTCCCTGCCAATAGATCCCAACGACCGTGCCGATGACGCCGACTTCCCCCACTGCCCAAAGTCCGACGAATGGATGCAGCAGGTGGCGGCTGTCATCCCAGCCGAGCGCAAGCGGCAGGACTGCGAAGAGCACGGCCACGGCGCTCAGCATATAGATCGCCCAGTAGCCGCTGCGGTAGCGATGCCCGTAGTAGATGGCACGCTTATCGAAAGCCTCATGCGCGGGGGCGATGGCGGCAATGAGCGGTACGAGTCTTTGCGGTGGCCGCGGGGCAGGCGGCGTAGGCAGTGTCTGCAGCCGCACACCGACGAGCAGCAGGCGCTGGATTGCTTGATGCAGTGCCATCTTAGGAAGCCTCGTCGAGGATTTCGTAGGTGGTAGCGAAAATGGCTTGAGTGACTATCCCCAGGCTGCCATCACCGTAGTCGACGAGCCAATCGCCGGCGCGTCCGGTGAGACGTGATACGCCATCCGCCAGCACGACCTCAAACGGCTCCTGCATCTGCAGCGCAAGGATGCGATTGCGCAGGCTCATGTAGGGGCCCGCCTCTCCCGCCAAGACGGGTGGCACCGGCCTGTACTTGTGGAGAAAGTGCGCCTGCGATACGCGCCACGTCTCCCCGGCGGTGCCGGTCACAATCGCATCCCCGGCCTTGGCATGCACGAGTCCTTCCGGAGTCTGCACCGTGCAGGCTGCAGGCGCGAAACGCACGTGGATTTCGCGCTCAAACTTGCGCGCCGCGATGTGGCGCGGATCCTCGCTGACGACCTTAGAGAAGCCGGGCTGTCCGCTTGAATGAAAGAGCGGCAGCGGCGCCGCGGGACTCACCCGGCGCCCCGCTCCGCCGCGCCGCGTGCCACTACTGCAGCGGTGCGGCCGTGCAGCTCCTCGCGGATGCGATCGCGCCATAGGCGTACGCTGTGCAAATCGCGCATTTCTGCAGGGACGGCAGAGATGAGCGCGGCTGCCTCCTTCAAGAGCGCAGGGCGCTGCCGCTTGTCGGCAAGCGCCTGCGCATAGAGCGCACTCGCAAACTCAACATGTTGCCATTCGTCGCCGTGATTGCGTGCCGCGAGCTCGCGATGAAACTTCACCACTGGAGTGATCACATGCTCGGCGTCCGCCGCGCGTCCCTCACGGGCGAGTGCCATGGCCAGCAGCGTCGCCATGCGCGCCTCATCGCGCCGATCAGAATCATTGTGCGTGGGCCAGCGCTTATGCATGTCGAGCGCCTCGCGCATGCTCTTCTCGGCTGCGGCAGGGTCGCCGAGCATATATTCGGCCTGGCCCGCCTGTTCGACGCCAAAGGTAATGCATGCGGTCTTCCAGAATTCCTCCGAGGCACCATGCGGCGTGGTGCCTCGGATGAGGCTCGGAGTTTCTCTTGCGGCGCGCCGGGCCGTCGTAAAGTCACCACGCCACAGGGCTAAGTTTGCTTCGCCGTATTTGAGCAGGCACTGGCCAAAGAGGGGTAGAATTCGGCTGCTAGCTTCGCTCTGGCGCAGGCTCTCTATCTCCCGCGCGGCTAGGGCGAGCGAGGCGGTGGCCGCGGCGGTGTCACCCATATCAACCTGCTGCGTGGCCATGATCACCGTGGGAAAGATCGTATTGTTGAGCACAAACGACGCACCGGCTTTTGACGCATGACTAATAGCCTCGAGCGCCTGGCGCGCATAGTCCAATGACTCGCGAGGCCGCCCCGCCTGCCAGCTCGCACCGCCCAGCTGGTTTAAAGCCACCGACAAATTGTTGTACGTGACGGTGTTCTTGGAATCGAGCTTGATGAGGGTGAGCGAGATCGCCACGCTGCGCTTTTCGAGTTCCACCGCCTCCGTTGGGCGCATATCAATAATCGCAAGGCTGCCAAGAGCGTCTGTCATGACCTGCTGCCCATGCAAGGCAAGAAGATACCCGGGGCGCAGGTCCAGCACTTTTTCCACCACGGCGCCCGCATCCGCGCCGACGCGCCGGGCGTCTTCATTGCGCCCCAGATTGGCCAGCGCCCCGGTCTGCCAGGCTCCGGCCTCCGCGTATTGGGCGGCCATCTCAATATTCGTGAGATCCCGGGCGCCGAGCCGTGCGGCGGTGCGCATGGCGAGCTGCAGCGTACCGACTGCATCCTTGATCAGACTTACAGAGTTCGCCTGCTCGAAGCCCGCATGCACGAGTGCCTCAACATAGGCGCTGCGCACGGCGACCGAGGCATTCGGCGCTTCAGCCAGAGGCTTCAGCAGCGCCACTGCGCGCGTTGCGGTGGGCAGCGCCGCTGAGTTCTGCTGGTTGTTGAGGATCCTAGCCTCGACGGTCATGGCAAGGGCGAGCGCAATGGTCGTGGCCTCGGACGTGTCACCGTCGTGCTGCAGCTGCTCGAGCAGTTGCAGGGCCTCTGCCGATGCGGCGCCCGCGGCGGCCATATTACCCAGTGTCCGCATCGCTTTGGCGTAGTGCACCAGCGCAAGCGCACCGTTGCGAGTGGTTTCCGGGCCCTTCAATGCCGGCGGCAGCGCCTTGAAGTAATCAACCTGCCGTTTGGAAAGCTCCGCCACCACATCAAGCCGGCCGAAGCTCTCGAGCTCGCGCGCGAAATCATCCGCAAGGTAGGCGAGGAGGTGCTCGGCCTGACCGCGCGCCTGATCGGCTGCGATGCGCGTCTCCTCCGCCTCGCGCTCGGCGCGATGGGCACGCTCGTTACTGACATAGGCCAGGACCGCGGCGGCGAGCGCGCCGATAGCCAGCACCGTACACACGACGGCGACCTGTCGCGCGCGCACGAGCGAGCGGCGTGCCGAGAGCTCGCGCTCGCGTTGCTCGGCGAGGAGCCGTTCGGTGGCATCGCGCGCCTCGCGCTCGTGACGCAGGTCGCGGCTGCTGCGCACGACGCTGCACAGCACGTCGTGCGTGAGCTCGACGCGGCGGATGTCAAGGCGCTCTTCGATGCGCAGCAAACGGCGGTTGACAAGAACCGCGAGCGTATCGGGGGCGGCGCCGGCGGCCGTGAAGCTGCTCAACAAGCGCTCCTCGGCGACGTTCTCGCGAAAACCGGAGGCGGTCAGCAGCTCATCCTCGATGATGTGGCGCACGGCCGGCGGCTGGTCGGCGAGCGAGCGCTCATAGAAATTACTGAGGATGCTCGCGTGCGAGCCCGCGAGGAGATCAAGCGAAATCTCATTGCGTCCCTGGGCGATGCGGGTGTCATTCAGCTCGCGGCAGATCAGGCTCAGGAGCGAAGGTTCAACCTCGGCATTGGCGATCTCGGCGCCGCCGGCGACAAAGCGCACGATCGCGGCTGCAACCTCCTCGGAGACCAGCCGCTTGCCGGGGCGCATGACCGCGGCCAACGCCTGCTGACCCGTCATCGGAGCGAGCCGCAGGCGGTTCTGCGTGATGCTCGGCATCGCGGCCTTAAGGCCCTCAAGTGGCGCGAGATAGTCCTCGCGCAGGGCGATCAACACTCGATAGTCGCTGCGCGCAAAATCGAAGCGTTCCGCAGCCGACTCGTCCTCCTCGAGCTTCGCCTCGAGCTCCTTCGGCGGACGGTTCTCAACGAGGTCCGCGAGATCCGCGATGAAGCGCGCGGCGCGTGCCCGCCCGAAGTCGTCGCTCTGCGCGAGCGTGAAGATTTCCTCGAACTGATCGAAGATCAGTAGCGGAATGAGCGTCGCGCCCGACTCATCGTGCAGCACATCATCGCGATGATGCAGAAACTCCCACAGCGACTCGCCCTCGACCGCGACGCCTACTTGAGTCCACTGACCCGAGCGCCGCGCGGTCTGGGCTATCGCCTGTTTGATCTGCACCGCCGGTTCAGGAGCCTCGCGCGCGTAATCGATGCGCACATAGATCGGACAATAGCCCTGCGCACGCAGGCGCGGGACGAGCCCGGCACGCAGGATTGAGGTCTTGCCGAGGCCGGATTGTCCAAAGAGGATGGTGAGTAGTTTGCGCTGCACGCGCCGCGCAAGCTCGGCAACCTCCTCTTCGCGGCCATAAAAGTATGCGCGCGTCTCCTCCGTGAATGACGCAAGACCCAGCCAGGGGTTGCGGTCATCGACGTTGGGCGCCTCGAGAGTATGGGAGTGGACGGTCGCGCTTTCGGGCAGTGCGTTCATAGCTGGCGCGCCTGCATGAAGTCGGTCAGACGCTGCGCGAAGCCCGCCTGCACCTCGCCGCCCGGCAGATGCGTGAAATGCAACGCCTTGAACTTGTCCGGCACCAGCGCCTCCGCCGTGCTCGTCGCATCGATGGTGACCGGCAGGATGAAGAGCGCGCCGTCGGCCATGTTGCGCACCCGATCGATCGCGTAGCTCCATTCACGACGGAAGTAGCCCTCGAGCCGGCGCTGCGTGGTCGCCGACACCACTGGGATGAAATACGAGCAACGAGCGATGTTGCGCTGAATCTTGCGGTCGTAGTCGTCGCCCACTTCCAGCCGATCGAAGTCGAACCAAGTGGTGATGCCGGCCGCCTCGAGCCCGGCCTTGATGATCTGCACTGCGGCCAGGTCCTCACGTGCGTAGCTGATGAACACTGCGTTGTCCGGCATTTCCCGTGCCGGCGGCAGAAAGCGCGCGGTCGCGCCAGCCTGGGTGGCGGATGCTGCAGGCTTGCGGCGCGCCTGCCAGCGTGCGTGCAGCTCGTCGACGAAGCGCTCAGCGCCCATGTAGATGCGCGTGCGCACGCTCACCTGCTGCAGAAAGGCCATGAGCCGGTCATCCTCGCTTGAATGATCATCCGCCAGCACTTCACCCACGTCGCGCGGGTCTGACAGGCGCTGGCGCTTCGCCATGCGCAGAAACAACCGCGCGAGCCAGTTCGTGAAATTGCTGCCGATGAAGAGCAGGTGATTGTGTTCGAGCTCGTGAAACAGCTTCTCCGGCGCCAAGTGTTCGCTCTGCAGTGCGCAGATGAATTCCAGGAGATCCTCGTCGGAGATCACGTAGGTCGGCGAGGCGGAGACCCGACCGAAGAGGTGATAGACCACCGGTCGCTGCAGACGGTCGCGCTCGGAGGGCAGATCGGTGACGCGGTTGGGGGAGTAGGAGATCACCTCAGTCGTCGGCGTCCCGCCGAAGCGCTGCAGGTTGACCGCGCCTTCGAGGAGCGGATCGAAAGTCGTCGAGACAAAGAGGTCAAAGTCCGTGATCGCCGCCAGATGACGCAGCGCCTGCGGCGGCTCGAAGTTCGCATCCTTCAAGATGCTGCGCACGCGCACGTAGGCTTCCTCGCGCCGGCCGCGTGCGGCAAGAAACCAGCAGACGACGTCGTTCAGTGTGTAGGGCTGCGGCAGTGAGGCGACATCGACATTGAGCCGGACGGCGAGTTTCTCGGCGAGCCAGTCGTACAGCAGGCGCGGGCCGCGGTCGGTCGCGACCTGCAGCAATTCGGGCCCTACGATTGGGATGACGCGGCGCTCCTCGATGAAACTCAGGAGGTCATCCCACGCGTCATCGTCGAGCGTCGTCATCGGCGTCGGCACTGCGGACAGTCTAGTCATGCGCCATATCCAACCTGTGGACGGCGATGCGGCCGCGCACGCCATTAATGATTAAAAGGGACATTTGTGAGCTGAATATCATGTGCGAGCCACGAACGCGAGGTGTCCCGAGCTTTAGCCGTTCGCGACGACGCTCGCTCGTCGCTGCTTCGAACTCAAGTTCGGAAGACAACCGCGCATGTTGTTGATTATCGACGAAGTATGCAGCAACAGTTTGAACTGGGCAAGAAATGGTGCAGTGCGAGGCGGCAACGATCGCGAGCCGGCCGGTCCGTGCGCTGGCTTCAACGATTAGGTTAAACGTAGTTACTCAGGTTTGTGGCAGACGGCCTCGATATTGTTGCCGTCGGGATCGAGGACAAACGCGCCAAAATAGTTGGCGTGGTAGTGAGGCCGCGGGCCCGGTGCACCGTTGTCCTTGCCGCCCGCGCCAAGGGCAGCGCGGTAGAATGCCTTGACGTCGTCTCGACTCGGCGCGGCGAAGGCAATGTGCACGGTGCCCCGAGGCTGGCCGGCGTCCCCGATCCAGAAGAAGGGTTTGCCGTCGCTGCCAAAACCCGCATGTGCGTGGGCGCCAGTGTCTGCCGCGGTCAGCTCTTTCATCAATGTAATCGAAAGGGGCGCCAGCGCTTTTTCATAAAACGCTTTGGATCGGTCGAAGTCCGCGACGGTGATTCCGAGATGATCCAGCATGTGCCTTCCGAGCGGATCCTAGTGACACTCCGGGCAAGTGTGCCACGAATCGCGACGGCGCGATGCCCGTCAAAGAACTCGCCCAACCTATTTGTTGGTATCTGACACCTTCTTAATCGGCTGTCTCAAACTCTGATCAGCGATGACGTCAACGAGAGAGTCTTCATCGGACATATCTTTGGTTCCCTGCAGGGGTGCAGTGTCTTCCTGCGTATCCCGAACCGTATTCTTGAATGATCCGTCGCCTTGGGTCCGGTTGGCGAAGGGATTTGCCTCCTCCTCAGTGTCAAGGCTGGGTTGCCATGGTTTGCGATCTGCCATTGCCTGACTCCTTCAGTATCCAAAAAGCTCAGCGTATGGTGCAGCAAGTCCTGTTCCCGACCCGAGGGTACCGTTTCTTATAGGAAGGCCTCCGAGGAGCGCGCTGCTCTGTGCAAGCTTTGTGACGTCCGAACGCCGAACGCGCCAGACACAGGCCTTATTTCTGGTGGCACGCCACGCAATTGATGGCGGAATCGAACATCATGCGGGGACGATCGCCGCCGCCGGCTGCCTGCGCGTTGAATGCGGCGACATTCCCGGGCGCATCGCGCAGGTGATCTTCCAATACCTGTCGGAAGGGCCATTCCCCATAGGCTGGCGACAGCTTGGCGATGGTGTAGATCTTGCGTGCTGTCTCGGGATCACCGCTTTTGACCAGCATATCGCCCATGTTCAAGAAGAAGCCCTCGAAGTTGTGCGGCGCAATCCAGGAGTTCCAACAGGCGCGCTTCGGGCCCTCATGGGTCTCCAGACGCATATACGGCGCGAAGTCTGGATCCTTGCGATCGACCTTGCCGCTGACGCAGACATCGATATCCCGCCACTGCAATGCGAGCGCCTGCTTGAAACGTGCGGAATCGGGTGGCTGAGCGCTCATCACGTAGCCGGCCGTGAATAGATTGAACTCGGGCCACGCGTTGATGGCATCGAGCAGCATGTAATAGCCGCGGCGCGTCTGGCGCTCGTTTTGGTTGAGTTTGCCCTCGACCAGCGTTGCGCTGGCAAGAAAGCCGCGATAGCGGGCTTCCCTTGGCCTCATGGCGAGCGCCTCTTCAAAATATCCGCGCGCGAGGAGGGCATCGTCGGTGATCGAGGCGGGTACGGAGGCGAGGCGCGCCCGCTCCGAGAGACGCCAGATGTGAAGCCAAGCGACGTGGCTTGCCGCCACCGGGTCATGAGGGTCGGCGAGATAGGCAGCGGTCTCGGCCTCGAGGGCTGGCTGGATCTCCTCATACTTGCCGCCGTGAAAGGTGGCCCAGAAGAGCTCATCGGCTGCCAGCGCCGCTTGGGTGCGCGTGGTGCCGGCCGACTTTGTCTTCGCGGTGTGCTCCGCGAGGTAGCCGCAGCCCGTGAGCATCAAGCAGGCGACAGAAAATAACGGCAGCGCTTTCATGTTCCTTCTGCGGCGATGTCGTATCCGTGCATTTCAGCTTCTTAGGTAAGTGTCGCTGCCGTTGAGCCAGTCCCGGCGCGGTGGACAGAACACGTCGACGTCGAGAGTGTCCTCGAGCGCGAGCGCGCGATGCGGCAGATGCGACGGGATCACGAGGACTTCGCCGGCGCGGACAGTTACTTCGCGCTCATCGTGCGCGCCCAGCCACAACCGCAATGCGCCCTTCAAAACATACGTCAATTGCTCACTCTCATGGGAGTGCCGCGGCACATCGTCGCCCTTCTGGAAGTAGATTTGGGCGATCATCATGCGCTCGCCCGTGATGAGGCGGCGTGAAATGGTGCCCTTCAACGGCTCAGCCGGCAGCTCATCCCAGCGGTAGTGACGGGCGTTTTCTGGATCGAGGTCGATCATCGGGGCGTCCTGTGGTGGGGCGGGCGAGGGTGTCATGGCCATGCGTCTCTCCTTCATTCAGCGAAACCGCTCGTCGATCGGCGTCTCTAGGACAACAGCGAAGCGATCGTGTCATTGGCAACGCCAATGACAGCGAGGAGTTTTACATCATCGATCCAGTTCCGGGTAGTGGCGAAACAGATCCTCGTTATTGAAAGGAAGTCGCCGGCCCGAGGCCGTGTAGAGTGCAATTCGCGGCCGCTCGAACACATGCTCGTACAGCGAGCATAGGCGCAGACGGCTGCGCAATGCTTTGCGGGTTGCTGAAGGGAAAGCGTATCGCAGCCCGGCAATCACCTGCGCCATGGACAGGTCCGCGTAGGTCAGCCGTGTTCCGACCATCCACGGCCCGCGCGCGGGATTGCGCTCGAGGACAGTCTCGAAATAGCCGAGGAACTTCGGCAGGCGTGTGGACAGAAAATCCTTGGTGCGCCGCTTGGCCGCCGCCTTCTGTTCCTCATAGGCATAGGCGTCGCCGAGGGGATGGTGTGTGCTGAAGATCTCGAGGTAAAAATCCGAAATCGTGAGCTGCAGTTGATGCGTCCAGAGCTTCCCAGCCTCATCCCGCGGCGCAAGGTTCAGGTGACCACCCAGAAACAGCAGGATGTTCGGCGTCTGCGCAATGAACTGCCGGCCGGTCTTCAGGATCGGAGGCGCAAACGGCGGACGCTTGATGCTCTTTGCACTGAGTACTTCTACGACTGCAGGCGCGCCGCCGCGCTTCGCCTCGGGCACGAGTGCCACATCGCGGTATGGCGCGCCGGCCTCCTCGAGTGCGAGGCGAACGAATTCACCGCGACCCTGGATGCCGGGCCAGTAATAAAGCTCGTAAGCCATGGCGGATCTTCCGTTTGACGCGCAGGTCGGATACACAGGATCTAGGCGCGTGCGTCATTCCAATATTGTCGGGATCGCGCGCCCTGCCGAAGTTCAACGCACTGCGGTCAACCCCATTTCTTGGCAAGATCCTCAAGTCCGGCTTTCTGTAAGTCCTCGGGAGTCATAGCCGGCATGAAGTCGACCTTTGCGTCGAAATTGAGGAACCACGGCTCCGCTAAGCGAGGTATTTCCGAGGCCTGCGACATGTTGTACACGAAGTAGCCGCCGCGGTTACCGTCCATACTCGTAAAATAGGCGGCCTCCGGCTTGGTCTCTTCCAATATCCGGGCCATTTTCTTGCCCGCGCTGCCATCGCGGAGAGCCTCGTTGAACTTATGCGCGGGCAGTGAAATGTGAACGATGAACTTCATTGGGCCCCTCCAGGTACTTGTCGTATGCCAATTCTAGCTCATAGCGCGGTCAACGCTTAACATCACGCATCTTCGCCTTCGCGTTCGACTGACGGCGGTGGTGCTTGGCGTCGCCATCTGCACGCTCAATTCAGTGGGGCTGTTGCGCGTCATTTTCGAATTCGAAGCGATTCCGCCAAAGCTTGCGGTAAGGGTTCGAAGCTGAAGCGCGAGCGTCATCATGCGCTAGGCATGCCTCCTGCTACGCGTCTCTCGTCACGACAGTTTTAGGATGGACAGCATTATGAGAGCGATCGTCTATAACGGGCCGCGCGATGTGCAGGTCAAAGAGATGCCTGACCCAAAGCTCAAGCATCCAAGCGATGTCATTGTGCAAATTACGACGACGAACATCTGCGGGTCAGATCTGCACATGTACGAAGGTCGCACCGATTTTGAGGCAGGCAAAATCATTGGCCACGAAAATCTCGGCGTGATCGTCGAGTGCGGGCCGGCCGTTGCCAGTCTCAAAGTCGGCCATCGAGTGTGCATTCCCTTCAATGCCAGCTGTGGCTTTTGCAAGAACTGCGAGAGCGGCAAGACCGCGGCATGCCTGACTCTGAATCCGGGTAATGCAGGCGCGGGCTACGGCTACGCTGGTTTGGGAGAGCTCCAAGGCGGCCAGGCGGAATACCTGCGCGTGCCGTACGGGGATTTCAACTGTTTGAAGTTGCCCGAGGGCGCGGAGGAGCGAGAAGACGACTACGTGATGCTGGCCGACATCTTTCCAACCGGCTGGCATGCGACGGAGCTGGCGGGCTTGATGCCCGGCGAGTCGGTGGTGATTTATGGCGCGGGCCCGGTCGGACTCATGGCGGCCTTCTCGGCTCATATCAAGGGCGCGGGACTCATCATGGTCGTCGATCGGCATCCCGATCGGCTGGAACTGGCGGAAAAATGCGGAGCGGTCGCGATCGATGACAGCAAGGACGATCCGGTTGAGCGGGTGCTGGAACTCACTTGTGGCGATGGTGCCGATCGCGGCTGCGAATGCGTGGGCTATCATGCTCACGACCCGAAAGGCCATGAAGTGCCGAACGACGTGATGAATAAGCTCGTGAAATCGGTGCGCGCGACGGGCTCTCTCGGAGTGGTGGGCGTCTTCATGCCGGAGGACCCGAAGTCGAAGCATGAACTCGCCAAGAAGGGTCAGATGGCGTTCGATTTCGGCGAGTTCTGGTCCAAGGGCTTGCGCATGGCCACGGGCCAGACCAACGTCAAGAACTATAACCGCCACCTGTGCAGACTGATTGAGCTCGGGAGGGCGAAGCCCTCGTTCATCGTCTCGCACGATCTGTCGCTCGAGGAGGCGCCCGACGCCTATAAGCACTTCGACGCCCGCGAAGCGGGATGGACCAAGGTCGTCCTGAAGCCGCAACTTGCGGCCGAGGCGAGCAAGCAGGAAAAGGTCCGCGAGCATGGCAGGACGAGCCCACGCAGGCATGAGACCCATCAGCCGGGCCACGCCCGCCATTGACGTCAAACCTGGCCCCGGAGGATAGCAAAGGAGCTGTCGCATCCGCATAACGCCGCGCCGAAGCGCGTTCGCTCTTCATTCGAGAGCCAAGGCCGCTTTCGGCCGGGCCGCAGCGCGAGGCAGGAATGTTGGCGCGCATAGGCCAACCGCTGCCTGCGGCACCGCGCAAGCTCGCGTCTAGGGAACTTTTCGCGGCGTCCTTTCGTTGTTTGGCTTTCCGCTCCACGGCAAAGCATGACAAGTCTAAGCCGACGCGACCTCCTGGCAGCCACGGCCCTCGTCATCGTCGGCGAGACGGTGGCGCGCGCGGGCGTCGTCGCCGGCCATCTGCCGTGGCACCCTGATGCCGGATCGCCGCCGGAAGCTGTCCGATCCGGCCCCTGGCAGTTCTTTACCAAGCAGGAAGCCGCCGCCATCGAGGCGCTGGCGGACCGCATCATTCCGCCTGACCCGCAGACACCGGGCGGCAAGGATGCCGGCTGCGCGGTTTTTATCGATCGCCAGCTCGCGGGGGCCTACGGCCACCGGCAGGGTCTGTATACACGTCCGCCGTTCGTGAAAGGAATCAAGGAGCAGGGGCCGCAATCTGCGCAAAGCCCGGCCGAGATCTACCGAGCGGCTCTGGCTTCACTCGATCGCTACTGCCAATCCAAGGAGGGCGGCAAGTCTTGGATTGAGCTTCCGGCCGAGCGGCAGGACGAAATACTGCACGGCGTGGAGAGCGGCACTGTTGAGCTCGAAGGCATCGATACCAAGAGCTTCTTTGACACTCTCTTGAAGGACATGCAGGCGGGCTTTTTCGCCGATCCGATCTACGGCGGTAACCGCGACATGTGCGCATGGAAAATGATTGGCTTCCCGGGCGCGCGTTACGATTACCGCGACTGGGTGGGCCGGCACAACGAGCGCTATCCCTATCCGCCCGTCAGCATTGCCGGCCGGCCCGATTGGACCCCGAAAAAGACCTGAAGGCCGCTCCATGACACGCAAGCTGCCCAAGAAAGATGTCGTCATCATCGGCCTTGGCTGGACGGGCTCGATCATGGCGAACGAGCTGACGGAGGAGGGCCTCGATGTGGTCGCGATCGAGCGCGGGCCATGGCGGAACACCGCGACCGACTACCCGCCCAACTATGTTCAGGACGAGCTGCGCTATCGCATCCGGCACGAGCTCTTCCTCCAGCCCGACCAGACGACCTTCACGTTCCGCAACAAGATGGACCAGACGGCGCTGCCGATCCGCAGCTGGGGCGCCTTCATGCCGCCCAACGGGGTCGGCGGCGGCGGCGTGCACTGGAATGCCGAGACCTGGCGATTCCTGCCCTCCGACTTCGTGCTGCGCACGCATCTGACGCAGCGCTACGGCGCGCGCTTTCTGCCCGCCGACATGACGATCCAGGATTGGGGCATCACCTTCGATGAACTCGAGGCCTATTACGATCGGTTCGAATATCTGTGCGGCACCTCGGGCACTGCCGGCAATCTCAAGGGCAAGATCCAGGAAGGCGGCAATCCGTTTGAAGGGCCGCGTTCGCGGCCCTATCCGAACCCCGCGCAGCAGCAGCCGTTCAGCCATGCGCTCTTTGGCAAAGCGGCGCGGGAACTGGGTTACAAGCCCTTTCCGCAGCCCTCCGGCAACATGTCCCAGGCCTACACGAATCCCCTGGGCGTGCGGCTCGGTCCGTGCACCTATTGCGGGTTCTGCGAATGGTTCGGCTGCGCCAACTATTCCAAGGCGAGCCCCCAGACCACCATCCTGCCGGTGCTGGTGCGCAAGCCAAATTTTCTGGTGCGCGATCAATCCGAGGTCACACGGATCAACGTGGATGCATCCGGCAAGCGCGCGACCGGCGTCACCTTCGTGGATACGAGCGGTACGGAGTGGGAGCAGCCGGCCGATCTTGTGATCCTCTCGGCCTACACGATTTTCAACGTGCAGCTCCTGCTCCTCTCCGGCATCGGCAAGGCCTATGACCCGGTCGCGAACCAGGGCGTGATCGGCCGCAATTTCACGCACCAGACGGTCTCAGACGTTACGAGCTTCTTCGATCCTCAGAAGTTCACCTTCAATCCCTTCATCGCCTCGGGCTCCATCGGGATGTGCATCGATGAGTTCAACGGAGATAACTTCGATCACGGTCCGCACGGCTTCGTCGGTGGGGGCTACATGGGACAGGTGCAGACCAATGGCCGTCCCATTGAAACGACACCCACGCCGCCGGGCACTCCCAAATGGGGTGCCAAGTGGAAGCAGGCGGTGCGCGAGAGCTACCAAAGCGCGCTCAAGCCCGGAACGGGCGTGCACGGCAGCATGTACAGCTACCGCGACGTGTATCTGGATCTGGATCCCACTTACCAGGATCGCTTCAAGCGGCCGCTGGTGCGCATCACCATGGATTTTCACGACAATGAGTTGAAGCAGAATGCCTTCCTCACCGACAAGCTCGCGGAAGTCTTTCAGGCCATGGGCGCACGGCAGGTCGTGAAGGAATACCGCAAAGGCCCGTACGACATCACGGCTTACCAGACGACGCATCTGTGCGGTGGTGCGGTGATGGGCACGGACCCCAAGACAAGCGCCATCAACCGCTATCTGCAAAGCTGGGACGTACCGAACCTCTTCGTCATGGGCGCAAGCGGCTTTCCGCAGAACGCGGGCTACAACCCGACGGGGACTCTGGCGGCGCTTGCCTTTTGGTCCGCTGAGGCGATCCGGTCGCACTATCTTAAAAACCCCGGCCCGCTCCTCCATGCGTGAACGGCTGCGTAAGCGGGGCGCGGCACTTGCGGCCGGCGCGGCGGCGATGGCCCTCGCACTCCCCCTTCTCGCAGCCGACCATCCCGGAAGCCGCCAGAATTTCGCGAACATCGAGCGCGGCCGCTATCTCGCCACGGCCGCCGATTGCGCGGCCTGCCATACGGATCCTCACGAGAGTACCGCATACTCCGGCGGGCGCCCCATCGAGACGCCGCTCGGTGTCGTGCTCGCGGCAAATATCACACCCGATCGCGATACGGGCATCGGCGGCTGGACGGATGGCCAATTCGACGCCGCGGTACGGCAGGGGAAGCTGCCCGACGGCAAGCGCCTCTATCCGGCGATGCCCTATCCCTACTACACGAAAATGTCCAAAGAGGACGTGCTCGCCATCCGGGCGTACCTCAATACTCTGCCGCCCGTTCACAACGACGTTGACTCCAACCAACTGCCGTTCCCGTTCAATATCCGCTCCGCAATGTGGTTTTGGGATGCGCTTTATTTCAACGCCGGAGCGTTCAAAGCTGATCCGGCGCAATCGGCTGTCTGGAACCGCGGTGCGTATCTCGTCGAAGGCCCGGGGCATTGTCAGGCTTGCCACACGCCCAAGAGTTTCTTGGGCGGGGATAAGACCCGGCGGCAATTTGAGGGCTATTCAATTCAAGCTTGGTTCGCACCCAACATTACGAACGATGAGGCCCATGGCCTTGGGCGCTGGTCGAATGCCGATATCACAGAGTACCTGAAAAAGGGCCACAACCGCATTGCAGGAGCATCCGGACCGATGGGGGAGGAGATTGCGGATTCAAGTTCGCAGCTGCGGGACGCAGACTTGAACGCTATCGCTACGTATCTCAAGACGCGGCCGGGACAGACTCCTGCGGCGAGGAGTATTGCGGTCAACGATCCCATGATGGCGGCGGGCGCTGCGATCTATCAGGACCTGTGCTCCGCCTGCCATCGGGGTGACGGACATGGGGTGCCCTATCTGATTCCGGATCTTGCCACCTCAACCGCTGTGGCCTCGCGGGAACCCACCACATTCATTCGAGTGGTTCTGCGCGGCGCGCAAACCGTCGCTACGCAAGATGAGCCTACGGGCCCTGCCATGCCCTCTTTCGGCTGGCAATTGACCGACGCGCAGGTCGCGGCGGTGGCGACGTATGTGCGCAATAGCTGGGGCCACGCGGCACCTGCTTTGACCAGCGGCCAGGTGCACTACGCTCGGCAAAGTCTTGCCGCAAGGAACGACTGAGCAGACTGGCGCGTTGAGCCACCGAGCCGATCCGCTGGAGTCAGTCACATGACATCTGAGAAACCGCGCGCGGCCGTGCGCCGCAACGTCAAGAAGGCTGCTGCGGCGGCGAAGGGTCAGAAGGCCATCGCGCATCTATCTGCACAAAACGTACTGCCCTTGGGAACAAGGATCGAAGGTCGCCGATGAAAAGCGCGGGGCCATCTAGCTGAGCTTCGTGCTTCAGCGTCGCCAATAAAACTACAGGCGATCTGCGGGCTGTTCTTGGACCGCTGTATGAAGCGGGTCGACATCGAAGGGGAGCTTTGTGGCTAGAATGGGCTCGCTCGGTTGCTCGCTATGCATCGATCATTTCAGCGTCATTGACGATCAGCGATGCAAACCGGTGCCGAGGATTAAGCATCTCGGGCGGTAATCGCAGACCTGCTGCGCAATTTCAGAACGCCATGCCGGGCGAAGACAGTGTCCGGCGAAGCATCTGCGCTTATTCGGCTGAGCCGCGATCCTCGTCGGTATCGGGAAGTCAGAGCACTAGGAGACTGGAAATTAATCCCGCCACGCCGACTAAAATAGGGCATGCAGCGGTTTTCGTAGATGGGGGATTGTCATATGCGCTGGTTTGCTCTCCTGGCATTGTGCTTTTTCCCCATCCCCAGTATCGCTTCGCCGCCGGCGCAAGGAGACCTTGCACCGAGCGAGTACTTTGACTCAGCCGGTCGGGACGATGTCCTCTCCGGCGGCGTCAAGATGGTGCCGATCCATACAGCGAAAGGCACGTTCCGAGTCTGGACCGAGAGGGTCGGCAATAATCCAACAATAAAAGTTCTCCTGCTGCACGGGGGACCCGGAGCGACTCACGAATACCTGGAAGCCTTCGACAGCTACTTTCCCAAGGCCGGCATCGAGTACTACTACTACGACCAGCTTGGCTCCGCTTACAGCGATCAGCCGGATCTACCGCAGCTCTGGGAGGTGCCGCGGTTCGTCGAGGAAGTCGAACAGGTCCGCCTGGCACTTCATCTCGACAGAACTAATTTCTACCTCTACGGACAGTCTTGGGGAGGCATCCTTGCACTCGAGTACGCGCTCAAGTATCAGCAGAATCTAAAGGCTCTGATCATCTCCAACATGGTTCCGAGCATTCCGGACTACAACCGGTATGCGGCGAACGTCCTGATGCCGGCCATGAACCAGAAGGCCCTCGCCGAGATCAAGCAGCTCGAAGCGGCGGGGCGATATGACGACCCGCGCTACGAAGAGCTGCTGATGCAGCATTTCTACATCGATCATATTCTGCGCATGCCACCCGAGCAGTGGCCCGACCCGGTTACGCGGGCCTTCAACAAGATCAACAAGAAAATCTACATTCCAATGCAGGGGCCGAGTGAAATGGGCGCCAGCGGCAAGCTTGGCGCGTGGGATCGGACCGCCGATCTACACAAAATTACAGTGCCCACACTGGCCATCGGCGCGCGTTACGACACGATGGAGCCCGCCCAAATGCAGAGAATTGCCAAGAACGTTCAACACGGCAGATATCTATATTGTCCCAACGGCAGCCATCTTGCGATCTATGACGACCAGCAGGTCTACATGGCTGGGCTCATCCAGTTCATTCTGGACGTAAACTCGGGACACTTCTGACGAGCCAGATCTTGCGGCGTGCCCGAATAAGGGCCACAACCGCATCGCAGGAGCATCCGGACCGATGGGGGAGGAGTTCGCCGATTCAAGTTCACCGCTGACGGACGAGGACTTGAACGCCATCGCTAGGTATCTCAAGACGCGGCCGGGACAGACTCCTGCGGCGAGGAGCATTGCGGTCAACGATCCCATGATGACGGCGGGCGCTGCGATCTATCAGGATCTGTGCTTCGTCTGCCATCGGAGTGACGGACATGGAGTGCCCTATCTGATTCCGAATCTTGCCACCTCAGCTCAGCGCCGATCTTGCTTGCAGTGCGGCAACCGCAGAGAGCTAGCGAAAGCCGATTCGCGCTCGAGAGAAAATCCAGTCAGGGCTGCCGCTGCGTGGAATCAACAG
>Ga0182024_10004245_pt1 | contig 33219 bp, 27 predicted proteins | sample P32metaG_FD_120480 | JGI IMG/M metagenome (GOLD analysis project Ga0182024, IMG submission 120480) | Permafrost microbial communities from Stordalen Mire, Sweden - P3-2 metaG (Illumina Assembly) | ecosystem: Environmental > Terrestrial > Soil > Wetlands > Permafrost | place: Sweden: Stordalen... | reverse complement strand
GGCAGCCATTCGCACCCGCACCCGCGAACGCCTGGCCGGGGAAGCCTACGAACACCGCTGCGAATCCGCCGCCGCGTAGCCCCATGCATTACCGCATGCCGGTTCAGTTTTCGGTACACGTAGAGGCGGGTTTATTCGTCCATGTTATGTAGCCAACTCGCCTATCCCATATACTATCTCGTGTAGCGTTGTTTCTTGAGGAGATTTCATGCCTAAAACCGGCCGCATATATATTACAGTCCTGTCTACAATCCTGCTGTTCATCGTCAGCTCCGTGGCCTTGATTTCTCAAAACACGGGGCGCCGGTCGGCGGCTGTGATTCGCGACAGAGTGGATGAAAACAAGCGGGTTACGCTGGCCGGCAATACTCGTCCGGAGGCGAATGCGGACAATGATTTAGGCCCGGTGGGAGACGACCTCAGCCTGGACCATATGATGCTCCAGCTAAAGCGGTCTCCGGAGCAGGAGAAGGCGGCGGCGAAGTTCATCGACGACCTGCATGACCCGAAGTCGGCGAGCTTTCATAAATGGGTAACCGCGAGTGAGTTCGGCAAGAATTATGGTCTCGCGGAGAGCGATATTCAGGCTATTACCGGATGGCTCGAGTCGCACGGCTTTGTAGTCAACTCCATCTATCCGAACGGCATGGTAATTGATTTCTCAGGAACTGCCGGACAGGTGGGACGCGCGTTTCACACCTCGATTCATAACCTGGACGTGAACGGGGTGCGGCATCTCGCCAACATGAGCGACCCGCAGATTCCCGCCGCCCTGGCGCTGGCCGTGGCAGGCGTCGTATCGCTGCACGATTTTGAGCCGCATACCATGGTTCGTCCGAGGCCCGCCTATACCTTTTCCCAGGGCGGCACCACCTCCTACGCCGTTGTCCCCGCCGATCTGGCGACAATTTACGACTTCAATCCTCTGTTCGCCAAAGGGATCACGGGTGCGGGGCAAACGGTGGTTGTGATCGAAGACACGGATCTTTATAGTTCGGCCGACTGGACTCGCTTTCGCAGCGCGTTCGGGCTTTCGCAATATAGCGCCGGGTCGCTGACGACGTTGCATCCCGCGCCCGCCAGCGGCGCCAATAATTGCGGCGCCCCAGGGGTCAACGGAGATGACGGCGAAGCGACCCTTGACGCGGAATGGGCCAGCGCGGCAGCTCCTGGCGCGGCCATCGTCGTGGGCGCCTGCGCCGATACGCGGACCACGTTCGGTGGGTTTATCGCGATGCAGAACCTGGTGAACGGGACCAATCCGCCTTCGATCATGAGCATCAGTTACGGCTTCTGCGAGTCGGAAAACGGAGTTTCGTCGAATGCCTCCATCAGCCAGCTCTATCAGCAGGCGGTGGCCGAAGGGATCTCCGTGTTCGTTTCCGCGGGAGATGAGGGCGCAGCCGGTTGCGACGCGAACGCTATCACCGCTACGCACGGTATCGGAGTTAACGCCTTCGCGTCCACGCCGTACAACGTCGCCGTGGGTGGAACGGACTTCTCGGACGGTCTGGACGGAACGAGCACCACGTATTGGGGCCAGACCAATTCCGCCACCTACGGCTCGGCAATATCGTACATTCCTGAAATTCCATGGAACGGCTCGTGCGCGGGCAGCTTGCTCGCTAACTTTTATGGTTATACGAGTGGGTACGGGGTAGACGGATTTTGCAATAGTAACAGCGCCATCACGGGTCAGTGGGTACAAGTCGCCGCCGGAAGCGGGGGACCAAGCAACTGCGCTACCGGAGTCCCGTCAAATTTGTCACTCTCGAACGGCAGTTGCCAGGGGGTCCCAAAGCCGGCCTGGCAGACCGGACTCGCAGGCATACCGAACGACGGAGTGCGAGACCTTCCGGACGTTTCGATGTTTGCCTCGAACGGCGTCTGGGGACCCTTCTATGTTTTCTGCTTTTCCGATATTAACAATGGTGGGAATCGCTGCTCCGGTGCTCCCAGCAACTGGAGCGGAGCGGGCGGCACGTCCTTCGCCTCGCCGGTCCTGGCCGGCGTTCAGGCTTTGGTGAATCAGAATGCGGGAGGCGCGCAGGGCAATCCGAACTACGTGTACTACGCTCTGGCCGCAGGGACGAACGCGGCGAGCGTTTTCCACAGCGTGACGCGCGGGGACATCGATGTGAATTGCCTTGGATCGGTGAACTGCTTCGGATCTACCGCCGTGATTGGATGGGGCCGTGGAGGCCGCGGCGAGACCGCCGGCGCCAGCGGAGCTCTTTCCGTTTCGAGCACTACCTTCACGCCCGCGTACGCAACGGGCCCGTCGTGGAATTTCGCGACCGGAATCGGAAGCGTGGATGTCAATAACCTGGTAATGAACTGGATCAAGCAATAGTGTTATTTCGCGAGCAGAGCGACCAGGGTTTCGCGCGCTGCCCGTTCCCAGGTAAACGCGCGGGCACGCTCCGGGCCTGCGGTTTCGAGCCGCGCGCGAAGCTCCGCATCGGACACGATCCGGTCGAGCGCGGTGGCGATCGCATCGTCATTCAGAGGATCGAAGAACAGCGCGGCCTCACCGGCGACTTCACGGAGCGGCGGAATATCGGAACACGCCACTGGAATCCCGGCCGCCATCGCTTCCAGCACAGGCATCCCAAACCCTTCGAAGGTCGACGGATAGACGAATGCCCGCGCTCCGGCATAGAGCTGGAGCAGTTCCTCGCGCGGAATCCAACCGGTGAGTTTCACAGAATCCTCGAGGCCCAACTCCGCGATCAACTTGATGAGAAAATCGGCAAAGAACCCGCGCATTCCGGCAATAATGAGACGCCACTCCCGCTTCGGGCGCGCATAAGCCCGAATGAGACGTTCGAGATTCTTATGTGGATGCAGGGTCGAGACGCAGAGAACGAATGGTTCGGTCTGCCCGCGGTCGAGCGTGAAGAATTCCGGCTCGACGCCGTGAAGCACCACGCTGATCCGCCCAGGAGGAAGACGATACATACGCACCAGATCCTCGCGGGTGGCTTCCGACACGGCGATCAGGCGTCGCGACCTGTGCGCCGATGCCCACAGCAGCAGCTTCCAGAAGGGCAGATCGAACCAGCGGAAATATTCGGGGTGACGCTTGTGCTGCAAATCGTGAAACACCGTGACCGAAGGGCAGGGAGCAAGGACGGGTGCGGTAAATCCGGGATTAAACAGGACGTCGAGCCGGTACCGCGCGGCCTCCAGCGGCAGCATCGTTTGTTCCCACAACATTCTGGCCGGCCGGAAGCGGGCGCGGACAGCCTGCGGTTTCCAATGAAAATTCGACTGGCGCGGGATCAGATCGGCCTGAGTCTCCAGATTCGTGAAGACAAAATATTCGTTTTCGCGATCGATGCCGGCAAGCGCGGCCAGGAGCCGGCGAAGATAAATCTCCGTGCCTCCGACGCCGCCGGGAATCAGGTATAAGGCATTGACCCCGATGCGCGCCATTTACCGGCCCAAGCGCCGGAGCGCTTCGCGAGCCGACCGGTTGGATGGATCGATGGCCAGGGCGTGTTGATATTCCGCGATCGCCGCGGCGTTGTTGCCCAGGAGCTGGAACACTCCGCCGCGATTGATGTAGATCTGTGCAATACCGGGATCGATCGCCTCGGCCTTCGCAAGGACGTTCAGCGCCTCTTCCAGCTTGTTCTGCTTGCCGTAAACCGCACTCATCCCAACCCACGCCTCGGCCAATTGTGGATAAAGCTGGGCCGCCGCCGTAAATTCCCTGGCCGCTTCTTCCTCCCGGCCGGCGCAATCGAGCGCGTTCGCCCAATCGACGAGCAAACGATAATCCGGCGCATCGAGACGCGATGCGGCCTCGTAGTCTTGAGCGGCTTTGGCGCAGTCGCCCGACTGAAATTCGGTGAAGGCCAAATGAAATCGCGGGCGCATCTTGCGGGGCGATTTGGCAACCGAATCCTGCCACAGCGTGAGCGGGCCCGCCCACACATCACTGCGCTGGAAGGTGAGTATAGCCGAAGCAAACAAAACCGCCGCCGCCGCGCCGACAGCTTGCGGGAACGGCAGGCGCCGCAGTAGTTCCACGGCAATCAGAATGAGGCCGAGAAAGGGAAGGTAGAGGCGCCGTTCGGCCAGCACATCGCGGATTGGAATCACCGACGATGTCGGCGCGATCAGGAGCAGAAAAACGAACACTCCGAACGACGCGAGCGGCCAGCGCTTTCGATAAATCCACGCCGAGGCCGTCACAGCGAGAAACGCGGCCAATCCGAGGATCGCGCCGTGATCGAGCAACCCTCTGGAAATGGGAATGTCGGGATCGACATTCTGTCCGAAGGGCAGAAAGAACATGCGGACGTAGGTCCAGACGACGCGGCATTGCGTGAAAAAATAAGAAGCGGGCGAGAGATCCGCCATGCCGAATCCAGCCGTGTTGGACGCCACGAGGATCTTCCATACGACCACTCCTCCGGCCGCGCATGCCAGGGCGAGGAGCGCGTAAAGAGCGCCGTTCTTGCGCAATCCTCCGCGATGCCAGAAGAGGTCGGTCAGCACGATCAGTGCGGGCAGGGTGAGCGTATGTTCCTTGGTCGCGGCCGCCGCGCCGAACAACGCGACAATCGCGAGGGCTCGAAGCAAGGTCAAGGAATCGCGATTGGAATAGAGGAAGACGGCGAACGCCGAGTAGTAAAACAATACGCTGAGAACTTCGGATCGGCTGGCGACGTAGGCGACCGATTCCGTTTGCAGAGGATGCAACAGAAACAGGGCGCCTGCAAATATGGCCAGGGCCTGGCGCATGCGTCCGGAGACTCCTGTCCATGCGAGCAAACGCGCGGCAATGAACATCGCCACGATGGATACGAAGAAATGGAGCAGGACGTTGGTCGTGTGGTAGCCATGCGGATCGCCGGCGCCCATTTGATAGTCCACCCAATAGCTGATCATCAGAAGGGGGCGCTGAAAGGCGATCCATCCGAGAAAGGTATGAGGCGGGTTCGCCTCGGAGTAGGGCAGATAGAGATCGTCGAGCACGAACGGACTACGCAGCGCGGGCCCGTAGACTTCAAAGACGAGGAACAGCGCGCCAAGCCCTATCAGCCAATACCACCAAGGCGGCGACCACCATGCGGCAGGCGCGGCCTGGGTAACCGGGGTCGCGGATTTAGTTTCCTGGCGTTTTTGCTTCTTCATGAGACTCAAGGCGATACTCGAGGATCGCCAGACGCTGTGCGAGCGCGATGTTGGCATCTTTGAGGCTGGAGATCATCATTGACGATCGATACAACACCAGCAGGAACAGCGCACCCGTTACGACGAGGAGCGCCAACGGAGCGTCGCCGAGGCCCGTCACATCGGCAATACGATCGAGCAGTGAGCGCCATCGCGATAGAATGAGCAGTACAAGCGCCGCAGCCAGCCAGCTGACGGAATATTCCACGCGAATGTGCGCACGGCGAACCGATAGAAGCACGAGTCCGATGAGGAGGACGCTGAAACCGGTCATTACGTTGAGCAATCGATCCATTACTTATTCCCCTCGATTCTATTTTCTCCTGCCTTCAAATTTCAACATGTTCACGAAGACGCCAAGTAGTACATGCACCATGTAATAGACGGATTTAAGCGGCGTGATGGTTGTGCGTCCCGCGCGGCGCGGACGCATACGGCAGGGTACTTCGACGAAGCGGAATCGTCTCCGCTGAAGTACGACGAGCGCCTCGATTTCGGGATATTCGAGTGGAAAACTGCGGCTGAACAGCGCCAGCGCGGTGCGGTTGACGCCGACGAATCCGGAGGTTGGATCGCGCACGGGACGTCCGAGAATCGGCCGCAGCACCGCACGAAAAAATACAATCGCGACCGCGCGCAGGATTCCCGAGTGTCGTCCTGAGCCATCGACAAACCGCGAGCCGATCACCATCTCACACCCTCCGCGTTCCAGAGCCTCGAGAATCTTCGGGATGTCCCGTGGATCGTGCTGGCCATCGCCATCGACGCGGATCACATAGTCGAAGCCAAGATCGAACGCCAGCTTATACCCCGCCTGCACCGCGCCGCCGAGGCCGAGATGATGCGGCAGGGACAACACTCTCGCGCCGGCGACGCGGACGGCATAAGCGGTCGCGTCACGGGAACAGTCGTCGACAACCAGAACAGGCACTCCCGGCATCGCCGCGCGAACTTCGCTTACGACGGCGCCCACGGCGCCTTCTTCGTTATAAGCTGGGATGAGAATCAGCAGCTTGCTCATAACTCGGCTACCTTCCGGACTGTGATCGAGTGCGCGGCCAATAAGACGCGAAATTCCTTGGAACTCAGACGGCGCTTTTTGAAGATCCGGCGCCGTTCGTGGAGAAGATACGGCAGCCGCGCCAGCGCCGATGCGTGCGCACGCAATACGAGGAACGGCAGCAGCCACGGAGGATGGCCGGCCTGGCGGTATTCCGCTGCCTTGCCAGTCCGGGTGACCATCGATAACAGATGCCAGAAGTATCGCACGAAGGCGAAAAACTTGACCAGCGCCAGCATCGCGAAGGGGAAATTCTTGATCACCGTGTAAAGGCGGTTGCGCTCCACATAATATGCCTTGAGCGGCGATGCGCGTCCCGTGGACTTCGAGTATGCATGGTCGACCACCGCGCCGGCCACATAACAACCCTCCCATCCCGCCCAGCGGGCGCGCAGGCCCAGGTCAGTGTCTTCACAGTAGAGAAAGAAGCGCTCGTCGAAGAGCCCGATTTCGTCGAGCATTTTCCGCCGGTACAGCGCGGCCGATCCTGTCGGAAATAAAGTGTCGCTATCGGCCGAGAAGTTTTGGGGAGGCTCGCCGTTTCCTCGCTGCTTGCTGGAACCGTCGAGCGCAATCAGCATCCCCGCCGAATCCAGCTTATCGCTATCGGCCATTCGCACCTGCGATGCGAACATGCCGGCCTTCGGACGAGCTTCCGCCGCGCTCACCAGCGCCGCGAGCCATTCCGGATGCGGAGTCGCGTCGTCATTCAACACGGCGATGTAAGGGGCCTCGGAATCGCGAATCGCCTGATTGATGGCCGCGCCAAAACCGACGTTGCGATCGTTCAACAGAATGCGCACCCGCGTACCGCTCGCTCGAGCCCGGCCTGAGCCGCTATTATCCACCACCACGACATCGAAGCGGTCGAAGGTTTGGGATTCGAGTGAGCGCAAACAGTCCGCCAGCGCGTCGTCGGCGGCCAACGTCGGCACGACCACCGTTACCATTGGAGACGGCAAGATTCGATTTTAGCCCGTATCAACGTAAGAAAGGAACGTACGCAGATATGCGTCGCCGATATTTCCGGAATCCGTCCCCGAAGCGGTCGCCTAGCATGACTCGCAGCCGAGCGTCGACACGAGTGTCGACGCGGCACGCACGAGTGCGTGCGCCACAAACGCCGAGGCATTAGTCCTGTAAAACAACCAGGGGATTTTCAACCGCCGGATCCACGGCGTAACCGTCGAGATCGAGAAAGCGCGGATCCAGCAGACGGCTGGTTTCGACGTTGCCCATCGCTGAAAGAAGCGTCTCCCGGAGATGAGGATGCTCCGCTTCCAGTCCACTAAGTAAATCGCGCAACGATCGCCGGACAGTCCCGGTGCGCTGAGAACAACCGCAGGGAATCACCGGCGCGCCCATCTGTTCCGCGTAGCGCGCGGTCAGATCCTCGTGAACAAACACGAGCGGGCGGATCATCCGGAAATCTCTTTCGCGCGACCATGTGATCGCCGGAAGAGCGCTGATGCGACCGTTGAACAGCGCGTTGCGTAAGAACGATTCGCAAATATCGTCCGCCGTATGGCCGAACGCGATCACGTTCGCGCCCAGCCCGCGCGCGATCTCGAAAACGGCGCGGCGGCGATAGCGGCTGCACAGGTCGCAACCGTGATCGGGTTGTTCCTCAAGCAAACGGAACGAAGGATTGTCGCGATGATAGCTCCAGTCGATGCCTCGGGACTTGAGATACTCCGCCATGGGCTCGAACGGGCGCAGGAATTTTCCCTGCTCGACGGTGAATGCGCAAACCGTGAAATGGACCGGGGCGCGTTTCTGCAATAGCAGCAGCGCGTCGAGCGTGGTGAGCGAATCCTTGCCGCCCGATAGCGCCACGGCCACGCGATCGCCGTCGCGAATCATCTTGAACTTGGCGACAGCCTCGCCGACCTTGCGAAGCAGTAATTTTTCTAACTCCACAATCCTATTTTGTCAGGAATCCGGACTCGCCTGGCTTCCCGGAATCGTAAACCTGGTATTGCGTTTGACTGAACGCACCGCGCGTCAGCAGAACCGTGCCGAGCGGGCTGTTGCCGGCGGCGATCAGTACCATCCGTTTCTTGTTCAACGGATTCGTGCCCGCAAGCACGACGGCGTCGTTCTCCGACGAATGATCCTTGCCCGCGAGTTGGAACACCGCTCCGTCATAATCGAGTTCCAGAGGCTTCGCCCACGCCGCCAGGGCCGAGTTTGTTTCCGGACGCCCGATGAACAGCACATCGTGATCGGCCAGCTCGCGCTCGGTCACCTCGAAATCCTTATAAATGCGCACCGCGCTTTCGAACCGGTCGAGGAACTGCTTCCGCCACTGCTCCGCCGCATAGCGATTCGCCCCGGCTTCGGTGAGCGTGCCGTAAACGACGATCGTGGAGCTAAGCCGGCGCCCGAGATCGCTGGCGCTATACAGGGGTCCGTCTCCGGTATCGGGCAATCCGGTCCCATTCAGCCATTTCGAGAATAACGCCTGTTGCCCCGACCCCGCCGCAGTGGTGAAATCGGACGCATGCACCGTCTTGGTGGTGTTCTTATCAAAGAAATCTTTCATAAAGGCGTAGAACGCGTCGTCGCCCATCGAACGCCGCAGCGCATCCAGCAGCAACACGCCCTTCGCTTCGGCCAGCGTGTGCCAGTTTGAGGACATCGTCGATGCCGCGATCTTCGAAAGCGGCTGCTCGCCTTCGAGCGCGGCGGCTCGATACCGCGCGCGGAACGATTCGAGCTTCTTGTCGGCCTCTTTCTCGCCCGCGACTGAATGATAGGCCGTGGCTCCCGCCGTCAACCAGACATCGCTATCGGACGCCGGAAGAATCCAGCCCTTCCATAGATTTTCGTTGGCGGCGGAATCTCCGCCGCGTCCACCGCGACGCCCTCCGCGACCGCCGCCCTCGCCACCGGTCTCCTTCGCCGTAATCGCCGAGGCCTTTGGCGCTCCATCGAGCAACATCTTAATCGCGTCCGCTGGATGCCCCTGAAACAGACGATATCCCGACGAGTACAAGCCGTCGTTCGCCGCGAACTGATCTTTCTGCATCGTCGAGGGAACCCACTCGCGCTGATTCGGCTTGCCGAACAGAGCCCACATCATCATGCGCTTCGCCATTTCGGACGTCGCGATCTTCGCGTCCATGGTAGTCGAGCTCACCAGCGGCGCCGTCCGGAAGGCGAGCGCCGCGAATCCTTCATCGATCTTGCCTTTGTTCTGCTGATACATCTCCTGCCACTTCACGTCACGAGGCCCAGGCACGAACGGCAGATCCTCCGGCGCGCCGTGCGGATCGGGCGCATATTCCAATCGGACATTCAGATCCTTGGCGTTGTTGCAACCCCAGTAAAACCCTTCCGTGCCGCCGAACCATTCGTTCTTCGCGCTGCTGTACAACTTCGTCTTGTGTGTCCCCAACTCCAGCATGGCGATTTCATTGGTGCGAGCATCGCCGACGATCCATTCATTGGTGTACAACCCGTTATTGCGCGTCGAAAGCAGCTCGACTACTTTGGCGACGCTATCGCCGTATTGAATCGCCTTGCGCGCCCGATAAGCCACCGGCGTCCCTTCCATGTTGAAAGGACTCTGCTCGATGGTCGTCTCGGTGAGCACCACACCCACGTCATTTTGATACCAATCGGTGCCGCTCTGGATCCCTCCGGGATGGCTCTGCATCAGCATGCGATGACCTTCCGCCGGCACGATATCCAGCATGATGTTGGTCTGCTCGGCGAGCGTCAGCGGCCACATGGTGACGTGCGCGATCACCATCTTTCCATCGCGCGTGGCCTTGCCCGTGGCGGCAAACGCGCTGCATCGCGCCGTGACCGGAACATCGGTCTTTGACGGATCGTATCGCGGCTTCATCAGATTCAGACCTTCCAGACCGCTGGGCGTCATCGGCATGGCCGAGCGCAATTCGCCCAACTCGGTGATGGTGTTCAAAGTCACGACGTCTACCAAGTCGATGGTCCTTCCGTTGACTTTCGCGCCGGCGGCCGCCGCACCGTCGGCGATCCCTTTCATCTCCGTCAAAATTTCTTTGTCGAAGCCGCGCAGGAATAGAGCGTTCGCCACTGTGCGTCCGTTATTCCACGCAGTCGTCTTCGATTTTGAATCCAGCTGGGATGCGCAGCGGTCGATATATTGTTCGATTTCGCGCGCCAGCAAATACCCGTGCTGATAGCCGCGCTCATAGGGGGCTCCCTCGATGTGGACGTACAGCCATCCGCCGCGCGGATAGCGATACGCCGGCCCGAAGGTACGCAGCGTGGCCTTTTGCGGCAATACGCTCGACTGCGCGACCTCTTCGATCGAAATTCCCTCGAACCAGGCCTTCCCCGTGAATGCGCCGCCGTCTGCGACATTCAGCACTACTCGATCGTCCGCGCGAGTCGCCGTGAACCGCAGGTTCACCCGGGTCCATCCTCTGGTGCCTCCCAGGGATTCGGTGTGTACATCGAACGGCATCGAAGCCAGGCCAATAGAGGCGCCGGTCGCGATCGGCGAACGGTCCGTGTCTCGCACATCGAGCTTGTCGGTCCGCATCCAGCCCGAGAGCTCGTAGCCCTTTCCGACTGTCAGCGTGACCGGTGTCGAAAGTACGTATGCGTCCGAAGCGACGTTCGGTTCCACCCGTAGTGACGCGTGACCTTCGCGTTGTACTTGATTATCCGGCGTCGCAATCCCGCGCTGGACCTCCCACTGTTTGGCATTGGCGTCACGGCTGTTTAAAAATGACGCCTGATAAAGAGGTGCGGCCAGCAGGGCCGAAACGGAGATCAAAGCAAGAGCAAGCTTTCGCATGACTGTATTGTAATGTCAAAATGCCCATTCCGGATGGACCACTGCGACGGCAACGCGGTCAGGCCAGCCTGAGGGTTGGGAGGAAAATTAAAAACCGGGCCCCATTTTAGGCGGCCCGGTCATTTTTCAAACTTAAGCTTTACGCGCACCCAACAGGTTCAGGCAACCTTCTGCGTTTTATATCGGCCCAGCATCTGGTTCATCTGGTCTTTCAAACGCAGTTTTACCTTTTTCAAGCGTTGCTCCTCAACCTGTTCCATATCGGTCAGGTGCGGCTTCGCTTCCAGCGCCTCCAGTTCTTTGTGAAACTGGCAGTGCTGAGACGCAAGCGTGCGAAACTCCTCGCTTGTCGCCATCAGGTGCGCCTTCAATTCATCTAGATTGGTCTCCATCAGCAGCTCTCCTTTGTAAGGGAAATGCCACGCCGAGTCTGGTTGGTTGGAATGATTCGGGCTCGGTGGGTAGTTGTTTGTCAACATTCTTTACGCGGCACAGCCAGTCACCGATGGCCGACTATGCACCATGACGATATCATGAAAAAACCCTCATGACAATAGCCACCTCGGCAGGGTCGTGGTAATAGTTTTCCCGCCGCCCCTCCAGTGTAAAACCTAATGTTTTGTAGAGATTAACAGCGGCAATGTTCGATTCGCGGACCTCCAGAAACCACCACCCCGGAGCGGTGGCGAGCACCGTTTCCACTAAAATCCGGCCGATTCCGGCACCACGCAAAGCGGGCGCGACAGCTACATTGAGGATTTCCCTTTCGTCCGGCGCCGTTACGCGCGTCACGACAAATCCAACCACGCGCGCGCTCACCTCCGCGACCAGACAATCGTAAGCGAGGTAGCTTTCGGGCGCCCACTGCGATGCCTCTGGGGAGGCGGTTTGGATCGAAGCAATTGCCTCTAGATCGTCGCGCGTAGCCACGCGAATTTCAACCGGATTCCCCGCAAGTTCCCTGAGAAGCGCGCGCTGCCGCATACCGATGAACCGCCAATCGAACCGTTTCTCGACATGAGCCCGCCCTCCCAAGGCGATCTTCGCGCGAAGCGGCGCATCCTCAAATAGTCTTGCGATTCCAGCCGCAAACTCCTCCGCCCGGTCCGCGATCCAGATGTTGATTCCGTGCTCCGTGCCAAGCCCCGCGCAGCCCGACGGCGTCGAAACCACGGCGCGCTCCATCGCCATCGCTTCCAGCACTTTCACATTGGTTCCCGCCGATTCCAGGGTCGGCACCAGCACGATATTTGCCAGGTGATAGAGCGGCCGCACATCGGAGACGAATTCGAGGATCTTTACCCTTGGATCTTCCGGAGGGCGCAGTTTTCCTGTGTGATTGGTCCAGTGCAGCCAGGCGTCGGGTCCCGCAACCACAGTCACATCGACCTCCGCCAGCAGCGGCAGAATTTCTTCTGTCAAATAACGAAATGCCTCGATGTTCGGAAAATGGCGAAATGATCCGATAAACAGCAGCTTTCGTCCAGCCGGTTCCGATTGCGGCGAGAATCGCGCCAGGTCGACGCCATTCTCAATTACATGTCCCCCACCTAACACCCCACCTACCAACGCGCGATCCTTCTCCGACATCACGACGACAGTTCGAAATTCCTTTACTGCGCGCGTCTCAAAGCGATGCCAGCGCCACCAATCCCACCACGAGCCGAGCGTCCGGCGCCGCGCCCGGATCTGTGCATAAAGATCGAACGTGACGTCGTGCTCGACGAGAACGTCCCCGCCGTACGACGCCAGATATGTGTACTCGACCTGCGCCAAGTCGGTCTCCCGCGCGTTCCACAACACGTGCATCGCAGGCGAAAAATACTCCCCCACTTCGGGCGGCGCCACCGTCGACCACCGGGGCTCGCGATAGCGCGGCTTCTCGACCAGGTATAGTCGCGAGCAGAACTCCAGCAACGGGTCCGCTTCGACGTCGTCGCTTTCCGTGAAGGCGTAGAGGATCACGTCGAACTCGCGCGCCGTCTCACGCAGCAGGTTGAACATCCGGACCGCGCCGCCGTGCGAGAGAGGATAGGGGAGGTAGGGCGTCAGCACCGCGATACTCTTGCGTTTCGCATTGCGGGCGCGCCCTTCGATCACTCGATGTCCAGCCGGACGCACCGTCTCGCGGCTGAACGGCCGCAGGAAAATCCGGTCCAGCGCGACGCCGCGCAGGAACAACCAGGACGCGATAGACAATCTTAAATGATGTCTTTCGAGTCGCGTGTTGTACGCGAGAATCTTGCGCGGCGCTAGAAGCCACGCCGCTCCGCGGATCGGCATCAGCGCCGGCAGCAGCCCGATGCGATATTTCCGGAAGCGCGCCCGCAGCGTCCAGTACGATTCGTCCGAGCGTGCCTCGAACACGCGACGCCCCGGCTCCAGCCGTCGAATCTCCCCAACCATCGCATCGGATAGCGCTTCGTCGCGGGAACGCAGACAAACCACCACCGCCTCGGGATCTTTTCCGAGCAGCCCAAATATCCAGCGCTTCAACCGCTCTTTCATTTTGGTCACGCTCGCTCTAGTGGCTGTCGCAGGCAGCCGACTGTGGCACTCCCGGCGTCGACACGAGTGTCGACGCGGCACGCACGAGTGCGTGCGCCACAAACGCCCATGTTGTCACTGAGACAGGCCACTAGGTTGTCTTCGTCCGGGTAGTCACCTGCAAGATTCCGACGCCCACCAGGGGCAGCATTGACATGCTGACGCACACCGCGCGGAATCCGAAATGATCCACCATTCCGCCGATGACCGGCGATGCGAATGCTTGCAACAAGCCGTACGCGAACGTCAGCACGGCAACCCCAAACGCCGCCCGCCGTGGACCGAACAAATCGATCGGGAGAGCGTAAAGATTGGCGGAGATGCATACCGACCAAAAGAAGCTCATGCTCACCGCGGCAGCAGCCAGGCCGCGCGTAGGCATCAACGGAATCGCCGCCGTCACCAATAAAAACCCCGCGCTCCACCAGGAAGCCCTCAGCCGCGCCGTCACCACCTCTGTCCCCGCGCGAATCGACCGGTATGCCAGCCAGCCACCGAAAAATCCTCCCAATCCTCCGGACACCGGCGGCATCCACGCAAAATGCGCGTTCGCCTCTTCTCCCGTCATCTTCCAATCGTGGACGAAATAGAGAGTGGTCCAGTTCGTCCACAAGGTATATAGCGACATGATGAACACTGTCCCAAACGCTAACCCCCAGACTCTTCTATCGCGCAGCAACTCCGCGAGAGTCGCCGCTCCCGCTTCAGCGGGTGCCATTTCTTTCGCCGGCATCTTCTTTGCCACGAATAACCAGAGCGGCACCCATACCAATCCCAGGGCTCCGCAGAGTACGAACGACGATTGCCATCCATAACGGGGCGTCAGCGCGGCCACGATCAGCGGGGCCAGCGTGAGGCCCAAGCTGATGCCAACTTGATTCACCGCAGTCCCGAACGCCCTTTCACTCGGTTCCAGATACATCGCGTTCGCCTTGCCGAACAACGGCAGGCCCGCCGCCGCCGTTACTCCAAACGCAGTGCGGATTCCGAGCAGCCCGCGAAACCCGGCGGCCAATCCGGTAGCCGCTCCGGTGCAGGAGAACGCCGCCACCGCGATCACCGCGCCCAGGTTCAAGCCGACTCGGTCGATGAACACGCCCGCCAGGGGCGCCGTCAGTGCATAGCCAACCGAAAACGCCGAGACGATCCAACCGTACTGAGTATTGTCGAGATGAAAATCGGTTTTAAGCGTCGGCGCCAGCGCCGCCATCAGACTGCGGTCCAGGTAATTCAACATCGACGCGAAAAGAAAAATACCGATTGCAATCCACCGCAGCGGGATCCGAGTCATCAGGGGAACTCTACCACCAGCACGTTCCCCAGCGTTCCCAACTTCGCATCGGGCTTCGGTTCATAGGTCAGCCGGATCTTCCGGGCGGGCTTCGCGACCCCGCAGCCGAACTTCGCGACGTTTGTTTCACTCGCTCCGTTCACCGTCAGCTTATTCAGATCCCTCACCGCCACGCGTACCGACGCTCCACCGTCCTTCTGAATTGTTAACCGCAGCGGACCATTCAGGCACTCCACGCGAGTCAACTTTCCCTCGATCTTCGTCCCGTTCGGATCGTCCCACCATTCGATCGGCTTCTGATATGCCCCTTTGCCCGCATTCATCCGGGCATTTGCCGCCGCCTCCGCCGCATGAACCTCGGCCGCCGCCGCCGCCTTCACCCGTTCCAGATCCCGAGCCGCGTCTTCCAAGCGCCGCTTCTTCTCCGCCTCGGTGAAATCCGCGCGCGCGGTATCCAAGGCCATTTTAGCGATGTGAATCCGCGCCCGCTCAGGTTCATCCGCGGCCGCATGCTCCGCTAGCGACCAGGATTTCGCGGCATTCACGTAATCGTCCGCCGCCGCCTGCGCTTCCGCGAGCGCCTGCCAATACGACGCATTCCGTGGATCGAGCGCCGCCGCCGCCTTCAGCTCCTTCATCTTCTCAATCGAATTCGTTTCGATCGCCGCCAGTTTGGCCTGCGGCTCCGCCCATTTCGGATTCGCCTTGATGGCCAGTTCCAGCGCGGCATGCGTATTCTTCGCCACCAGACCACGTGGACTATCCGGCGGAAAATTCTTTCCCCCGGCAGCGAGTTCAGCAAACAAACCGTCGACTGCGGTCTTCTCCACCGGCTTCTCGGGAAAATCGCGATTCGGATCTAACGCCTCTCCCACAACAGGAGCCGCCTCGAACTTCCCCGCCTTCACATACGCGTCCAACAGCACGTCCAGCTTCGCCGCGGTCAGGTCGAACGCGTTGCGCACAGCGACCCCTTCATCGCCGTTCTGTTGCATGTTGTTGAGATAGACCCGCAGCTTGCCGCTATAATCGGGCAGCGTCGCCAGCATCTGCATTTTCGCCCAGGCGCGCATCCGATCGGGCGGAAGTTCGCCTGCTGGAAGCGGAGCCCCCAGCTTTACGTGCGTATTGGTCACTTGAATCGTCGAAAACAGGTCGCACAGCGCCGTCTCGATGGAATCCGGCATCCGCGCCGCGTTCTCGTCGATCAGCAGCCGAGCCAATGCCCGCAACCATTCCCGCGGCAGAGCGGTATCGGCGCTCCACGCGCTCAACGTCGCCGATCCGCCTTCCATGAACGGCTTACCCGGCGCGTGCGCAAGATAGTCGCGCTGGTTGGAAAACAGCACCACATCGATCGGCCAGATCGTTTCCAGTCCATTCTTTCCGATGCCGACCTTACCGAGTTCGGTCCCCAAGACATAACGCAATTGCTCGATCTGATTGAGTTTTTCCCGTGCCGCGCGATCCCCGGCATCGCTGATGACATGGAACGGCCCAATTCGATACTCAATCCACCGGTCGGCGGCGGAAGCCGAAGCCGCCATCAGAACCACGCAAATGCCGACCGCTGGCCCCTGGCCGCCGGCCCCTCTCCTCATACCCGCCCGCTCTTCATCTCCTGCGCCAGGTAATCCGTCGCGCGCCAGCTCAGCGCCAGAATGGTCAGCGTTGGATTCTTTTCAGACGCCGTTGTAAACGCCGCGCCGTCCACCACGAACACGTTTGGAACATCGTGCATCTGGCAAAAGCCGTTCAGCGCGCTCCGTTTCGGATCGGAGCCCATGCGGCAAGTCCCATGCTCATGAATCGCGCTGCCCGCAACATCGATGTGTCCTCTTTGAAACGGCATGATTTCGGCCTTCGCCGCCCGCAGAATTTGTTCGGCAGTGTCGTACATTTCTGACGCCATCTTGTGCTCGTTATCGCCGATTTTGTACTCGATCCGAGCCACCGGCACGCCGTAACGATCCACATGCGCCTCGTCCACCCGCACGCGATTCTCCGCCCGCGGCAACACTTCGCCATAAGGATGCAAAGCCACCAGCGCCGGATAGCGTTTCTTAACCGCCTCCTTGAAATCGACGCCGAACCCCGGCAAAACCTTCGCGAATCCCGCATCCGCCTGCGCGCCCGACCCCCAGAACTGCGAACCGAACCCGCGCAAATAATCCCTCTTCGCGCCGCGGTGATTGAACCGCGGCATATAGACATGTTCCCCGCCGATCCCGTCGTCGTTCTGCGTCGGGCCGCCGATCAGCTCCGGCAAAAATCCATACATATGAAACCGGATCTGTTCGCTCAAATACCGCCCCACCACATCCGACGAATTGCCAATCCCATTCGGATGCGCATGCGACTTCGAGTTGAGCAAAATCCGCGTAGAATCGATGCAGGAGGCCGCTACGATCACGACGCGCGCCAGCAACGTGTGCTCCTCCTTGGTAACGCGGTCGAAGTATTGCACTCCGCTCGCCTTGCCCTCGTCATTCACCAGCACGCGCGCCACCACGGCGTTATCCATCACCCGCAGCTTGCCCGTCTCCATCGCCGGCTCAATCAAATAATCGGAGGAATTAAAGAACGCCCCGACATCGCATCCGCGCCCGCAGCTCCCGCAGTAATGACACGCCGCGTGCCCGTTGTGAGGCTTGGTGAGCACCGCCCTCCGCCCCGCGACAATCGAGACTCCGATCGATCGCGCCGCTTTCTGTAAAAGTCTCTCCCCGCACCGAGGCGCAGGCGGCGGCAGCATATAAGGACTCCCCGGCAACGAATCCTGATCGTCCGTGCCTCCGCACACCCCGATGAACTGATCCACCTTGTCGTAATAAGGTTTGATGTCGCGATACCGGATCGGCCACGGAATCTCCCACCCGTCGCGCTCAGGGCCCGCGAAATCAACATCGGAATATCGCAGCGACACCCGTCCCCAGACATTCGTTTTACCGCCGCGCCCCCACACCCGCACTAAATCGAACGGCTGCTCCTTCGGCGTGTCGTAAGGCTGCTCCTTGGTGTTGAGATAAAACTCCGGCGGCCGATCCCCTCGATCCACCCGCGTATTCCACTCCCAAGGCTTCACATGCGTCCAGAATTTCGACCGCGAAAATCGAGTCCCCGCGTCCAGCATCAGCACATCCACGCCCTGCCGGGTCAGATTCCAAGCCGCCATCCCGCCTGAAGCTCCGCTCCCGATCACGATCACGTCATTGGTGGTCTGCATGCGTACACCCTTTAAACTCCGTCAGGAACGTATTTCCATGCCACCCCAACTCCTGCGTCAACCCTTCTTTGGACGTGTAATATCCATCGATCGTCAGGTTCTTAAGCAGTTTCGAAAACGGATCTTCGTCGGTAAAAGCCCCATCGAATCCGTGCAATCCCGCCAGAAATAGTTCTTTCAGCCCCGCATCCAACGACAGTTTGCGATCGATAAACTCCGGCACATGCGCATCCGACGCTCCTGGGGTATCCGTCCGCGGAATAATCAAATCGACCAGCTCCGCCACGCGCTTCATCTCCTCCGGAGAAAAAACTTTGAGCGTATAAGCGGTCGCCACCTCTTGATGCTCATGTTGCGCCGCCGCCGGCAGCGCCGTAGCCGCGACCGCGATGGAGCGAAGTAAATCTCGTCGAGTACTCACGGCCACAGTGTATCTCTTTCCAACCATGCGAAACTCACTTCAGGCGCTCCCATCAACCTAACCGTTCGCCCGATCCAGCGTCTGAACGTCAATTGGAGATTTGTATATGCTTGACGCCTTGTTGCAGGACCTCCGCTACGCGATTCGCGCCCTCCGCTCCAGTCCCGGCTTCGCCGCCGTGGCGATTCTGTCGCTCGCGCTCGGCATCGGCGCCAATACCGCGATTTTCAGCCTCATCGACTCGGTCATTTTGAAGACCCTCCCCGTCAGCCATCCCGAGCAGTTGCTCCAGGTCACCATGGGCAAACAAGCTTACTACACCAATCCGATCTGGGAGCAAATCCGTGACCGCCAGGATGTGTTTTCCGGAATCTTCGCCTACGGCGGCGGCCGCTTCAACCTGGCCGCTGGCGGAGAAGCCCGTTATGCCCAAGGCAATTTCGTCGCGGGGCAATTCTTTGAAACGCTCGGGCTCCGTCCGCTGCTGGGCCGAACGCTCACGACGGCAGACGATCAACGAGGTTGCCCCGGAACCGCGGTGCTCAGCAACGGTTTCTGGCAGAAGGAATATGGAGGCCGCGCCGACGTCGTAGGCAAGAGCATTTCGCTCGATAATCATCCATTCGAAATCCTGGGCGTGCTCGAGCCGGGGTTCACCGGCCTCGACGTCGGCAGCGCCATGGATCTTTATGTACCGATTTGCACTGAAAAAATCATTCACGGCGAGACCAGCATGCTAGACCATCGCAGTGCCTGGTGGATACGCATTATTGGCCGTCCGAAACCAGGCGTTTCCGCGAGTCAGGCGACGGCGCGCCTCAAGACGCTGGCGCCCGAAATCTTCCAGGCTACCCTCCCTCCGAATTGGCCGGCGGATAGTAAGGCCGAGTATCTGAAACACACGTTCGAAACCCAGCCCGCCGCCAGCGGGCTTTCCTTTCTTCGGAAGCAATATCAGCAGGCGCTCATGATCCTCATGGTAATCGTCGGCGTGGTGCTGTTGATCGCCTGCGCCAACGTCGCGAACCTTCTGCTCGCCAGAAGCGCTGCCCGCCAGCGCGAGATCGCGATTCGCATGGCGCTCGGATCCGGGCGCGGACGCTTGATCCGCCAGTTACTCACCGAAAGCTTGCTCCTTTCGCTGACCGGCGCGGCGCTGGGCATTGTATTCGCTCAATGGGGCACGCGTCTTCTGGTTGGATTCCTCTCCGATCGCGGAGGCAAGGTTTTCCTCGATCTCAGCATCGATACGCGAGTGCTGGCCTTCACCGCCGGCGTCGCGATTCTCACCGGGCTGCTGTTCGGCGTCGCCCCGGCGTGGAGGGGCACCCGCGTGAATCCTCAATCCGCCATGAAAGCCAACGCCCGCGGAGTGATTGAGGGATCGAAATTCGGCCTTGGCAAGGCGCTTGTAGTGGTGCAGGTTGCGTTGTCTCTATTGCTCGTCGTCGGCGCAGGATTGATGCTGTCGACGTTCTTCAAACTCGAAACGCTAGACTCCGGCTTCAAGCGTGAGCAAATTCTCCTGGTCAGCGTCGATCTGCGCAACGGAAATTATCCGCAGGAACGCCGCGGCGCGGTTTATCGCGAGATGCTGGAGCGATTACGCGCGCTGCCTGCCGTGCGCTCCGCGAGCGGCTCCGATATGACACCGATCAGTGGCTCCTTTTGGAACGAAGATTTGGAGATCGAAGGGTACACCTCCAAATCGCGGGACGACACTCTGGTCTACTTCAACCAGGTGAGCGACCGGTACTTGGAAACGCTCGGAATCGCGCTTGTCGCCGGACGCGATTTCAACGCCCACGATACGCTGGAGTCGCCCAAGGTAGCTATAGTCAACCAGACCATGGTGAATAAATTCTTCGCCGGGCAGAATCCCATTGGCAAGCGTTACCGTCCTGAGGAAGGCGACAAGATGGGCGGTTGGGTCGAGATCGTCGGCGTCATGAAGGACGCAAAATACGGGACATTGCGGGAAGAGATTCTCCCGACCGCGTTCATCGCGGGAAGCCAGGCAGCCAAGCCGCGCGACTCCACCACGTTCGAGGTGCGCGTGGCCGCTGGTCCTCCCACGGCACTAATCTCAGGAGTAAAGTCCGCCATCGCCGACGTCAATCGCGACGTCTCCCTGCAATTCACCACGCTCGCCACGCAGGTCGATGAATCGCTGGCCCGCGAACGCCTGCTCGCCACGCTGTCCGGATTCTTCGGCGCCCTCGCCCTGGCCCTCGCCATGATCGGGCTTTATGGAGTAATGTCGTACAATGTCGCGCGCCGACGCAACGAAATCGGGATCCGCATGGCCCTTGGAGCGGAACAGTCGCGCGTCCTCCGCATGGTGCTGCGCGAAGTCGCGATCCTCATCGTCATCGGTTTGGCGATCGGCCTCGGCGCGGCGATCGGAACCACCCGCTTCGTCGAAAGCTTCCTCTACGGGATGAAGCCGAACGATCCCTGGACGCTCGCTCTTTCCGCCGCAGTGTTAGCGTTGGTTGCGGCGCTGGCCGGATTCCTCCCCGCCCGCCGAGCCTCCCGCCTGGACCCGATGACCGCTCTTCGCGACGAATAAAGGCGCTTAGCCGCGTCGCCCGCCCGCTGCGGGAGTCTGATCCCAGAACTTCCTGATTTCAGCGCGCGGATCGTTCTCCACACGCACGTCATTGTCGAAGATCATGGTCGCTCGCTTCCCCGACTCATACGCAGGCCAGTTGGGAATTTTCGCGTTGTTCGGATCGCCGGTCTTCGCGAACGCGACCCAGGAGGACGCGAAGCGTTCCCACAACGCTCTTTGTTGAGGAGATCCCGTTCCGCCGATCCCGTCGCGATAATTATTGAAGGACGCCGACACATCCGTGCCGTGAACGGCGCCGAATTTTCCGCCGAAGCCGGGACTCTCGTAAGTCCACAAATACATGTACGCGGGAGCTTTCCCGAGTGCCGCCTTGCGTTCCGCCTGAGTGATCGCGCTCCGCCGAAATCCACTGTCGGTCGCGATCTGCGCCTGGATCAGGAATGCCGACTTCCTCGGGTACGCCTTGCGATACATCGCATGAATCTCGCCCGCTTTGTCCGCGTAGCGCTGGCTCAACTGCGCCTCCAGACCCGCTTCCGTGAGGTCGAAGTTTGTCAGCCCGAGCGCGGCGTCTTCGAGAGTGGTTGAAATAATCACCGGCACATCGGCGGACTCCGGCGGAGCCACCGGATCGAACGGATGATGAGGAAGGATCGTGCCATCGACCACCGGCGAAAATCCAGCTCCCGCCTGCGCCTCCAGAATCTGCTGCCAGGGGACCTTTTGGATATCGGCGATATTGCCCTTCGAAATTCCCAGCTTGGCCAGCAACCCCTCGGCTGACTTCGAGGCCGCTTCTCTGGTCGCGAGCCGCAGCGTCGATCCGCTTTGCACCCCCGCGCAACGGAACAATCCCTTGGCGGAGGGCATCGCAAGTACCGTCGAAGTCTTCGAGCCTCCTCCCGATTGGCCAAAGATCATCACTTTCGCGGGATCGCCGCCAAAATGTCCGATGTTGTCCCTGACCCATTCGAGCGATGCGGCCAAATCCATCACGCCCGCCACGCCGGCTTGCGCGAATTCGGGCGGCGCGCCCAAATCCGCTAGATGAAGATAGCCCAAGCTAGCCAGGCGATGGTTCACCGTCACCACCACGACATCGCCGAATCGAGCCAATTGTGCCCCGTCAAATCCGGGAGCGTTTCCCGATCCCGTCGCCCAGCCGCCGCCGTGGAAAGACACCATGACCGCGCGCTTCTGTCCGTCGTGGATCCCCGGCGTCCAGACGTTCAGCGTCAGGCAATCCTCGCCCATGCCACCTGGCTGGAGGTCCCACTGAATCATCATTCCGTAATCGCTGCTCAGCGCCGCGGGAGTCTGCGGCGAGATTTGACCATGCCCGAAACACTCGCGCAGGCCCGCCCAGGACGCTGGCTTCCGGGGAGGCATGTAGCGATTCTTCCCGGCCGTCGACGCGCCATACAGGATGCCCTTGAATTCCTTAATGCCCGTGTTCGCTATCCCCTGCACCTTACCCGAAGTCGTTTCGACCACCGGGAACAGCCCTCCGGCCTGAGGCGAAGGCGCCGCACCGGATTGCGCACCAACCTGCGAACCGGCCGTGCCGATCGCCGCCAGAGCCAGCGACGAACCTTTAAGAAACGTCCGCCGATTCGAGATGCCGGCGGATTCGGAATTCATGCGAGTGAGATTGCTGGTGGTCATCGTGGTCCAATGCTCCTGAAGCTAACGTTGCGATTCAGAACGACCGGTCGGTAGAACAACCCGTCGTGCGGTAAAGCTTATCTCGATTCCTTTTTGAAGTCAACCGCCGGATCGAGTTTGCTTAATTTGCCGGAGGAAATGCCCCTGCCGCGCAGGCGGAACCGGCTGGAACTCGTTATTCAGGCTTTCCCCTTGCAAAACTAGGAGACTGTGTCATACTACTCCTAGGTAAACTAGGAGGATGCATCTTGCCTAAGAGCGCGGATCTGCTGCCCGGCACTCTCGATATGCTGATCCTCAAAGCCATCTCGCTCGAGCAGTTGCATGGCTACGGCGTGTTGCTGCGCATCAAGCAAATCTCCGGAGGAGCTCTAGAGATCCCGCAAGGGTCGTTGTATCCAGCGCTGTACCGGTTGGAGCACCAGGGTTTGATCGCATCCGAATGGGGTCAGAGCCAGAACAATCGCCGGGCGAAATACTATACTCTCACCTCCATCGGACGGCACCGGCTGCGTGAGGAAACGGCTGGGTGGAACCGGCTGGCGATCGCGATGACCGCGGCTTTGAATACGGCTCCCGGGGAGATCTGAGATGTTCAGAGGTTTTCGCTCTCTTTTTCGTGCGCTGAAGGCCCGTCAAGATTTCGAACAGGGGATGACCGAGGAGCTGCGGTCCCACATTGAGCGGCATACCGACGATCTGATACGGTCGGGCGTATCGCCCGAAGAAGCGGCACGGCAGGCTCAGATCGAGTTCGGCGGCATCAACACCGTTCAGGAACAATGCCGCGAATCGCGCTGGCTGCACCCCTTCGACGAACTGGGAAGGCAGACCCGCTACGCCGCTCGATTGTTGCGCAAGACGCCGGGCTTCACCATCACCGGCCTGGTCACTCTAGCTGTCTGCCTGGGTGCGAATCTCACCATCTTCGCCGTGATCGACTCCGTTCTGCTTCGCCCTCTGCCATTTCCCCATGCCGATCGCCTGGTCACGATGTTCAATTCCTACCCCAAGGCGGGAGTCGAACGCGACGGCTCCTCGATCACCAATTATTACGAGCGGCGCGGCCGCATCCCCGCTTTCGAAGGGCTGGCGCTCTATCGCTTCGCGACTGCCATTGTGGGTGACGCCGGCGCCACGGAACGCGAGCAGATTGCCCTGGTCTCACCCGACTTTTTCCCCACCCTTGGAGTGGATCTGCGAATGGGGCGCAACTTCTCGGAAGACGAAACCTCGGTCCAGACCGATCGGGTTGTCATTCTTACCGACCGGTACTGGCGCGAACAGTTCGCGGCCGACACCCAGGTGATCGGCAGGCAAATCCGCATGAACGGAGTCCCGGACACCGTGATCGGCGTGCTGCCGCCGGATTTTCGCTTCCTGTCGTCGCAGGCGAAGCTGTATTTCCCCTACTCGTCGCGCCCCGAGCAGCGACTCCCTTCCGAGCGCCATAGCGGCGGAAATTCGCGACAACTGATCGCCCGTCTGCGGCCAGGCGCGACCCTCAGCCAGGCGCAGGCACAGATTGACGCGCAGAATGCGACCCTCGAAGCCGACGACCCGCAAGCCAAAATGATGGCCGACGCCGGCTTCCGCACCGTAGTCGCGCCGCTGCATGCCGACCATGTCGCCGAAGTGCGTCCCACTTTGCTGCTGTTGCAGGCTGGATCGCTGACTCTGCTGCTGATCGGCGCGGTCAATCTGATAAATCTTCTGTTGATCCGAGCCAACGGCCGAGCCAAGGAAATGGCTCTGCGGCAGGCCTTGGGCGCAAGCCGGCTGCACGTGGTCAGCGAAGTGATCGTCGAAACGACGCTGCTCACATTGGCGGGAGGAGCCCTGGGGCTGGCCGCCGGCGCCGCCGGTATTCGCCTCCTGGCGGTGTTCGGCGCGGATCGCCTTCCCTTAGGGAGTCAGATTGCTTTCAACATGCGAATGGCCGGGGTTGCCTTTCTTGGAGCCGCCGTCCTGGGACTCGCCCTCGCGCTGCCGGTCGCCTGGTTCGCCCTGCACGGTCACCTTGCCGCTGCCATTCAGTCGGAATCGCGCGGAGGAACGGCGAGCCGCGCCGCTCAACGATTGCGTCACGGCTTCGTAGTGGCCCAGATTGCGCTCGCTTTCGTGTTACTGGCCGGAGCGGGCTTGCTCGGCCTCAGTCTGGAGCGCGCGATGTCGGTCTCGCCCGGTTTCCGTCCCGATCATGTCCTCACCGGTCAGATCTCATTGCCCAGGAGTGCGTATCGGAACGGGGCCGCCCGGCTGGCGTTTAACGCGGCGCTGCTGAGGGAAGTCGCCCGTCAACCAGGAGTCTCGGGTGTTGGCGTGGTGAACAACGTGCCGCTCAGCGGAAACAGCGGCAAGAGCTCCGCTACGGTGAAAGGCCATGTCGATCGTCCCGGCGAATCGGCGCGCGGGAATTATTCCTACGGAGTCGATGGCGATTATTTCGCGGCCATGGGCTTCTCTTTGCGCGAGGGCCGTTTCCTCAACGCCGGGGATTCTCGCCGGACAGACCGTGTATGCGTCGTGGACGAGGATTTCGCGCACTACTATTGGCCCGGCGAAAGCGCTCTCGGTCAGCGCCTCTTTGACGGCCTCGCCGCGACGGACGACTCCCAGGCGTTCACCGTGGTCGGCGTGGTCGGCGCAGTGAAACAAGCGGGCCTGACCGACGATGTCGCGCAGGGCGCGGTTTACTATCCTTACTCCTCACGCTCAGACGATAGCCTCTTTGTGGTTGTCCGCACCACTCTTCCACCGGAATCTCTCGGACTCGCGCTGCAAAAAGTTGTCCGGCAAATCGACCCCCAGTTGCCGATCAGCGATGTGCGATCGATGGACGCCCGCATAGGCGATAGTCTGGCCGCTCAGCGTTCCCCCGCTGTGCTTGCGGCCTTATTCTCCCTGATCGCCGTGTTGCTGACCGCGGTCGGCACCTACGGAGTGTTGAGTTACGCTGTGGCGCTGCGTCGCGGCGAGATCGGCGTGCGGATGGCGCTCGGCGCCCTGCCCCGGCAGATCCGCGCCCAGTTTCTGACTCTCGCCCTCCGCCTGCTGACGGCCGGCCTCGTCTTAGGCGTCGCCGGCGCATTGCTCGCCGGCCGAGCCATGAGGACTCTCCTCTTTCATGTTGCGCCGATGCACCTTCCGGTCCTCGCCGGGACTGCCGCGGCGGTGGCGTTGGTTTCCTTCCTGGCTTGTCTCGTGCCGTCTCACCGGGCCGCGCGAATCTCGCCGATGGAAGGCCTCTCTCACCGGCAGTGATGGATGATGGTTTGGTCAGAGCGCAATTGAATAGGGAACCTGCGGCCTATTATTAGTATATTCAGACCATGGTCGACACCATAGTGGAAGCCCTGATCCTCGATCTTCTCGACTGGCTGGCCAAGCGCGAGCGGACCTACGAGGAAGTGATGGAGGTCTGGCGCACTTCGTGTCCCAAGCTACCTGTTTGGGAGGATGCCAACGATCGCGGACTCGTGACGAGGCAGGAAATAAACGGCCGCTCTATTGTCACGGTCACGTCCCTTGGTCGCACCCTTCTGGAACGCCGCCAAGCGAAGCGAATATGAGACGGTAAGGAAATGAGAAAGATATTCGCTGGAGCCAATCCACTTCTTTCCCTTTCGCGATAGCAATGGTGCTCTTCTTGGTTAGGCGATGCGCTGGTCCGATCCATGCCATAATAAGGTGTAGTCAATTTGGCATCTTTCGATAGTCCGGTCCAACCGCCCTTGTCCGATCCTGCCCCGATCAACCGTTTGTAAATCAGAAGGAAGTTCACTTGAAAAATATATTTGTGGGAAACCTCAGTTTTGGGGTTACTGAAGACGCAGTCCGTTCGCTGTTCGAGCAGTACGGAACAGTGGAGCGCGTCAGCATCGTTACCGACCGTGATACCGGCCGGGCCAAGGGATTCGGATTTGTCGAAATGACCGGCGATGCGGAAGCAGAGCGGGCCATCAGCTCGTTGAACGGCCAGGATCTGGACGGCCGAAATCTGACGATCAACGAAGCGCGTCCGAAGGAAGATCGCGGCGGCGGGTTTGGCGGCGGCAGGGGCAACGGCGCTCCTCGCCAGAATAAGCGCTGGTAGTCAGATAGCTGGGAAGGGGACTTCGGTTCCCTTCCTTAAATATCATGGCGAAAGTTCACGAGTACATACTGGTGGCGTCCGACGGCACCTGCGGAGTTACGAAGTCGAATGGCCCGATCTGCTTTCAGCAATCGCGGCAGGAAGTCGGCGGGCACTTTGAATCTTTCGATCCAAAACTGGGCGACGGATATACCGCGCAGATCAACGAAGACGGCGCGCAGCGCAAGTTCAAGCCGAACGCCGCATTTGAAGGTGTCGCCGGGAACGTCCTGATCGGCAGGGCGCATGGAACCGAGATGTGGGGATTGACGGCGGAGCAACAGGACGAAGTTCGTGTTCGCGTAAAAGGCACCCGCTAAAATCGAAGCATGCGCGTTTTGCTTGTAGCCGCTACCACCGGTTATCAAACACGCGCCTTTTCCGATGTTGCCCGGGCAATGGGACTCGAACTGGCGCTCGCCACGGATCGATGTCATGTCCTCGACGATCCATGGGGAGACAACGCTGTCGCTCTGCGTTTTGACGAGCCCGCCGAGGGGATAGAATCTGTAGTCGCGCGCGGACCGTTCGACGGAATCGTTGCCGTCGGCGATCGGCCTGCTTATGTCGCGGCACTGGCTGCGGAACGGCTAGGACTTTCGTTCCACCCTGCGCCGGCGGTCCTTGCGGCAAAGAATAAATTTCTGGCGCGCGAGAAATTTCGCGCTGACGGACTGCTTACACCTGGATACCGGCTCTTGGATCAACCCAGCGGAGCTTTCGATTATCCCTGTGTTTTGAAACCACTCGGACTATCCGGCAGCCGCGGCGTGATTCGCGCCAACAACTCCGCGGATTTTGCCGCGGCCTTCGCGCGAATCAAAAATATCGCGCGGGAGCCCGCGGTGCTGGTGGAGGATTTTATTCCCGGCCGCGAATACGCGCTGGAAGGGATTGTCACGAACGGGCGGTTGCAGGTGCTCGCACTGTTCGATAAACCGGACCCTCTGGACGGTCCATTTTTTGAGGAAACGATTTATGTGACGGTTGCGGTTCCATCCGCGATCGCCGAGACAACGCAACGGGCGGTTACCGCGCTCGGACTGACGAATGGTCCGATCCATGCCGAGATGCGGGTCAACGACGCGGGAGTATGGATGCTTGAAATCGCGGCACGGCCGATCGGAGGGCTCTGTTCCCGGGTGCTGCGATTTTGCGGGGACAAGACGCTGGAAGAACTGATTCTGCGCCATGCCGTTGGCGAAGATGTCAGTCATGCGCGCCTTGCCGAGGGGGCGCATGCGGTGATGATGATCCCAATTCCGCGGGCTGGAATCTATATGGGTGTGTCCGGTATTACAGACGATGTCGTCATCACCGCAAAGCAGGGCCAGGCAATGATTCCGCTTCCGGAAGGTGCAAGTTACCTGGGATTCATTTTCGCGCGGGCGGATTCCGCGGAGAGCGCGGTCGGGGCTCTGCGCAGAGTTCACGCGGGTTTGAAATTCGATTTTTCGCCGATGCTGCCCGTCGTAAAATAAAAGACATGGCCAATTACAACTGGGATTCCGTCGAGAAAGAACAGATGAATCCTTTTCTGGTGCGACAGGTGATTCACGGCGATCTGATGACGATCGCCCGGCTGGAATTGAAGAAGGGCGCGAGCGTTCCCGCACACAGCCACCACAATGAACAGGTGTCGATGGTGCAGTCGGGCCGGATCACGTTCAACCTCGACGGCGTCGCATCGACGGTAGGGGCGGGAGAAACGGTGCGTATTCCTCCAAATGTGCGGCACTTTGTCGAAGTGATTGAGGATTGCGTGGTGTTCGATTTATTCTCCCCGCGCCGCGAGGATTGGATTCGCGGCGACGACGCGTACCTTCGCACAAAGTGAACCACCTGCGCTACATTCTCGAAGAAGACCCGGAGAAGGGACGGCTGGATCGGGCTGCATTCGACCTCGCGACAATTCAATTTCCGGAGCTCGATCCGGAGCCGTATCTACTTCAGTTGAACGACCTGGCCTCACAACTGGGCGATCGCCTGCGGAATTTCAACGACGGCCGGGATTTTGTCGAGACGGCGCAGAAATTTCTGTTCGAAGAACTTGGGTTTCATGGCAACGATACCGATTTTTTCGATCCGCTCAATAGTTGCCTGAACCAGGTTTTGGCGCGTCGCACCGGCATCGCGATCACGCTGTCGCTGTTATATATGGAAGTGGGGCGCCGCTTGCACATGCCTCTTTATGGGATCGGGCTGCCGAGGCATTTTGTGGTCCAGTATGACGACGGGAATTACAACACTTACATCGATCCTTATGGGGGGAAGCCCATCACGGCACGGGCTTGTTTTGCGCTGGCCCAGACGCAGGTGTTCGATCCGTCGATTCTGGCGCGGGTGACGAAGAAGCAGATTGTAATGCGGATGCTGCACAATCTGCGCCATGTGTATTTGCGAAGCAACGATTTCGAGCGAGCGGTGACAACGCTGGACTGGCTGATCGTCGGCTATCCGGAAGCGGCGGCATACAAGAGCCGGGGCGCACTGCTGCTGGAGCTGAAACGGTATCAGGCGGCTCGCCGGGATTTGGAAAAATACCTTGAAATGGAGCCTGATGCGGGTGATCGCGAGGATATTGAGCGCAGTCTTGAGAAGATCCATCAATGGCTGGCTCGCTTGAATTAGTTCACATCCTTTTATCTAGCTTTCAGAGTTTGGGCAGCCTTTCGACTGCCCGCCCCCTTTAGGGCGCCCGATCCGTGTTATCACTCTCACGGCAAAGCCCGCTGAAGATGCGCAGGTCCTCCCCGATACCATATGACAATCCGCTTAGGGTCTCGAGAACTTTAACGGATCACGAACCAGGCATCAACCGGGAGACTCCTGGCTTCTTGATTGAATGTTAGAGGCATTTTATTGGAGGCGGGAGCGGGTGAAAACGGGAAGTGTTGATTTGGAAGGAGATTGAGTTTCCGGGGGGCCTGGGAAAGGATAAAAAGGGTTCACGCAGAGGCGCTGAGAGCACAGAGTCGGGGGCGGATTTCAGGCAAAGGCAAGGTTCGCAAAGAAAACGCCTTATCGTGCACGAACGGAGGCATTCGTGTTAATATTCAGGTCGAACGGGACGATACGACGAGTATCCGTATGCACGATTCCCTACCTGATAGCGACGCAGTCTTGGCGCAGTTTAACCGCCTTATTCAGGAACTGCTTCGCGGCAACATGCATCGCAACACCTTCCGGCCGTGGGAGGTTGAATTGCTCCTGGATATCGAGAGTTGCAACTTGCGCGAGTCGTCCAAACGGGAGACCCTGCGCCGGTACCAGAAGGCTGTCCAACGCCACATGGAGAAGGGGGCTCGACTGCCACTGAAGCTGTCAGAGTATATGGAGGCCGTGAAGGCCAAACGGGCGGCGCAGGCTCCCGCGTCAGCGACACCCTAGCTGCTATCCTGGGATTATGGGCTGCGGAAGCGGTGCGATCAATCCTCGTCAGGCGGATGAGCCGAACAGAACGGGCCATAAGGTACTCTGCGTCAAATTTCAGCGGGAGATGCCTGGCCTGGACGAAGTTCCGTTCGACAACCCCGTGGGCCAGCGAATTTACGACAACGTTTCGCTGGCGGCCTGGAAGCTATGGCTGGAACAGATGAAGATGATCATGAACGAGTACCGGCTGAACCTGGGCACGACCGAGGCGCAGGAGTTTGTGCTCAAACAGATGGAAGATTATTTCTTCGGCGAAGGCGCGGCGTTTCCTCCGGGGTATCAGCCGCCGCAGGCCAAAAACTAAGAAACCGGCTGGCCGATCAAACGTCTGAAGGTCAATGCCGACCTTGTTCGCAGACTTGCGTTTTGCGTTCCGTATGCTCGCGAAGCATCCCGGTTTCGCGACCGTCGCGGTCCTTGCTCTCGCGCTCGGAATCGGAGCAAATACCGCCGTTTTCAGCGTTGTTCGAGGCGTTCTGCTCCGGCCACTTCCGTATCGCGATCCTGGCCGCCTGGTCGTCTTGTGGGAATCCAATCTAAAAGCGAACGTCCTTCGCGAGCCCTCCTCGCCGCCTAATTTTAAGGATTGGGGCGAGCGGAACCATTGCTTCACCGCGATGGCAGGGTACACGATGGGTTCCATTCCTATAGCCGACTCCGGCGAAGCGGAGATGCTCAACGCGGGCTACGTGACCGCGAACTACTTTGAGATGCTGGGGGTGAAGGCCGCGCTGGGCCGTACGATCGGGTCGAGCGACGTGGAAAATGAAGTCGTCGTGCTGAGCAGTCAGCTTTGGGATCGCCGGTTCGGCCGCGACCCTGGCGTTCTCGGCCGCCAACTCCGTCTGGGAGGCACTTTGCGAACCATCCTCGGCGTGATGCCTCCCGGTTTTCGCGATGCCGACTTTCTTCATCGCCCCAGCGCCGAGCTGTGGATTGCCCTGCAGCGCTCGGACTTCGCCGGCGAAATGGCGGCAAGGCGCAGCGATTTTCTCCGCGTGACTGCGCGGATGAAACCTGGCATCACCGTTGGACAGGCCCAGGCCGAGATGACGCGTGTCTCCGCGGGGCTTCGCAATCAATACCCGGATTACAATTCGGCCTGGGCCCTGGAAGTACATCCCTTGGACGCAGCAGTTTCGGGTGAGGTTAGCCAAGCCTTATGGCTCCTGCTCGGCTCCGCAGCCGTTCTGCTGCTGATCGCGTGTGCCAACGTCGCTAATTTGAGCCTTGCGCGATCCACTCAGCGCAGGCGCGAGTTCGCCATCCGCACCGCTCTGGGCGGAGGCGCGGCTCGCTTGTTCCGCCAACTGATCACCGAAAGCGTCGTTCTCGGATTGCTGGGAGGGGCGGCGGGATTGCTGCTGGGCGAGTGGACCAGAAGAGCCATGCTCGCCCTGGGAGCCGCGTACATTCCACGCGCGCACGAAGTGCGGCTCGATTCCTGGGTTTTTTTATTCGCCCTCGCCGCCTCGTCCCTCACGGCAGTGTTGTTCGGAGTCTTGCCCGCCCGCCAGGCATCGCGCACGGACCTGAACGACGCTCTCAAATCCGCATCCCGCGGCGCGACTTCAGGACGCAAGCATGCGCGATCCGCGTTGGTCGTCGCCGAAGTGGCCCTATCGCTCGTTCTGGTGGTCGCTGCCGGGCTTCTGCTGCGCAGCTTCTGGCGGGTGGAAAGCGTCGATCTTGGCTTCGAGCCGTCCCGGCTCCTGACAGGCACTTTGCGGCTGCCTCCTCTGAAACAAGCCGCACCTTTTCTGGGCGATCTGCTCGCCCGCATTAAGCGTCTTCCTGGCGTCGTGTCCGCAGCGGCGGTCAGCGAAGCGCCCTTGACCGGGTCGTCGCACAACCTATTCGGGATTGAGGGACGCCCCGCGCCCGGCCGCGATGTTCTTCAGGACGCGACGCTTCATACCGTCACGCCCGGGTATTTTAGCACCATGGGAACTGCACTCCGTTCAGGGCGTGACTTGATTCCCGCCGATTCCGCCGACACGCCAAAAGTCATGGTGATCAGCGAGGGTTTTGTCCGAGGCTATTTCCCAAACGAAAATCCTATTGGACACCGCATTACCTTCGACGGCGAGACGTTCTTTCGTATTGTCGGCGTGGTGGCGGATGTTCATGAGTACAGCGTCGTGACTACCCCTTTGCCACAGGCCTATGTGCCTCACGCGCAGGTTCCCTCGGGCAAATACTACCAACGGATGACGCTTGTGGTACGGGCGAGCTTGGATCCTTTTTCGCTCACCTCCGCAGTCCGCGCCGAATTGCGAGCGATGGACCCGAGCCGTCCTCTTTACGACATCCGAACCGAGGACGATCTCATCGCGGCGAACATCGCTCCTCGCCGCTTTGCGCTGACGCTGATCGGACTTTTCGCCGGGCTGGCATTACTGGTCGCGTCGATCGGGATCTACGGGGTGATCTCGTACAGCGTGACGGAATCGACAAGGGAACTGGGCATCCGCATGGCGCTCGGGGCTCTTAAATCCGATGTGTTGAAGATGGTTCTCAGGCGGGGATTGAGGTTGGTGTCGATTGGAATTGCCATTGGAGCGATTGGCGCGCTTGCGGGGACGCGCGTGATGGCGGGATTCTTGTTCAACGTTTCGGCTTACGACCCAACGACCTTTGGAGCCGCGTGCGGTATTTTCGTAGCCGTCGCCGTGGTGGCGTGTTTAGTTCCCGCGCGGCGAGCTGCCCGCGTGGATCCAATGATCGCGCTGCGGTATGAATGAGAGGGCGGGCCTAAAACCACCGCTCCCCTGAAGAACAGCCCAGGCTTCGCCGCACATTCGCCGGAATTCTGTGAGCGCGAAGACCGTCGGCTGAAGCCGACGCTGCAAGCTGAAGCTCGCGCCACCGTCGTTCTTCATCAG